>Ga0163152_10002307_pt1 | contig 27519 bp, 19 predicted proteins | sample OliLakLV19MP8IB2_FD_148635 | JGI IMG/M metagenome (GOLD analysis project Ga0163152, IMG submission 148635) | Freshwater microbial mat bacterial communities from Lake Vanda, McMurdo Dry Valleys, Antarctica - Oligotrophic Lake LV.19.MP8.IB-2 | ecosystem: Environmental > Aquatic > Freshwater >...
ATGTTCGTTTTTTCCCTTGATATTTCATAACCCACGAATGTACTAATCTAAAATCAATTCCATATTTGATTCCTATTTTTCTATAACTGGAATTGCCAGTTAAATAATCGGCTATGATGGCCTCTTTTTCTATTGCTTTTTTGTCCATTTTGTTTACATTTTATTGTAAACCTATTTCAGGACGAGACAGTTTGGTCACCTGTCAAAATTAGCGTTTCAGTTTATGTTTATAGTCGTCTGTTTTGTTGTTGTTGTGTCGTCTGTTAGGCTTGCCTATAACTTCCTACAACACGCACTCCTTCACCTCCCCCAAAATTGCTACCGTGACTGCAACTGCCCACAACCCAACCCTCATCTTTTACCGCAAATAATTTCTTTCATGTTCTCCTGATCCAAATATTTATTCGCCAATTCCATCAATCTTTCTGCGGTAATATTTTTTATTCCATTCACCAAAGAATCAAAATAAGAAATTTCAAGATCGCTCATCACCATATTTTTAATTACGTTAATGCGATTAAAAGGACCATCTGTTGCTCTTAATAATCCACCCATCATATAATTTTTGATGATCAATAATTCATCCTCCTCCATTTTTTCGTTTTTGAGGATGTCCATTTCTTTATAGGTTTCTGCTATGGCTGCTGCACAAACTTCATTTCCGGTTTCAGTTTGAATAACAAAAAAACTTCCGTAACGATAATGTGTAACGCCGGAATGAATTCCGTATGTATACCCTTTATCTTCACGTATATTTGTCATCAAACGGGAACCAAAATAGCCACCGAAGGCAGTATTTAGAACATTAAATTCCGGATAATCTTCATGTTTTTTAGATATGCTGATATTTCCGATACGCACAGAAGATTGAACAGAATCTTCCTTGGAGATAAAAAATTTATTTTCGTTATCTGTGGAAATATTTTTATTTGTTGCAGATATTACAACACCATTTTTCTGATAATGTCCAAAATGTTTTTCTAATAAATTAATCGCGTTTTCGTTCACATTTCCGGCCATAAAAATTGTTGCATCTGCTGGATTATAATGTTTGCGGTGGTAATCTTTTAATTGGGCTGTAGTAATTGTATCAAAATCATTTTCAAAAGTAGAATATCCGTATGGATGATCTTTTCCGAAAATTACTTCATTAAATTTCCTGTTCGCATGAAAATCGGTATTTTGTGCAGAGATGAGTAATTTCTGTTTTTGTTTTTTTACAAAATGTTCCAATTCATCTTCCGCAAAAGAAGCATCGGTTAAAATTTCTTCTGCAACGGGCAAAATTTTATCTAAATATTTCCCCAAACAAAATATAATAACAGAAGTAAGATCGTGACCATGGTCAATTTCCAGTTGAGCGCCATAAAAATCTACAATATCTGCAATTTGTTTTGCTGTTTTTGTAGATGTTCCTTTTTTCATGATGTTGGAAACAGCTCTGCTCACCACATGTTGGGGCTCGTGCCATCGCCCTGCATTAAATCGCAATTCTACACGTATAAGATCTTCTTCAATGCCTCCTACATAATATAGGTCGGTTCCATTTTTTAATTTCTGATGTTTAAAATTTTGTATATCTAAACGGTCAATTAAATTCTGATGAGGTGCTTCAGTTCTTGTCATAATAATTTTTATTTAAGGGATCAAATATCTTTTCCGTAATATAAGGTGCTGCACTTTTCTGTTGCTAAAAATTGTTGCGCACAACTTTGAATGTCGTTTGCAGTTACATTGGTAAAACGATCTATTTCAATATTTACCAGATTAGCACCTTCTAACATTTCGGCAATTGCCAACGATTCTGCTTTATTTAATACACCGGTATATCCACTGGTAATATCCATCTCCACAATATTTTTTACACGTTGTAATTCTTCCGCAGCAATTAATTCGTTTTGTATAGTATTTACTTCTGCAGTAATTGCTTTATCTGCATCTGCATAATTAACTCCTTCCGATAATTTTCCTGTTATAATAAACATACCGGTGTCTATACTACCTGTAACATAACATGCAATATCGGTAAATAATTTTTGTTCTTTTTTTAAGCGATGTTGTAATCGCGATGATTCTCCGGATCCTAAAACATCAGATAATAAGTTGATCGGATAATACTCCTTTTCAACCCTGCCCGGCATTTTCCACGCTTTATAAATTACATTTACCGGAACGTCTTTTTTAACGGCTAAAAATTTCGCTGTTGTTTGCTCAGGTTCCTCGGGATACGAATAATTTAATTTTTCTCCGGGAGTAATTTCTCCAAACCATTTTTTTGCAAGTTCCAATGCTTTCTCCGTGGTAATTCCTCCTGAAATGGTAAGAATTGCATTATTTGGACGATAATATTTATAAAAGAAGTTTTCTACATCAGTTAAAGTTGCATCCTTCACATGTTGTAATTCCAATCCAATGGTAGGCCATTGATAGGGATGTTTTTCATATACTAATTTGCGCAAAATATGCCAAACATCACCATAAGGTCTGTTGATATAATGCTCCTTAAATTCCTCACAAACAACATTGCGCTGCACCTCTAAAGATTTTTCTGAAAAATCCAGTTTTAACATTCTATCGCTTTCCAGCCATAAAGCTGTTTCTATATTGGAAAAGGGCAGAATATCGTAATAATTGGTAAGGTCGTTTGTGGTAAAGGCATTATTAGTTCCGCCGGCAAGCTGCAATTCAGTATCAAAATCCGGAATATTGGCAGATCCTCCGAACATGAGATGTTCAAATAAGTGTGCAAACCCGGTCTTTGAAACATGTTCATCCCTTGCTCCAACCTTATATAAAACATTCACGGCGCAAAGTTGTGTGGTGTGATCTTCGTTGATGATCACCGTGAGGCCGTTATCTAAAGTAAATTTTTGAAATTGAATCATAATGCTAAAATAACTACAATTAAAATGGATAGGTTCAATAGATCGTTGAACCATTGCTAATAAAAAAAGCACCTTGCGGTGCTACGTGGGCCCACTTGGAATCGAACCAAGCACCTACTGATTATGAGTCAGTTGCTCTAACCGAATGAGCTATAGGCCCGCTGTTTTTAGGGAGTGCAAATATAATACGTTTTCCCTTTTTTGCTGAACTTCAAAGCCTTTTCTTTGTTTAACTTTGTGATTATGGTTCTTAACGATCTCTACAAAAAAGCCCTAAATAAAGAGTTTTTAAGTGTGGAAGAGGGTGTTTTCCTCTTCGAAAATGCACCAACCCCTGAGTTGATGGAAATTGCCAATACGCTCCGAATTCAGCAGAAAAAAAGCAATAAAGTAACCTGGATTATCGACCGCAACCTCAATACCACCAATATATGTGTGGCAAACTGTAAATTTTGCAACTTTTACAGAATTCCCGGCCATGCGGAAGGTTATATAACCGATAAGGAAACATACAGAATAAAAATTGAGGAAACTATTAAATATGGAGGTGACCAGTTATTGTTGCAAGGCGGTCACCACCCGGATCTTGGTCTCGATTTTTACGTTAAAACATTCAAAGAAATAAAAGAAATGTTCCCGCAAATAAAACTGCATTCTTTGGGGCCACCGGAAATTCACCATATTGCAACCTTAGGTAATTATACTTACGAATATGTTTTAACGGAACTCAAAAAAGCAGGTCTCGATAGTTTGCCGGGAGCAGGTGCAGAAATTCTGGTTGACAGAGTTAGGAAAATAATTTCTACCGGAAAATGTTTAAGTGACGAATGGTTGAATGTGATGCGTGTTGCGCATAAATTGGATCTTACTACAAGTGCAACCATGATGTTTGGACATATTGAAACCATAGAAGAAAGGTTTTTGCATCTCGAAAAAATTCGTCAGGTTCAAAGCGAAAAACCTGCGGGTGCAAAAGGATTTTTGGCTTTTATTCCCTGGACCTTTCAGGATGTTGATACAACACTTAAAAAAATACGTCGCGCAAAAAATGACACCACTCCGGATGAATATATCCGGATGATCGCAATGAGCAGAATATTTTTACCGAATATTGAAAATATTCAGGCGAGCTGGTTAACAGTGGGAAAAAATGTTGCGCAAATTTGTTTGCATTCCGGCGCAAACGATTTCGGCAGTATCATGCTGGAAGAAAATGTAGTGAGTGCCGCCGGAGCTCCTCATCGTTTCACTTACAAATCAATTCAGGAAGCAATTAAAGAAGCAGGTTTTATTCCGCAATTGCGCAATCAGCAATATGAGGAAAGAATTATTCCGGCTGAAATAGAAGAGCAGGTAATAAATTATTGAACTGCTCTCTGATTTTATTTGTTTACCTATAGAAAACTTTTTATCTTTAACTTGTGTTTAACATAATAGCGCGTAAGACACTTTTGGAGTATTGTGAAAAATATCCCGAAGCCAATAATAGTTTATTGGAATTATATCATGAATTACTCAACTGTGACTTTAAAAATTTTAATGAATTAAAATTGAGGTATGGTAGTACAAGTATTGTTAAAGATGAAAGAGTAGTTTTTAACATATTAGGTAATAAATACCGCCTTGTTGTAAGAGTAGTATTTGAATTCAAAACGATTCAAATCAAATGGTTTGGAACCCATGCTGAATATGATAACATCAATGTTGCTGTAATACAATTTAAAAAGAAAAGAAAATGAAACTTAAGCCAATAAAAACGAATAAAGACTATCAACTATCATTATTGTGGGTTGATGAGCAATTTGATAGAAAGGTGAAAAAAAACTCATTGGCCGGTGAAAAATTGCAAATCGTATTGTTATTAATTAAACAGTATGAGGATATACATTTTCCGATTCCAACACTTAATCCACTTGAGGCAATTAAACTTAAAATGGAGGAACTTGGGTTTCGAAATAAGGACTTTGTGGACAAGATTGGCAGCAAAGGATATGTAAGTGCTATTTTAAATGGAAAAAAACCGTTGACTCTCGAAATAGCAAAAATCTTTCATAAAGAACTTGGAGTTCCCGCTGAAGTGCTTTTAGCATAAAGTGGGAACTCAATTTATGTTAGGTGTAATGTTTCCACGATTTAACAGGGAAATCTACTAAATTAAACTTCTTCTTAAATAATTTCAATGCATACCTTTACACCATGCGTCGCATCACAGCAGATATCATTTATCCAATTACATCCAACCCATTAGTGGAACATGTTTTATTATTGGAGGATGATGGCACTATTTTAAATATACAACCACTTTCCCAATTTGATGAAACAACAGTTGAAAAATTTTCGGGAGTTTTGGTTCCGGGTTTTATTAATACCCATTGCCATATTGAATTATCACATCTTAAAGATCTGTTTCCGAAAAAGACAGGATTGCCTGCATTTTTAAATCTTGTTACACAAAAAAGAGTTAATAAGGAAGAACTGGTTTTGGAAGCAATAGCCAATGCAGAAACCGAAATGATTAGAAATGGAATTGTTGCGGTTGGCGACATTTCCAATGTTTCAATATCTTTTGCACAAAAATCAAAACGCAATATCTATTATCACACCTTTGTAGAATTATTTTCCTTCGACCCCTTTAATGCAGGAGCCGCAGTGGAAGCCGGAGAAAAATTGATTGCCGAAGCACGCGGATTTGGTATTCATGCATCACTTGCACCACATGCAACATATTCTGTGAGTTCCGAATTAATTAAAAAAATAACTAAACATTGTTTTGAAACCGGAAAACCCACTTCCATTCACATGCTGGAAAGCAATGATGAAAATGAATTTTATGTGAGAGGTACAGGCCTTTATCGCAAATTATATCGCGATATGAACAGGGATATAAAACATTTTATCCCAACCGGAAAAACTGCGCTGGAAAGTTTATTACCGGATTTTAATCCGCAGGTAAAAACATTGTTAGTACACAATACCATCGCTACGGAATGGGATACTGAATGGGCTGAAAACATTCATCCGAATTTATTCTGGTGTTTTTGTCCGAATGCTAATTTATTTATTGAAGATCGTTTGCCGGATATTCCTATGTTAATGAAACACGTGCAATATATCACCATCGGAACCGATAGTTTGGCAAGTAATCATGGATTATCTGTTTTAGAGGAATTAATCTCTATCCAAAATAAATTTCCTGAAATAAAAACAAACGATCTGTTTCGATGGGCTACTTTATACGGAGCAAAATTTTTGGGAATTGACGATCAGTTTGGATCTTTTGATGCAGGTAAAAAACCCGGAGTGAATTTGATTAAACATCTCGCAAACGATTCTTTACAAAATACTACTTTACAAAAAATAATGTGATTGCGGACAGCCCTAGCATAGTCTCCTTACTCCAATAAAAATCAATTATACCAATAGGGAACTGGCCGGATTGTGCTTCATTTCGCGCATACGTATTCGTTCTTCGGGAGTTTGAAACGTATCAATAAATTTATATCCATTTTCCAGCCATTGTAATTTTTCCATTAAAGTAAATTTTTTACAATTCAAGTTGTTCATCACTAACAGTGTAATGAAATCCCTTGTTGGCGTTTTCTTTTTTCGGAATGATTTTAATTTTCATTTTTTGATAAGTCTGGATAATAAAATAATATCATCATTATCCTGTTTTCGGTTCGAATGTTTTTTAATATTTGTATTCCATTTCCAATTCTTATACCCAATATGCTCCTCGCCTCAAAAATAAATTAATCCCTTGATGGACTTTGCGGACTACATCTTCACCATTTTTCTCTCCCCAAGCACATTTTCGCCATCACTCAAATGAATAAAATAAGTTCCCCCAGGAATATTTTTAATATCCAGTGTTATTGTTTGTTTATCACCGGAAATAGTATTTATCTCCTTGCTTAAAATTATTTCTCCCAACATATTCACCAAATTAATTGTTGCCGAAATATTTTTTGCCGTAGTTAAATCAATGGATACTAAATCATTTGCGGGGTTTGGATATATTGTAAATAGAAAAGTTTCAATACCTTGAATACTCTGCGCCAATTCTCCCGAAATATTAATATTATCCATATAAATTCCTTGTCCGTAATGACCGATATTCCGGAACGCGATTGCAACTTTTTCTTCCCCCAAATATGCCGTGAGATCAATGGTATCTGTTTTCCATTGATCGGCATTAGGAACCCAAAGATCGGCAGTGTAATCAGGTGCGGTGGCAAGATCATTTCCCGATTTTAACCAAACACTTGTCCACGTATCTCCACAATTAGTAGTAATCAAAATTTCCAGTGAATCGGGATATGCATCACTATATTTTACATATGCATAGTCAAAAGTTAATTGTGCAGATAATGCCAATGAAAAATCATATTGTGGGGTAACTATATCATCTTTTGCACCTGCAGTTTCATTGTAATAATTATCGAACAACATAGATTTTGTGCTGAGATCATATCCACCTGCAGCGCTTGTCTGATCCCAAAATACTGCATCCTCATTTGCATCATTTTCTGTCCACTGATAAGGTGGAAATAGTGTTTGAAATCCTTCTACTAAAGGAATATCATTAATTCCGGATACCGTAATAAAGGAAGTTTTTATTTCTGCATCACTTCCATTTATATTACTTGCAGTTAAAGTTACATTATATGTTCCGGGAACATCATAAAATATTACAGGATTTTCCATGGTAGATGTTGCGGGAGTTCCACCTTCAAATTCCCATAAAACGCTTTCTGTATTATCTGTGGATGCATCTGTAAATTGAACGCTCGTGCCGGGACAAACAACATTAATATCAGAAATAAATTCTGCAGCAGGAATGGGAAATGGTTGATACAACGGAGATTCCCAAACACCTTTACCGTAATATCCGACACGCAAAACAGAATTCGGACTTCCGTCATTAAACATCATCAGATCCTGAATATTTGCAACAGTTGGTAATCCTGTTGAATAATTATCCCAATGATCCATCGTTATATTGTGATAAAATACGCCGATAGCACTGGCTACGTAAATAGATTCATCTGTGCTGTAATCATCTAAATAAATTCCCACAATATTACCTCCCGGTAAATCGTAGGTAATATTTGTCCAACTCGCCGCTCCATCATCAGTTCTATAAACATAACCGTAGCTAAATAAATATGCTACATCAGGATCGTATTTTGAAACAGCAAGCCCTGCTCTGAAACTTGTTCCAGCAGGAGCTGAAGTTGTTACCCACGTTGGTGTAGCATCTAATGCATTGGTTGTATGCATTATTTTGCTGTCTGCTCTTACTACATAAACATTATTAGCATCAACCGGGGAAACTGCAATTCCTTTTACTTCTTTATTCATTGCAGTTAATACAATCCAATCGGGTGAAGCGGATTCTAAATTATCGCTTCGCCAAACTTCATATTGTGAAACAAAACCGGTTTGCGGCGCTGCGGGTGTAAATGCCATTCGCACCGAAGCTGCATCAGGATCTGCTATCGGAGAATTCCAATTTTGATCACCACCTGTTACAATTCTTCTTGTTCCGTGATAATAATAAACGCGATTATAAGTTAAATAATCGAACCACATGCGTGCACCCCAGTCTCCACCGCGATTACAATACCAGGTTGGATCACCGTAATATAATTCACCATTGTCTTGTGTGCCTATACTTACAATAGTGTTATTTAATTTACTTTGTGCCGCGTGATAAATTTCTGTTGCACTTAACCCGTTTGCATATTCTGTCCAGGTATCTCCTTCATCATAACTTAAAAATATACCTCCGTCATTTGCATTTAATATCATGGTATGATCATTCGGATTAAAAACTAATTGATGCATATCGGTATGGCAATCTGCCCACCAATCTGTGTACTGTGTCCAGGTTGCACCACCGTCTATACTTTTCCAAATAACATGACAAGCAGTATATACTTTATTTGCGTCATCAGGATCAACTACCATATCAAAATTATAATTTCCCTGTCCTCCTTCTAATGCACTATATCCATTTAAATTCGGATAATCTGTTTTTATCAGATCAAAATTTAATCCTGTATCTGTTGATTTAAAAATAGTTGTCTGACCAGCAATTGTTGCAATATATACTACATTTGGATCTGCAGCACTTACCCCTAATCTGCTTCCATATGCAATGCCGCCCGGAATTATTAATTCAGCAGAAAGATCTGTCCAGGTATCACCCCAATTATCAGAGCGAAAATATTTCCCATCGTAATCAACCGCATATATAATTCCACTATTATCAGGATTAAATATCATATCGGTAAATGATCCGTTGCTTTTCTTTTCTGTCCATAACAGCCCACCATCAATTGTTTTAAATATACCATCACTTGTTGCAGCAATTAATGTATTGTGGTCATCCGGTTTCATTAATAATTCCAAAGCCATGCGGGTTCCAATTCCAACATTGGCTGGAGCCCAGCTATCTCCGCCATCAATGCTTTTATATACTCCGTATGAATCATAATAATAATTCGGATCACCTGTTCCTAAATAGATAATATTATTATCGGTAAAATCAATACATACCGAAGCACAATTTAACGGAGGCAAGGCATCTGTTCCAGTAACGGTCCAGTTTACTCCGAGATCATGACTAACATATAATCCTCCCGAAGCCGTTGTTGCCCAAATCGTATTTGCATCAATGGGATCCCATTTTAATTGTGTAGTCCTTCCTATTCCATGAATTTGCCCTGAAATATTTGTTGGAAAAGCAATTGGTCCCGTTTGATGCCAGTCGCCTGTTACTTGTGTAATTGCAATTAAACAAAAACAATTAATTAATATTAAAGTAAAATATTTTTTAATCATACCACGGTATTTTTTTAATTTCTGTATAGTTTTATAATTCAATCATTTACCCTTCCATTTTCCCAAATTAATAACTGCTCTTTGGGTGTTGTAATACTTCCATCCTCCTTAACCCAGGGTTCTACCATTATTTGCCAGCGCTTAAATCTTTTATATTCAAAGGCATATTGCTGACTTTCCCTTGCGCGTTTCTCGTTTTTTGTGGTGAGAAGTGCATCCAGAAATCCTTCCTTTTTTTCATATTCCTCGCCTTTTCCCAATACATCTTCTTCTTGTTTTGGAAGAGGACGCACACTCCAGTATTGATTAAATGCTTCAACAGCATCAAAATAATTGGTTGTGGTATCGTTGATCATTAGGATCCAGACGGGATCCTTTTGCAACTTTTTATCAGAAAGACTTTGAGCCTGAGTTCCGGCAAACAAAAATGCCATTAAAAGTGTTAAAATACATTTCATTGATGTGGATTTATTAAACAAAGTTAAGAATTTAAGCGATTGGGCTTTAAAGTGCTGCCAGATACCATTCGGTTCATCAGAAAAGGGGTTCAACCAGAAAATTCTCCCGTTCATCGAAAATACCTTCTGCACCAGAAATTGTTGATACAATTTTGTGCTGAAAAGTTTACTTTTTAAGGTCAAAAACAACGGAAATGTTAAATTAATAAAAAACTATGGAAACTTTCGAACAATTTTTGGTTTCCTGAGTTTCAAGTATTTACCTTTGCATCAAAATACAAAAAAAGGCCAAAAACTTTATTTTAGCCTCCTAACTAATGGAAAATCAACTAAATAACGAAGAAGAACTGGCTTTGGATAAGGATTCAGAAGAAAACACTTCCTCTGAAAATGAGCCGGTGAATAAGTCTTCAATTGATAAAACTGCAGATTTGGAGAAGTTTTCCTTGTCTAAAGCTGCGGATGACAAGGCTAAAATATTATCGCGTTGCGAGCGTCTCTTCATGCGGTACGGTATAAAAAGTGTTACCATGGATGATGTTTCGCGCGAGCTTGGCATCAGCAAAAAAACCCTATACCAGTTTTTTGAGAATAAGGAGGACCTTGTCTATCAAATAACAGTGCATCATTTTGATTGTCAAAATCTTGCGGTAGAACAAATCTTAAAGGAAGCTAAAACGGCAATTGATGAAATGTTCGGCATTGCAAATTGGATGAATGCTATGAGTAAAAATATAAACCCAAGTTTAATATTCGATCTCAGAAAATATCACCCTGCGAGTTGGAATGTCTTCATCAATCACCGGAATACAGAAGTATATAACAGCATTAAGAACAATCTGGAAAGAGGCGTTCGCGAAGGAATATATCGCGAAGATCTGAATGTGGAAATTATAACACGCATATATATTGCCCGCGTAGAAATGTTTATCGATAATGAAATTTTTCCCTATGATAAATTCCCGCCTGAAAAAACATTTAATGTATTTATCGATTATCACATTCGTGGAATTGCAACACCAAAAGGAATTAAATTACTCGAAAAAATAAAATCACAAAAACATGGCATATAAACTCAAATTATTTTTAATCGCATTGATCGGCCCTGTAATGTTGTATGCGCAATCGCAACAGTATTCGTTACAGCAGGCAATTGATTATGGAATTGAAAATAACACCCTATCAAAGTCTGCAGCGCTCGATGTAGCAAATGCGCAGATAACAATCAAAAACCGCCTTTCGGCAGGCTTGCCTCAGGTTGATGCAAGTATTGATTACCAGAATTTTTTCAAATTGCCTACTTCCTTACTTCCCGCTGAATTTTTTGGAGGAGAGGCAGGTGAATTTATTCCTGTGCAATTTGGCACCGAACAAAATCTAACTGCCGGTGTTTCCGCATCTCAGTTATTATTTAGTGGGGCATGGATTGTCGCATTAAATGCAGCAAAGGAATATGTAAATCTTGTTGAGGCTCAGCAAAAACTTACCGAACAAGACATCCGTAAAAATGTTGAGACTGCATATTATGCGGTGTTAATTGCAAAAGAATTCGAAACCTTACTGCAAAAAAATATCGACAATCTCGACAAAGTTTATTTTGAAGTGAAGGAAATGTTGAAAGCAGGATTTGTGGAACAAATTGATGTGGATCGATTGACAATGAGTACGCTTACCTTAAGTGGACAATTAACAAATGGTAAACGTCAGACTATTCTTGCTGAAACATTTCTAAAATATTCTATGGGGTTGGATATTAACACTCCAATAATTTTAACGGACGATATAGACTTATTTACAAACAATGCAACCTTAGTAAATAATGATCAAAATTATTTAACTCGACCCGAATTTACGATCTTAAGTGAAACCATGATCTTAAATGAATTAAATGTCAAATTAAATAAGTCTTTATACCTGCCAACACTTGCATTATATGCATCCTATTCGCAAAATGCACAACGCAACAGTTTTAATTTTTTTGATGGTGATGAGCTATGGTTTGAAACGGGTTTGGTTGGAGTAAAAATGCAAATTCCGATATTTTCCGGTTTTGAAAGAAAAACAAATGTGCAGGCTGCTCAAATCGGCTTTGAAAAAGCACAGCTCAGTTTACAAAGCGCAACACAAGGAATATTACTGGAAATTGAAAAAGCGAAAACAGACTATTTGAATGCGGAAAACGATTTTGATATTCAAAAACAAAACAACGAACTTGCTCAGAAAATATATAATACCGCTTTGATCAAATACCGAGAAGGGGTTGGATCAAGCCTCGAACTGAATAATGCGGAAAGCACTTTATATATGGCGCAAGGATCATATATTTCTGCCTTATACAATCTATTAAATACTAAAACCGCTTTAAACAAATCATTAGGATACAATTAATTAAATTCAACATACTATGAGAAAGACCTTATTATATCTAACCGTTATTCTTTTTCTTGCATCATGTGGTGCAAAAGAAACCAACGACAAACAGGCTGAACTGGATAAACTCAAAAAAGAGCACGCAGATATCACCGACAGAATTAAAAAGTTGGAAAAAGAAATTGCAGAGGCTGATACCACTAAAAAAGGACCAAAAGGCGAATTAGTTGTAATTTCCGAATTAACTACTCAACCATTTATACATTATATAGAAGTGCAGGGAAAAATAGATGCAGATGAAAATGTTACCATTACGCCTCAAATGCCGGGTGTAATTAATGCGATTTATGTAAACGTAGGTCAGAGTGTTTCAAAAGGCCAATTACTTGCATCCACCGATAATGACGCCATGCAAAAAAATGTAGAAACATTGGAATCGCAACTGTCATTTGCAAAGGATGTTTACAATAAACAAAAGGCTTTGTGGGATCAAAAAATTGGAAGTGAAATTCAATTTCTTTCTGCAAAAAATAATGTGGAAACATTGGAAAAAAGTATATCTGCTGCTAAACAACAATTATCCACAAGTAAAATGACATCTCCAATTAATGGAATTGTAGATGCTGTGGATATTAAGATTGGTCAGATTGGCTCACCCGGATTTCAGGGAATTCGTGTGGTAAATATGAATTCGTTGAAAGCTAAAGGAGAAGTTTCTGAATCACATTCCGCAATTGTTTCTGTAGGTGATAATACAAAAATTATGATCACCGATCAAAATAAAGAGCTCGACGCAAAAGTAACATTCGCATCAAAAGTAATTAATGCGCAAAGCAGAACATTTACAGTGGAAGCAAAATTGCCAAGTGATCCTTCATTAAAACCAAATATGATAGCTGTAATGCGAATAGCAGATTATGAAACTGAAAATGCTATCGTTATTGATCTCAATATGATACAAAAATCCAGTGATGCTGATTTTGTATATGTTGCCGGTGAAGAGAACGGAAAAAAAGTTGCCGTTCGCAAAACAGTAACTGTTGGTAAAATATATGCTGGAATGGCAGAGATCACTTCCGGTTTGGTAAAAGGTGATAAGATTATAACATCAGGATATCAGAATGTTATAGCAGGTCAGGAAATTCAATATTGAACAGGAATTATGTTATCAACCCAATTAAATAAAATAGAAAAGGATCAAAATTCTTTTATTGATCACCACTGTTTTAATTAATTTAAAAATATTAATAAATGAAAAACGTATTCAAAGAATTTAAACCATCCAGCTGGGCAATAAATAACCGCACAACGGTATTTATTATAACCATCATGCTGACCGTTATGGGTATTTCCACCTATAATGGATTGCCAAAGGAGTTATATCCGGATATTACCATGCCTACCATTTATGTGGCTACTATTTATCCCGGGTCTTCACCTAGCGATATGGAAAATCTCATTACCAAACAATTGGAAAAAGAGATCGGTGCAATTAGTGGTGTAAATAAAATTATAAGCAGTTCGGTGCAGGATTTTTCCAGTATACAGGTTGAATTTATTTCGGGAACTGATATTGATGAGGCAAATCAAAAAGTGAAGGATGCTGTAGATAAAGCAAAACCAACTTTACCGAGCGATCTTGATCCTACTTTTGGGCCTAATGTGGCAAAGGTGGAATTTTCTGATATGCCTATCATGCAAGTGAATGTGAGCGGTGATTATGACCTTACCGGAATAAAAAAATATGCTGAATTAATTCAGGATGAAATAGAAAAACTTCCTGAAATCTCAAAAGTTGATATTATCGGTGCACCGGAACGTGAAATACAGATCAATGTAGATATGTATAAAATGCAAGCTGCTCAGATCACGATGTATGATATTTATGCCGCAATAAGTAATGAGAACAGAATTGTTTCCGGCGGAACAATCAAGGTAGAGGATATGCGCAGAAGTATTACCGTAAGTGGTGAGTTTGAGAATGTGGAGCAGATCAAAAATCTTACTATAAATAATATGAATAATTATGCAATTTATTTAAAAGATATTGCAGTTATTCAGGATGATTTTAAAGAACAGGAAAGTTTTGCAAGATTAGACGGCAAAAAAGTAATAACATTAAATGTAATTAAAAAAAGCGGACAAAATTTAATTGAAGCTTCCGATAATATTCATGCTTTACTCGATGAAATGTCGGAAAAAGATATCCCCTCCGATCTTAATATTACGGTAACGGGTGATACTTCATCAACAACAAGAACACAAGTTGCAGATCTTATTAATACTATTATCATTGGATTTATTTTGGTAACACTGGTACTCATGTTTTTTATGGGCGCAACAGATGCAATGTTTGTTGGATTATCAGTTCCGCTTTCCATGTTCATCGCATTTATTGTATTGAGTATTTTGGGAATGACAATGAACTTAATTGTATTATTTGCCTTTCTGCTCGGATTGGGTATTGTGGTAGATGATGCTATTGTCGTCATCGAAAACACCCATCGGATATTCGGGAATGGAAAAATGCCAATTAAAGAGGCTGCAAAAAAGGCTGCAGGCGAAGTATTTATGCCGGTTCTTGCAGGAACTATGACTACACTCGCTCCATTTTTCCCATTGTTATTCTGGCCGGGAATGATCGGTTCATTTATGCACGGTCTTCCGGTAACATTAATTGTTACGCTTACCGCATCATTATTGGTTGCTTATTTAATAAACCCTGTTTTTGCGGCAACATTTATGAAACCACATAATGACGAAGAAAAACCAAATCGCCGAAAGGCAATTATCTGGACAATTGTTTTCGCAATAATTGGTTTGATGATCACCTTAAGTGGAAGCCCGGTTTTAGGAAATCTTATTTTAACCATGGTTGCTTTAGTATGGTTTTATAATCTCGTTTTAATAAAAGCAGTAAAATGGTTTCAGCGCAAAGGCTGGCCATCTTTTCAAAACAGATATGCAAACTTTTTGAAATGGACTTTAAATCACCCGGGAACTTTATTTTTATCAATTGTTGGTACATTGGTTATCGCAATTGTGTTATTAATTGCTAGGAAACCCGGTATAGAACAATTTCCGGTTGGTGATCCGAATTTTATATTTGCATATGTTGTAATGCCAACAGGAACTGATCAGCAAACTACAGACTCTGTAACACAATTAGTGGAAAGAAAAATTCAGGGTGTGCTTGGTGAAAATAATCCGCTTGTAAAATCAGTTATTTCAAATGTAACTATTGGTGCAAGTGAAGATCCTTTCGATCAAAGTGCATATACCAATAAAGGAAAAGTTTCTGTTGCTTTTATTGAACCTGCTATCAGAAGAGATCAAAAAACAGAACCTTATTTTGATAAATTCAGAGCTGTATTAAAAGATATTCCCGGTGCAGATATTACGGTTGGCGGTGAACAAAGCGGACCTCCGGCAGGTAAACCGATTAATATTGAAATAACAGGAGATAATTTTGATGATCTTATTGCAACCAGTAATAATATTAAAAGATATCTCGATGGTTTAAATATTGAAGGCATAGAAGAATTAAAAACAGACCTTCAGGCAAATAAACCGGAAATTACAATTGATCTCGATCGCGAACGCATGAACAGAGAAGGTGTTTCCACTTTTACTGTTGGTGGCGAAATTAGAAATGCAGTATATGGATGGGAAGTATCTAAATTCAAAGATGGAAATGATGATTTTCCAATTGTGGTTAGATACGATGAAGCGCAAAGAAAAAATATTGATCAATTAAAAGATCTGAAAATAACTTATCGCGATATGATGAGCGGACAGGTTCGTCAGATTCCATTAAGTGCATTTGCAACTATAGATTATAATACTACTTACTCCGGTATTAAAAGAATAGATCAAAAACGTGTGGTAACACTTGCATCTAATTTATTATCCGGATTTGAAAGTCAGCAACCTGTTATTATGAATCAGGTGAAAGAAGCATTGGCAGATTTTGAAACTCCGGAAGGTGTAACCATCGGTTATACCGGTGCAAGTCAGGATATGGAAGACACTATTAATTTTATGGGTGTGGCGTGGATCATCTCTTTATTTTTGATTATCATTATTTTGGTCGCTCAATTTAATTCCATTTCAAAACCTATCATCATATTTGTGGAAGTATTCTTCAGTATTATTGGTGTGCTTTTGGGATATGGAATATTCGATATGAATTTCTCCGCAGTAATGACCGGAGTTGGTGTTGTTGCACTACTCGGAATTGTTGTGCGAAACGGAATTCTTTTGGTGGAGTTTACCGACACACTCGTTGAACAGGGTATGCCGATTCGCGAAGCAGTGGTGGAAGCTGCAAGAGTGCGTATGACTCCTGTTGTGCTGACAGCAACCGCTACTATTCTTGGAATGATTCCGCTTGCAGTTGGATTTAATATCGACTTCATAGGATTATTCACAGAATTTAAACCTGACATCTGGCTAGGTGGTGAAAACGTAGTGTTCTGGGGACCACTTGCATGGACAATTGTTTTCGGATTGGGTTATGCAACATTTATTACTTTACTTGTTGTGCCTGTTATGTATTTATTAAATGACCGATTCCGCAATTGGGTGTTCAGAAAATTGGGGATCAAGAAAAAAGAACCTGAAACTGCAATGGAAAGGGAAGTTATTCCAGGATTATTGGATCAGGAATAAATGATAATAATATAAATTAAAGCGTCATCGAAAACGGTGACGCTTTTTTAAAAAGCTTCCGGTGATAAACGAATATCATCTACCAATAAAACACAACCAACAGATGTAGAGGATACACCAACTTCTAAACTGTTTTGAATAGAATTAAATAATGGAAGATTTATTCCCGTGATGGACATCAACGAAATTCCATCCTGCCATAATTCAATTATTCCGGTATTTGTTTCACTGAATTGGAAATGTACTTTTATTGTAAACCATTGGCCCAATGGAATCTCCGGTGCTGCTAAAGGAATATATTCTATTTTATCGCCAAATTTATTTTCTATTGCCAAAGCATTTCCATCCACAATAATTCTTGGGCCTGGACTTTGATCAAAATAACTGTTTTCAAAATCTGCAAAACTGAATGGCATTCCGCTCACAATAAAATATTTTGCTTCAAACCAAAGATCCATTCCTTTATTAAAATAATTAAATGTTCTTTCAATAGAAGATTTGGCAGTTATCATATTTTCAGATGGCGCAACACTGGTAAGTTGTATCACAGTATTAGAAGCATTTACAGGATCACTCACCACATCAATTCTGTTATCTAAAAAATCGCAGGTTTCATTTAATATACAGGCCCGAAGATCAACATATTCGTCAACAGTTTGCGCTAGCGGACTTTGTAAAACAAAACTATTCCAATGTTTGTCTGTGTCTTCAATACTTGTCGCCATCAGATCTAAAAATGTATCGTAATTCTCGCAATCATCAAAAAAACTGTTTGTTACAGGAAATAAATCGCCTTCCTCCGTTTGAATATACAAACCCGAATCAGAAAAAATATAAATGGAATCAAATCCCGGTGTAAAATATTGCACCAAAAAAGTACAGCCATTATCATCCTGAATATAGGCCTCTCCGCTATTTGTTACAATGCCGGTAACATCTGTTTCTGATACAAAACTTGTGAGAACATCCTGTTCATCAGGGCAACCTGTTGTGGCATCTCTGCAGGAGGATACACTTAAAATAACGGCAATTAAATTTGCACCTGTAAAGTTTAAGTTTCGCATTTTGTAATGATTTTCACCTGTTTAACGAGCAAAATTGCCCTTTTATTGAGTGGTACCTGACAAATATTACTGTTTTGGAGTTAAAACCACTCAAATGTAGTTGTAATTTTGTGACATGCGCATTATTCCATTATTGTTTTCTTTACTGGCAGCAGTTTTGGGAAAAACCCAATCACCCTTCACGATTTATAACACAGATAATTCTTTACTGCCGGCAGATCTTGTTCATGTAATTTATATTGATGATGAACAAAACAAATGGATAGGCACAGAAAATGGTTTGGTAAAAATTGATCTGGATAATAATTGGACCATTTATAATAAGGATAATTCCGGTTTACCTGAAAATGATATCAGGTCCGTATTTTATGATACAGAGAATGCAATTTTGTATGTTGGAACATTTTCACATGGCTTAGCAAAATTTGATACCGATTGGTCCATCTATGATCCTACAAATTCACCAATCCCTGATTATCAAATACGAGCTATTGCAAAAGATCAAAATGATACCATGTGGATAGGTTCATTAGGTGGTTTATCTAAATGGGACGGCGTTGACTATTGGTTTACATATAATCCGGATAATTCTCCATTGCTCTCCACAAATATTCCTGAAATATATGTTGGGGAAAACAATGTGAAATATATCGGAACAATTAATGGCGGACTTTCTACTTATGACAACGGCATTGTAAATACCTATAAAACAACAAATTCGCTTATTAGCGATAATACAGTTCTTGGTATTGATGAAGATATAAATCACAACATCTGGCTCGCAACTTCTTTTGGAGGATTAAGTATATTAACACCGGATACCACATTTTTAAAGTTTACACCAAGCAATTCTGATATTGTGGATTGGTCGCTGAATGACTTGGTGATTGGCGATGACGGTATTGCAACTATTGCAATGACCTCAAAAGGATTTGAAATTTATGATAATATAAATTGGACATTATACGACACTTCTAATTCAGATTTACCCGACGATTTTTTAAATTGTATTGGGGCAGATAATGAAAATATAATATGGATCGGCACGGAAACTGAAGGGCTTGTGGTTTTTGACAAAACATTAATAAATAACATTGAAGAAACCAATAATTTTGATATTGCTATTTATCCTAACCCCGCTTCAAATTATTGTTTAATAACAGGTAAAATAGCGGGCGCAGAAATTTTAATATGTAATATGGAAGGAAAAATAATTTCCGAAAATAAACCCGGCAACAATTCAACATTTATTGATGTGTCAGAATTTAATTCCGGAAATTATATTATTAAAATAACAAATGATAAAACGAGTATCGTTCGTAAGATTGCAGTAATAAATTAATTATCCCGCAACATAGTTGCAATACAGTTGTTTTCATCAATGATCAGCCCGTTTTGAACAATTAAAACAGTGTAATCAATTTTAAGAACAGAGTCTTCTAATGACCCGCTTCCACTAAATTCATAAAATATTTCAGGGAATGTGGAAACATAAAATTGCTGAAGCGGAATTATCACTTTCATGCCGGTAACTATTCCCGCCACTTCAAATCCCGCCTCGTATAATCCGGGCCATCCGAACATAATATCGCTGTAATTACTCGATTTATATACTTCTAAGGTGTAGTCCGAAAGTGTTGCATCGCAGGCATCGGTAACAGTATAGAATCCTACATATTCATCCCGAACATCATATTCCGGAATCTCATCCCTTTCACAAGAGCTAAAAAAGAGTGGAGTAAAGCATAGACCAAGTAAAATCTTTTTCATATTGGTTAATTTGATTTGCAGAAAACCAAACACTATGCCATTTTTGTCTGAGACTTATTCAAATGTTAACTTTGGGACAAAATCAGGGTATGAACACAAGATCGGAAATTTTTTCGGAAGAAGAGTTTAATAGGCATATTTTACAGGGTATTCCTGAAGATCTTCCAATTGCAAAACAGGTTGACACGGCAATAAATCACGCCCCAAAAAGAAAGGATATTCTGAATAACGAAGAAAAAAAATTAGCTGTAAAAAATGCATTAAGATATTTTTCTGCAAAACACCATAAAATATTAGCAACTGAATTTGCAGAGGAATTAAAAAGGTATGGCCGAATTTATATGTTTCGTTTTCGTCCTGATTATGAAATAAAAGCGCGAAAATATTCCGATTATCCGCATAAAAGCAAACAAGCTGCATGTATCATGCTCATGTTGCAAAATAATCTCGATCAGGCTGTTGCGCAACACCCGCACGAATTAATTACCTACGGTGGAAATGGCGCAGTATTTCAAAACTGGGCGCAGTATTTAATTACCATGCAATATCTTGCAACCATGACCGATGAACAAACATTGGTTTTATATTCCGGTCACCCGATGGGGTTATTTCCTTCCCACAAAAATGCTCCGCGTGTTGTTGTCACAAATGGAATGATGATACCTAATTATTCCAAACCCGACGATTGGGAAAAATTTAATGCGTTGGGAGTTACACAGTACGGACAAATGACAGCCGGTTCATTTATGTATATCGGTCCGCAGGGAATTGTGCATGGAACAAACATCACCGTTTTAAATGCAGCTCGAAAAATAGATCCCAAAGCAACAGATTGCAGCGGAAAAGTTTTTGTTACAGCAGGTCTCGGCGGTATGAGCGGCGCGCAACCAAAAGCAACTGTAATTGCAAAGGGAATTTGTGTGGTTGCAGAAGTAAATACAAAAGCATTGAACACGCGTCATGCGCAGGGTTGGGTGGATGAAGTATATCGTGATATAAAATCCCTTATCGAAAGAATGGAAATTGCACGAAAAAATAAGGAAGCAATTTCGCTGGCTTACCATGGAAATATTGTGGACCTTTTGGAAAAACTCGCTGCGGAAAATATTAAAATTGAAATCGGAAGTGATCAAACATCTTTACATAACCCTTTTGCCGGCGGTTATTATCCTGTTGGATTAAGTTTTGAGGAGTCGAATACCATGATGGCAGAAAATACACCATTATTTAAAGAAAAAGTATATGCGAGTTTAATTCGACACGCAGAAGCAATTAAAAAATTAACTGCCAGCGGAATGTATTTTTTCGATTATGGAAATGCATTTTTACTGGAGGCTTCTCGTGCAGGCGCCGATATAGTAAATGGTGACGGAACATTTATTTATAAAAGTTATGTGCAGGATATTTTGGGGCCAATGTGTTTTGATTATGGTTTTGGTCCGTTCCGATGGGTTTGTGCAAGTAATGATGAAAATGATTTGCGCAAAACAGATCATATTGCTGCAAAAGTGTTGGAAGAAATATATGCAACTGCACCGGATGAAATTAAATTACAATTAAGCGATAATATTAATTGGATAAAGTCTGCAATGGATAATAAAATGGTAGTGGGAAGTCAGGCGAGAATTTTATACGCCGATGCAGAAGGAAGAATTAAAATTGCAAAAGCATTTAACGACGCAATTGCAAATGGCGAATTATCAGGACCTATTGTATTAGGACGCGATCATCATGATGTAAGTGGAACAGATTCTCCTTACAGAGAAACAAGTAATATTTATGATGGAAGTCAGTTTACTGCCGACATGGCAATTCAAAATGTGATCGGCGACAGTTTTCGCGGCGCAACCTGGGTGAGTATTCACAATGGTGGTGGTGTTGGTTGGGGAGAAGTGATTAATGGTGGGTTTGGATTAGTACTTGACGGAACAGCAGAAGCCGAAAACCGATTACAACAAATGTTATTCTGGGATGTAAATAATGGAATTTCCCGCAGAAGCTGGGCAAGAAATAAAGAAGCGATTTTTGCTATTAAGAGGGAGATGGAGAGAACACCGGATTTAAAAGTTACCTTGCCGGAAATAGTGGATGATAATTTATTAACCGATCTTTTTTAATGAAATCGCATGTTTACTCAACAGGGTAGTTTTTATTTGATTTTAAACCACTCTTGTAAAATACTATGTCTACGCTAATGATGTTTTTTGCAAAAATTCTTCCACATCTTTCACACTTTTTAAAACTGCATTTACCGGTTCAGATAATTCCGATCCCATACGCAAATACTCTTGGAGTTTGTCTTCTTTAATAAAACTGAGTGTTGCATAATACAAGGGTTTCCATTTATCCTTTAAATTCTGTTTGTTTTCATCAAATAACTTCAGAACAGAATAATACTGGTTTTTTGCTAAAAGTATTAAGCAAATTAGTTCTAAAGGTTTACTAAATTGTTCTAATGTATTGTTGTCATTTGCTTTAGATATAAATAGTGACTCCAATTCATCAAATAAATTCCGGTCACTTTTAGTTAATATGTTTGGATTTTTTGCATAGAGTAGTAAAAGGTTATGCATAGCATACGCCTGTTCCTTTTCAATTGCCATGAGATAATATTTTTCTGCTTTTGCAAAATCTTTAAATTCAGTCTGATACAGCAATGCGAGATTATACATAGCAGCCGCATTTTCCTTTTCAATTGCCATGAGATAAAATTTCTCTGCTTTTGCAAAATCTTTAAATTCAGTTTGATAGAACATTGCGAGATTATTTATAGCATCCGCCTGTTCCTTTTCAATTGCCATGAGATAAAATTTCTCTGCTTTTGCAAAATCTTTAAATTCAGTTTGATAGAACATTGCGAGATTATTCATAGCAGCCGCATGTTCCTTTTCAATTGCCATGAGATAATATTTTTCTGCTTTTGCAAAATCTTTAAATTCACTAACATACAGCAATGCGAGATTATACATAGCATCAGCATCTTCCTTTTCAATTGCCATGAGATAATATTTTTCTGCTTTTGCAAAATCTTTAAATTCGCTATCATACAGCAATGCGAGATTATGCATAGCATCAGCATCTTCCTTTTCAATTGCCATGAGATAATATTTCTCAGCTTTTGCAAAATCTTTAAATTCACTAACATACAGCAATGCGAGATTATACATAGCATCAGCATCTTCCTTTTCAATTGCCATAAGGTAATATTTTTCTGCTTTTGCAAAATCTTTAAATTCAGTCTCATACAGCAATGCGAGATTATTCATAGCATTCGAATTTTCCTTTTCAATTGCCATGAGATAATATTTTTCTGCTTTTGCAAAATCTTTAAATTCAGTCCTATACAGTTGTGCGAGATTCCACATAGCAACCGCATGTTCCTTTTCAATTGCCATGAGATAATATTTTTCTGCTTTTGCAAAATCTTTAAATTCGCTAACATACAGGAATGCGAGATTATTCATAGCAGCCGCATCTTCCTTTTCAATTGCCATAAGAAAATATTTCTCAGCTTCCTTATAGTTTTTGAGGTCGTTTAATAGAATTCCTGTTTTATTTAATACCCAATCTGTTGGATGTTCGATTTTAAGAATACTTAATAATGCTGAATTGTAATCCTTTTCTTTGCAAAAAAAATCTACTTTTTCTATTATTTCAAGGTTTGATGGGCTGAGTTCTGTTTTTAAATCTGCCGATAAGACGAATTTTGTTTTCTCCAATAATTCATGTTGTGTTTGATAATCCAAAGATTTATGATGGCTCAATGCCTCTGCCATATAGTAAGCAGATTTTGGGTAATATTCTTTAGAAGTAATGTTTTTTAAATGATTGTCCACAAATAATTTTAAATCAGTATCTCTGTTTTCAAACCAAGCTTCTATCCACTTTGTAAGCCAAATCACCCTATTTCTATCATAGCGGTTTCCGGTGCGCATAAGGTACCATATATTAAAGAAACGTTCCTTTACCTGATATAAATTGTTTTTTGTATTCGTGTTTTTCTTTTCTATCAGCCGGTATTTTTCTAATTGTTGCAATTGTGCAGAAATGAGTTTTGATGATTGTTTTTTCCCATTTACTTTTATTTTTTCTGCTATCTCGCCTGCACTGATAGCGTCCCAATTTTTTGCAACTACATCCATAATTTTTTGCTGCTGTATTGGAAGACTGTCCATTCGATGTTTATATAGCGGTGTAATTCTGTCTAATACCTCCTCCAAGTGTTTTAAGGCACTTCCACTCAGGTCTTTTAGTAAAATATCATATAATAAAATAATAGTTCGGATAACTCCACCTGAAAGTATACGCAATGTTTCTATTTGTGGTATTGCCTTTTTTAGGTCTATTTTATTTTCAGTATTTAAATCATTTAGCTGTTTAAGCAAGTCATATGTTTCTTCTTTTGAAAGTGAATCCAGAAAAACAGTATTAAAAAAATCATAAAAAGGTTTCGCATAATTAAAAGTGTCTTCGAGCATCAGCGCTGAAGCCCCGATAAGCCGAAGGTCTTTTGAGGTAATTAAAATTTCACGGAGACGGTGGCTTTCTTTATCTGATAAGCGATCTAAAAATAGTTCACCAATATTATCATATAGCAGAATAATTTTTTTCTTTTCACTTTGCAAACCATAACATAGAATATTAAATGCTTCTTTTTCAAAATCTGCATCACCTGCAATTTTTTGAATCGCCTTAAACATGGATGTTTTATGGTTAAAGTAATGATCAAGATAGTCCCCTATCTTTTCCCATAAATCACTTAATGAATTTACACCATAGAGTTCCTCCCCAAAATATACAGGAATCAACCATTTATTTAATAGCGGGTCATTTTCAATTTCATATTTTAATCGCAAAAGCAGAGTTGTTTTACCCATTCCCCTTAAACCATAAATAATATAGGGTTGCTCAGGATGTTTCATTTCGGATGTTCTGATATCCTGCATTATTTTCTGATATTCTCGCAGTCTCACCACAAAGCGGTTAATCAATTCCTCCTTATTGTAATTTGACGGGTTATATAAATTATTACTCATTGTCTTATATTTTATGTTGTTTAACCCACATTTGTAATATTGGTGAATGAAATCTATAGATATCATTTTCTACGATTAAATATCCGTCAAATTGTAATGTTTCAACAATGATTCTATAATCGTTTAACTCATTTTTAACTGCATAATTCCGTATTTCATCACTCGTTATTAAATCTACCTTAGCGGTATGGCAAAGTATATCCATGATAAAATCATAGGTTTTGCCTTTATATATTATTTTAAGTCTGGAAAAGTATGGTTCAAACTGGGGTTTATTTTTAATTTCCATTAACTGTATGAATGCAAGATCGATTGCTTCAGAATTAATTTCATCCCCATGATTCGAAAGATCAATACATTCATCAACTATAAGTTGGATATGAAAGGGAATAAGCCATTTTATCTTTAACACCATGTATTGGGTAGTTTCCTCATTAATTAATCTTGAATGGTTACTTAGTAAACGATTAATTAAATCTTTGGCTTCAGTTTCTGATAATGCTCCAACTTCAATTGTTTTTAAATCATTTATTGCAGTAAGAGAACCCATTATTTTTTCCACTATTGGAAATAATGATATGGAACCAGTATAAATAAATTTTACTTTGGATTGAATTTCCGGAATATGACGCATGGCCCTGTTTTGTTGAGCAAAATGTGTTGCATCCTCAATAGTTAGAGTATACATTATATTCTCGAGAGTTTGCGTAAATTCATCTACCATAATCACAATTTGTCTGCCTTCCAGATGAAGTTTCGTTAATAGATCAACCAAAGATTCGAGGTAAGAATCGTTACCCGGATCTTTTATTTTGAATACTCCTATTTCGTCCACCCATTCCAGCAGTGTCCTGAATTTTTCTTTTGCCCATTCAGATACACGCAAGAATCCTTTAACAGCATCACTCTTCAGGAGTTCTTCAAAAATTGTTTTATAGAACTGATTTTCAGAGTCAATGGATTCCGTAATAACATAGATAAATTCAAATTCCTTACTTTCCATCTCGTGTAAATGGTAAAGAATAGAGCTTTTCCCTACACGTCTTGGACCAGAAAGGTAGATATTTGCGTTCCCCTGAAGGGCTTTTACAATTTGGGAAATGATGCGCTGTCTTGGGTAGAATCTGTCACCTCTTGCTACTGTACCTAATGTTTGCTTCATTTGACAATATAATTTTTGCCAAAGATAATGACAAAAATTATATTGCCAAGTATTTTGACAAAAATATTTTTGCTAAGACAAGTTTGAAGTTACTCATTGCGACGGATGATGCATTGAGGGGTATTATAAATAGAAGGCCCGTCGTAACTATTCAAACTCACTAGCTCATTGGTTTGTCTCTTTCATTCCTCTTAAATTTACATCATGCAGCAACTCAAAAGTTTGGTATTTATTTTAACGTTAGCAGCGATATTTTCCTGTAAATATGATGATGCGTATCCTGTCATAAATTATTCTACACCTGCCGTGGGGGATGTTGTATTGTATGAAATAAATATCCGTTGTTTTAGTACTACTGCAGATTTTCAGGGAATTATTGATAGGCTGGATTCAATTCAGAAACTGGGTATTAATACCATTTGGTTAATGCCTATTCATCCTGTAGGACAATTAAATTCGGTTGGTTTATTGGGTTCACCCTATTCGGTGCAGAACTACACAGAGGTAAATTCGGAATTCGGAGGTTTAGTGGATTTTGAAAATTTAGTATCTGAGGCTCATAAAAGAAATATCGCCGTTATTATAGATTGGGTTGCAAATCACACCGCCTGGGATAACCCCTGGATAACAAATACCAATTGGTATACACAGGATGCAAGTGGAAATATTATTTCCCCCTTAGGAACCGGTTGGAAAGATGTTGCGGACTTGAATTTTACAAATACTGATATGCGTATTGCAATGATAGACGCTATGGAATATTGGGTAAATGAAACCGGTATTGATGGTTTCAGATGCGATGCTGCCGATATGGTTCCTTTCGATTTTTGGCAAGATGCAATTTTAACTTTGCGCGGAATTAAATCTGATATTATTATGCTTGCAGAAGGAACAAGGGCTGATCATTTTACCGCAGGATTTGAAATGAATTATGCATGGGATTTTTACGCTACCTTAAAAAATGTTTTCATCAATAATTATTCGGCAACCGCAATATTTACCACGCATTTTGATGAAATAAGGGGACAATATTAAAAGATGGGGACAATCCTTTATTCCAAGGAAAGTTTTCTATAAAAACCGGTATCAAAAATCATTGCATTTCGTTTTGAAAAACTGTAATTTGAATTTGGGTGGCCCGCGCTCTTATACGTATTGTTTTGGGCGTTATTCTTAGTAAGGAGTGTTAGCTTTACTAAACAATAATAAAAACAATAAATTTTCCAAAGAAAGAATTTTCCCAGGGCTGTCAAC
>Ga0163152_10002309_pt1 | contig 27506 bp, 30 predicted proteins | sample OliLakLV19MP8IB2_FD_148635 | JGI IMG/M metagenome (GOLD analysis project Ga0163152, IMG submission 148635) | Freshwater microbial mat bacterial communities from Lake Vanda, McMurdo Dry Valleys, Antarctica - Oligotrophic Lake LV.19.MP8.IB-2 | ecosystem: Environmental > Aquatic > Freshwater >...
CGTCTGGGGCTCGAGTTTCGTGAAGGACGAGCTCGGTGTCAGTCACCTCCGTCCCGGCGTCGGCCGCGCCAGTCGCGCGATCCGGACGGCGCCCGGTGAGGTGTGGGTCCTCGCCGTTCCGCCCGTGGCTTCGAGCGGCTCGTTCCTCTGGCACCTGCAGGACGCTTCGTTCTGGCGCGAACATGCGCTGCCTTCGATCTTCTACGACCTCGACGCCTCGGCGCGCGACGACGTCTGGCTCGTGGGTGCCGATGCGGTCCACTTCGACGGCGAGCGATTCGTCACCTGGGAGCTCGGCGACCTCACCGGAGGCGAGCCGCTCGCCTACGTCGACGTTCGCGCGCCCGACGACGTCCTCGCGGTGGGACAGCTCGGAACGAGGTACCGCTTCGACGGAGCGATGTGGACGCGCGATCCGCTGCTTCCGGCCGTGCCGCCGCCGGCGTTCGCGATCTGGGACGCGCACCTCTTCTCCGATTCGGACGGCGTCGCGGTCGGCGTGGGCGGAACCGGTTACTTCCTGTGGGACGGTGACGCGTGGACGCCAGGGCCCGCGGTCTTCGGGACGGGCGCGCAGGCGGAGATGGCCGAGCTGCACGTCGTCGGTCCGGACGACATGTGGGCGTTGAATCGCGCACGGACCCACCTCTTCCGGTTCGACGGAGGGGAGTGGACGGAGCTGGCGCAGGGCAGCCCTCTCCAGACTCCGATCTCGTCTTTCACGGTCTCGGACGACGGAACGGACGTGCGCGTGCTCGGCCAGTACGGCGCGATCCATCGCTTCGACGGTGCGCAGTGGCAGGCGACGGGGCAGTTCTTTGCGGGCCCGAACGGCTTGATCGCGCAGCTCGACGCCGGTCGCCGGGTCGTCATCGCCGGCTCCGCGCTTTACGACGAGCCCTGGCACCCACCGCGATCCGTCATCGACGACGGCGGCTCGCTTCAGCCGATTCCGGACTTCAACCTCGCGGGCGCAGAACGTGGAGCGGATGGTGTCACGCGGCTCTCCGACTCGCAGGGACGGATCTGGCGAATCGACGACGGCGCGATCTCCATCGAGTCCGCCCCGCCTCTCGGCAGCGTCCCTGCGATCACCTCGGCGGTCGCACTCGAAACGCAGGCCCATGCGATCGCGGGCTCACGGCTCGCCCGACTCGAAAACGGAGCCTGGGCACTCGTTCGTGAAGCGCCGGAGTCCTCCCGTGCGAATCAGCCCGTCGTGCCGATCGGCCTTGCAGCGACGCCGAACGGAACGGTGTGGGTGATGACCGCGGACGGCCGCATCCTGCGGTACTAGGACATCCGCCCGGATGAGACGAACCGCCGAGCGCGCGCCGGTCCGCGCATCGGCCTCGGCACTGCCTGGATTGGCTACCGAGGCCCTGCAGCACGGCGCAGACGGTCCGCGATGGCCAGTCCCAGTCCGGCTTCGCCGGGCACGGATGCGACGATGACATCACAGCCGCGGTCATCGAGATCTCGCAGGAATCCGTAGAGACGCCTTGCATACTCCACCATCGATTCCGGAATCACGATCATCGCGTGCGGGATGTCGGGGTGTTGCGGGGAAGATGACGAGGTGGGCAGGAGGAGACCTACGCGGCGCCCTTCCCTCTGCAAGCGCCGCGCTTCCGCGAGGATTTCTTTCGGCTCGACGAGAACGACGTTCGCTCGCGGCGCGTAATGCAATGGATGCTGGCCAGGTGCTCGAACGGACTCCGACGCCTCGACCGGCAACGAGCGCGCGAGCGCGAGCTCGAGATCCTCGCGTGTCACACCGCCTGGACGAAGGATGGCCGGTGCCTCGCCGGTCACGTCGACGATCGTCGACTCGACGCCGACCGCGCAGGGACCGCCGTCGAGCACGAAATCGATGGCGTCTCCCAGCCCCTCGCGGACATGACGTGCCGTCGTGGGGCTCACCGCACCGAAGCGGTTGGCGGATGGTGCCGCGATTCCGCCGCCGAATGCCGAGAGCAGCGCAAGCGCCATGGGGTGAGCCGGCACCCGCAAGCCAACGGTTTCGAGCCCGCCCGTCACCGCGAGAGGCACGCGCCGGTTACGCCGGACGACGAGGGTCAGGGGGCCCGGCCAGAAGTGCGCGGCCAAATGCCGGGCCGCTTCCGGAACCTCGGCGGCCCAGTCGTCGAGCCCGCTCGCGCCGCCGATGTGGACGATGAGCGGGTGGTTCGAGGGACGCCCCTTGACCGCGAAGATGCGCTCCACGGCGCCCGCGTTTTCGGCGTCCGCGCCGAGCCCGTAGACGGTCTCCGTGGGAAAAGCGACGAGGCCCCCCGCGCGCAAGACACGAACAGCCCGCTCGATGTCCCCGCCCTCCGCGCCCGCCACGGGTCAATCCTCACGTTGTGCGGCGGCGGGAGCAAGCACGTCGCGAGGGCTCTCGATGGCCGCCGGGCTGCGGAGGTCCGTGGGCACGAACATTCGCGCCGCGCTGTTGTAGAGGGGAATGCCCAGCAGCAGGTTGAACGGGAACGTGATGCCGAGGGCGAGCGTCAGGGAGATGGCCGGACTCGCCTCGGGAAGGGCCGCTCGCATGACCGCGGGGACGACGATGTAGGACGCGCTCCCGCCGAGCACCGCAAGAAGCGTCGCGCCCCCCACCGACAACCCGAGAAGGAGTGCGGCGCCCAGGCCAGCGGAGGCGCCGATGAGAGGCATGTAGAGGCCGAAGGCCGCGACGCGAAAGCTCAGGGCCCGGAGGTCCGACAGCTTCCGTGCAACCAGAAGCCCCATGTCGAGCAGGAACACGCAGAGGATCCCCTGGAACGGCATCACGAACACCGGGCCGAGCTCTTCTTGCCCCTTGGAGCCCGTGAGCCATCCGATGGCAAAGCTGCCGAGCAGGAGGACGACGCTGCCGTGAAGGAGCACTTCGCGGATGACCGTGTGTGCGAGCGAGCGCTCCGAGTCGGTCGTCTGCGTTGCGCGCATTCCACGTCGCGCCAGAACCAGCCCCGTCAGAATCGCCGGCGCCTCCATCACCGCCAGTAGCGCCACGATGTACGGCTCGAAGGGCTCGGCTTGATGATTCAGAACCGCAATGGCCGCGGCGAAGGTGACGACGCTGACCGAGCCATAGTGAGCCGAGATGGCGGCGGCGTTCGTGGTGTCGAGACGCGTCGTCCACCGAAGCATGGCGTACGCCACGAGGGGCAGCAGTGCGCTCACCGCCACGGCAGCCAGACATGCGCCGACGATCGATCCGCCGATACCGCTGTGAGACAGCTCCACGCCGCCGCGAAATCCGATGGCCATCATCAGATACAGCGAAACGCTTTTGCTCAGCGGCTCCGGGATGGTGAGGCTCGACTTCGCCATCCCCGCGAGGATGCCGAACAAGAAAAAGAGAACGACCGGAGAAAGGAGGTTCTGCGCGGCCATGCTGCTCAGGTCCATGCGCCCCCGCTGCGCGGCGAGCCGCGTTCCAGCTCCTCGGCGATGGTCTCCGCGAGGGCGCAGGCTTTCTCGACGTCCTCATCGAGAATCAACACGTGACCCATCTTGCGTCCCGGGAGGGCGCGCAGTTTTCCGTACAGGTGCAGGTGCGCGTTGGGATGCGCGAGCACCGAGCGAAAGGTGGGCGGGCCGTCACGCCAGAGATCTCCGAGGAGGTTCAGCATCACGGCTGGACGGAGGAGTGACGTGTCTCCCAAGGGCAGCCCGCAGACGGCCCGCACGTGCTGCTCGAACTGGGACGTCGCACACGCGCCGAAGGTGTAGTGGCCACTGTTGTGCGTGCGTGGCGCGAGCTCGTTGACGAGAAGCCTCCCGTCACGCGTGACGAACAGCTCGATGGCCAACATCCCCACGTGCTCGAGCGCCGACGCGATGCGGGCACCGAGCACCTCGGCTTCTGCGGCGAGCTTTTCCGAAATCCGAGCCGGCACCCGGCTGGTCCGCAGGACGTGATTGCGGTGCACGTTCTCCGCGATCGGGTGGAAGCGCACGTTGCCGTCGACATCGCGCGCCAGGAGAACGGAGATCTCTTTCTCGAAGTCGACGAACGACTCGAGGATGGCAGGATTTTCGCCAACCGCTTTCCATGCGTCGGCGAGCTCGCTCGGCTGGGCCGCGCGGGCCTGGCCCTTGCCGTCGTAGCCGGAACGCCGAGTCTTGAGAACCGACGGGTACCCCATGGCGTCCGCCGCGAGGCGGAAACTCCCCATGTCCGACACGGGCGCGTACCGAACCTGCGGCGCTCCCTGCGCCTCCAGGAAGCGGCGCTGCTCCAGCCGGTCCTGGATGATGCGCAGGACCTGTGCCGATGGGCGCACCGGCTTCCTCGTCTCGAGTCGCTCCAGGAGCGCAAACGGGACGTGTTCGGTGTCGAGGGTGATCACGTCGCTGTGTCCGGCCAGCGTCTCAAATGCCTCGGCATCGTCGAAGGTGCCCTTGACGTGGATGTCCGCGACCTGCGCCGCCGGGCACGCGGGGTCGGGGTCGAGCACCGCGACCCGATAACCCATGCGGCGCCCCTCGAGCGCCAGCATTCGCCCGAGCTGTCCGCCGCCCAGGACGCCGATCGTTCCGCCCGGAAAGACGCGCGTCACAGCGTCTCGTCGAGAACGGCGGCCGTCTGCTTCTGGCGATACGCGTGGAGGCGCTCGCGGAGCGCCGGATCGCCGAGCGCGAGGATGGCCGCAGCAAGCAGCGCGGCATTGGCTGCTCCCGCTTCGCCGATGGCGAGCGCTCCGACCGGTATGCCCTTGGGCATCTGCACGATGGACAGCAGGGAATCGAGACCGGAGAGCGCCTTGGACTGCACGGGGACACCGAGCACCGGCAGCGCGGTCTTCGCTGCCGCCATTCCCGGCAGGTGGGCCGCGCCGCCCGCGCCCGCGATGATCACCCGGATGCCGCGCGCCTCGGCGGTGCCCACATACTCGAAGAGAAGGTCGGGAGTCCGATGGGCCGAGACGACCCTGGCTTCGTGGGGAATCCCAAGCTCCGCGAGCAGCTCGGTGGTGCGTTGCATGGTGGACCAGTCGCTCTTGCTACCCATGATGACCGCGACGAGCGGGGTCGGTTCTTGACTAACGACTTTCATGTCGCGTATCTTGTAGCGCACGTTGCGACGAATCTGCAAGCGGAAAGGGAGGTGCCGAGTGGCTGCAACCCGTACGAGCCGCAAGGCAAAAGCGCTACGCAAGGCTCCGGAACCCGCGTGGACGTTTCTCACCAATCACGCGCACGTCCTCCTGTGCATCGCCAAGGAGCCCGAGGCACGCATGCGAGATGTCGCGACTCTCGTTGGAATCACCGAGCGCGCGGTACAGCGGATCGTTGCCGACCTGGAGGACGCGGGATATGTCGCGCGAATCCGGCACGGGCGCCGGAATCGATACAAGGTGCGCGACAGTCTCCCGCTTCGACATCCGATCGAACGGCACGAGAGAGTCTCGTTTCTGATCGCCCTCGTCGCCCGCGCGCGGCCGTGAGCTGACCGCTCGCCGCTGGAATCCTATTTGGCGACCGGCAACGAGGAGTTCCTCGGCACCGCGATCGACTTCCTCGTCCGAAAGGATTACTCGAAGGAAGCAGATATCGCGATCCACGAATTCGGACACGCGGTGCTCTGGGACAAGGGAATCTCCACTACCGGTGGGCGGTACACCGGTGCTGTCCATGAGGGGCATGCGGACTTCTTCGCGGTGGACATGCGCAACAACCCGCTCTACGCGAGATGGACGGTAGAGCGTCGTTGGGGCAGCGTGGACGGAACACCTCCCCTGAGAACGCGTTATCATGGCTCCTGTGCAGCCGCGAGCGCTCCTCCCAAGTGTCTCGTTTCTCGCACTTGTCGTCGGGTACGGCTGCACGTCGACGTCGATGGATTCGGAGGGCATCACGTCGTCCACGTCGCGGTCACCCTACGGCGACCCCACGCAGTCGTCGACCACTACCCCCACGTCGAGTCCCACCCCGACGCCCAGTCCCAGCCCGACGCCGACGCCGACGCCGACGCCGACGCCGGTAACCGGACTATCGGTGGTCCACGTGCTCCAGAAGTATTCGCAGTGCGTTCCCGACGGGCTGACGTTGCTGTCGACGTATGGAGATGCGCTCATCGACTCCGTCTCCCTGGGAACGAGCGGCACCGAGTCGCTCCTCGTGGCGGAGGGTGGCGAGGTGACGGCGGTTCAGGGAACCTCTCGCGGAATCACGATCGGTGGCGTTGCCCCAGGCCAGCCGATCGGAATCCCATGGCTCTGGGATCCCTGGGGTCCCGCCCTCTGCCCGCCCTCGACGTCCCTCTTCGTGACACCGATTGGGCTCGACCCCGGAGAGGGCTTCTCCCTCGCCGCGGAACCCTGTGTGCTCTTCTTGCCCGCCCCGACGTCGACAGTTGTCATGGAGCTTGAAGGCTACTGCCGGCGAGTGGACGGGCGATTTTCGATCTACGCCGAGAGCGCGTCGAAATACGCCGTGTTGCCGGACGTCGCCGCCAGTACCACGGCTGTGACGCTCTCGTTCACGGCGACGACCAGCGCTTCAATCGTCGTGTCTTCGAGCGTTCCGGCAAATTGGCTCCCGGGTGCTGGAGAGTCCTACATCTCGCCACGACGCGACGGACTGGGGATCGGCCGCGGGGACTACGCCACGACGTACGATCTCGGTGACGGCTCGTATTCCGGGGTTCTCGACGTACGAGTGACCGAAGCGACGGAGCTTCTGTATGTGCAACGATTCGTCTCGAACGAACGGGTTCTCGAGCTGAGTCGCTTCCTGCCGGTCAATGACGAATTGGTGTTCGACGCGTTGGACTGGCAATCCGCATGCGATATCGGAGTCGTTGCGTCGTCTTACCCCGCGGTCTACTGGGAAAACCTCTGCAGCGGCGCTGACGTCATGATCGTCACCGGCGGGAGCTGGGCGGGGTTCTACCCGGCCGGCACAACCTCGATTCGGGTGCCTCTCCTCCCGGGTTTCGATCTTGCGAGCGAAACCTTCTACGCGGGCATGATCGACGTCGATCCGGACGTCACATCATCCACGCTTTGGCAGATCTACGACCTGAAGGAGCCGACGGTGAATCGGGTGCTTCGCTCCTACCGCCTTCCACTCTCCCCGTTCCAGTTCTGAGGAAGACTTCAGCTGCCGCGGTAGGTGCTGTAGCCGAAGGGCGCGAGAAGTCGCCCCTATTTGGCGACCGGCAACGAGGAGTGGTGCAGGACGATGCGCAGCGCGCCCTTGTCGTCGCGCATGTAGCCCCAGGTCTTGTCCACCGTGGTGACCTTGCCGTTCTTGTCGGTGATGCTCACGTTGCCCATGGAGAGCGCGATGTCGCCGTGCAACTGGATGGCCACGTTCTTGATCTCCACCGAGCGCCAGCCCTTGAGAGCGAAGCCCTTGTCGTCCGGGAAGTTGCTGTTGTCGCCAACGAAGTAGGACAGCGCGCCTTCGCGAGTGGAGCGGAAGGTCTGTGGCGTGGTGGTCAGGGTCGGCTTGAACAGCACCGGACCGAACTGGTAACCGTAGGCCGCGTCGAGCACCGCGCTCGCCGTCGCCTTCGCCTTGGCGATACCGCCGCTCTCGTAGTCTTTCGAGATCTGCACCAGGGCTTCGCCCCAGGCGCGCTGAGCGGCGAGCACGTCGGCCTCGGTGATGTTGCTGGTCACCAGAGGAGCCGTGCCGACCTGCTTGGCGACGGCGCTCTGCGCCAGCGCGTCGCTGGAGAAGCCAAAGCCACCGGCAAGGACGAGGCTCAGGGTAAGGGCACGAGGGGTCAGGGTCTTCAACATGAGAGGTCTCCAGAGGGTTGCGACGATCACTACGTGCGCCATACAATACGCGAAACAAAAGTCGTGAGTCAACCGTCGCATTTTACTGCGCCTTGATTGGCTCCGATTCGAACCGGTGATGGAGTACGACGGGCGCGCTCTTCTTCCTCCGCAGCCGCATGTTCAAGAGCTCGATGCTCAGCGAGAACGCCATTGCGAAGTAGATGTAGCCCTTGCCGACGTGCTGCCCCATTCCTTCCGCAATCAGCATGACGCCGATGAGCAGAAGGAAACTGAGCGCAAGGATCTTCATGCTGGGATGGCGGTTGACGAAGTCACCGATTCGGCTCGCGAACGCCAACATGACCCCGACGGCGACCACCATGGCGATCACCATCACGAAAACGTGCTTCGCCATTCCGACCGCCGTAATGACCGAATCAAGCGAGAACACGATGTCGAGCAAGAGGATCTGGGCGAGGATGAGTCCGAAGGCAGCGGCTCCGCCGGTGCCCTTCCGTTCGTGGGCAACTTCGAGCTTGTCGTAGATTTCGTGCGTCGCCTTCCCTACCAGGAAAAGCCCGCCCCCGAGCAGGATGAGGTCGCGGCCCGAGAACGGGTGGCCCATCACGGTGAACAGGTCGGCGGTGAGCCCCATGACCCAGGAGATGGCGAAGAGCAGAGCCAACCGAAAGACAAGCGCAAGCGCGAGACCTAGGCGTCGCGCCATCGCCTGCTGCGCTAGCGGCAACTTGCCGGCGAGGATGGAGATGAAGACGATGTTGTCGATGCCCAGCACGATCTCCATCACCGTCAGCGTCAGGAGGCTCACAAGGGTGTCGGGATGCGTGAGGATCTCAAGGGTCATGCCCACCCTGTGTAGGCGCACCGAGACACTTCGACAATTAGGAAATGGGGAGAGAAATGTTCGGTCTGTTCGAAGTAGGATCGGCGGCATGGAATGGCTCAACTACCATCACCTTCTCTATTTCTGGACGATGGCACGTGAAGGAAGCCTTGCCCGCGCGAGCGCCGAGCTTCGGCTGGCGCAGTCGACCATCAGCGTCCAGATCCGGGGGCTCGAAGAGTCGCTAGGAGAGAAGCTCTTTGTACGGAGCGGTCGCCGGTTGGTGCTCACCGAGATGGGGCGCGTCGTTTTTCGCTACGCCGAGGAGATCTTCAGCCTCGGGCGGGAGCTTCGGGACGCCGTGAAGGGGCGTCCGGTCGGGAGACCCCTGAACCTCGTGGTTGGCGTCGCCGATGTCGTTCCCAAGCTCGTCGCCCGGCGTCTCATAGAGCCCGCGCTCGAGCTTCCTGAATCGGTTCGGCTGGTCTGTCGCGAGGACAAGCCCGAACGGCTCTTCGCAGAGCTCGCCCTGCACAACCTCGACATCGTGCTCGCGGATGCCCCGATCGGCCCGTCGATCCACGTCCGGGCGTTCAGCCACCTTCTCGGGGAGTGCGGGGTCGTCTTCTTCGGTACGGCGAAGCTCGCATCTGCCCATCGGCGGAACTTTCCGAAGTCACTCGACGGGGCGCCGGTCATCCTGCCGACGGAGAACACCACGCTGAGGCGCTCTCTCGATCAGTGGTTCGCCGCACGGGGCATTCGCCCGCGCGTGGTGGGCGAGTTCGAGGACAGCGCACTCCTCAAGGTGTTCGGCCAGCGCGGGATGGGGCTCTTTCCCGCGCCCTCCATCATCGCGAACGAAGTCCAGCGCCAGTATCAGGTCCGGCCCGTCGGAACGCTCGACGGGGTCCGCGAACGCTTCTTCGCGATCTCTGCCGAGCGGAAGCTCAAGCATCCTGCGGTCATTGCCATCAGCGCGGCAGCCCGACAGAAGCTGTTTGGTTGAGCTCAGCGTCGATCGTCGAGCTTCGCATCCGGCCCGGCTGTAAACTCGCGAGCGACTCATGCCAGCGATTCGATTTCACGACAATGACCGGAAACTCTCGGCCGCGCTGCGCGCCCTCTCCGACTCGCTTCCCCCGGGCAAGGTCTCGCTGCGCCACCTGCTCGAAGCGATGGGCGAGCAGGGGCTGCTCATGTTGTGCGCGTTGCTCACGTTGCCTTTCATGATCCCGCTTTCGATCCCCGGCGTCAGCACGGTGTTCGGCGTCGCCATCCTCTCGATCGGCGTCGGCGTGACGCTCAACCGGGTTCCCTGGATGCCAGAACGAATCCTCGAACGCCCTCTGACGACCGATTCCCTCAAGCAGGCCTTCGAGAAAGGCTTCCGCGTCGTCGCCCGCTTCGAGCACGTCGTGCGACCCCGCTGGCTGTGGGTGACCTCGACGGGCGCCATTCGATTCACGCACGGTCTCGGCTTGATCCTCGCCGCGCTCCTGTTGATGCTCCCGTTCGGACTGGTGCCCTTCTCGAACACGCTCCCCGCGCTCGCGGCGCTCCTGATCGCACTGGGACTGCTGGAGCGCGATGGCCTTTTCGTGGTGGCCGGCCACGCCGTGAACGTGGCCGCGATCGTCTATTTCGGCTTCCTGATCGCCGGCGCAATCGCCGCCGGTCACGGCGTATTCGGATGACCCGTCGAGGTTCTTCGACTCGACGCGTGTCATCGGGTGTCCCTTGGGTCCATGAGCCCCTGCTCCCACTCATCGATGAACCAGGTCGTGGAAATGAGATCCGGGTGCTTGGCACGGAGCTCCTGCAGCATCGCTTCGACGCCTTCGCTGGTCTCGGTGGCATCGAACACCGGGGAAAACGCTCGTGGCTGCGTGGCGCTGTCTTTCACCAGGCCGTCGAGGATCCGGTTTCGCCGCTCCCTGGCGGTCTTCGCATCCTTGAGGAAAGCACCGTCGATCCAGCTCAGCGACCACAGGCCCGAGAGCGAGATGGACTCCCGGATCCCCACGGGCGCTTCGGCCAGACTCGACGCGGGTACGCCCTCGCCTAACCACAGCCATGCGGGCAGATCCGCATCGAGCTCGCTGCGGACCCAGATACCGAGCACTTCATCGACCTCGCGCGGCTCGGGAAAATGCCGCCGCCGATAGGCCAAAAGCTCGTTGGCCGCCTCGGCGGCAGAACGAACATCGTCCGCGCTTCGGATCAAGAAGAGCATGCTCATCGGGTACCTCGCACAGCGCCCTCTCGTCCCATGTTTACTTGGCGAGCTCCTCGTCGACGAGAGCCTTGAGGCTCTCGTATCCCAGCCGATCGAGGAGTCGGCCGTTGACGAAGAAGGTCGGCGTCCCGGTGACGCCCAACGTTTTTCCGTCAGCATGATCAGCGTCAACGATCCTTCGATGCGATCCAGCACTCAGAAAGCGCTCGAACGCCTGCATGTCGAGTCCGGCCTCGCGCGCGTAGCCCGGAATCAGCTCCGGTCTTGGATGATGGTGACTGGCCCATTCCGGCTGGCTCCGGAAGAGGATTTCGAGCATTTCCCAATAGCGGCCCTGCTCACCAGCAGCCTCCAGCGCGCCGGCAGCGTAGACCGAGTTCGGATGCAGCGGCATGTATCGGACGACGAACCGGACACGTCCCTCATACTGGCCGAGCAGATGCTTGACCATCGGGTACATCGCTCGACAGGACTCGCACTCCGGATCCAGGAACTCGACGACGGTCACCTTCGCGTTCGAAGGACCCAGGCTGCGGCTGTGGGGTCGAACGAAGACCGTGTCGTCAGGCGGAGCCCGTTCAGCGATTCGCGTCTGCTCGGCGACCTGCTGAGCACGATCGCGTCTCTGGTCGCGAATGTAGACGAACGCAACAACGGCAAACGCCGAGATGAGAACCGCGGTGACTCCGACCAACTTGCAGACGTCTCTCCTCACGCGCGAGCTCTCCGTTGTATGCCTCGATGCATCATCAGGCAGACCAAGATTCCGAGGAATCCGAACAGGGCCAACAAAGGGATCGTGATGAAGCCCAGCCACTCGATCTGTCGAGAGCTGCAGGGCACGCCCTGGGTGCAGGGCGACAAGGCCTCCGACACGACGCCGTAGTAGATGAGGTTGTGGTAGACGGCGAGGCCCAGCCCGACGACGACCAAGGGCGTCGCATAGGAAAAGAGATTCCGGTCCCGCAGCGCTATCCCGACGGCAAAGACAATGGTCAGCGGGAACAGACAGATCCGTTGGTACCAGCACAGGGAGCACGGCGGGAGTCTCATCACCTCGCCGAAGAACAGGCTCCCAAGCGAGGCGACAAGCGCGAGCATCCAGGCGGTGTACGCGAACACATAGGACTCAGATGATGGGGTCACGTCACTCCGCACTTCCTTCACGTCCCTTGGCCGTCAGGCGCACCAGAAGAGTTATTTATGCGCAACGCAACACTTCGACAATCAGTAAATCTAGCGTTAACTCTTCGGTTTAATAGAAGTCGTCGGCGGGATGGCGAAATCACGACCGGAGAATTTGCGACTCGTTACTCACGACTTTTATGTCGCGTATCTTATAGCGCACGTCGAGATTCGACCGCAGGCGGAAAGGCTTCTGACATGAAAAGGATCGCCGGGTGACACAACCTTTGATGTTGCTGATCGTCGACACCGACACTGCCGTGGGCAAGACGTGGACGGGGTGCGCGCTCGCCCGTGCGCTTCGCCGGACGAGCGACCCTGAAGTCGCATCCCAACACCTTAAGGAGGTGACTCAGTGGCTGTAACTCGTGCGAGCCGCAAGGCGGACATCTACGCTTTCAACTGAGAGCAAGCTCGACCTTCCGTGCCGGGAACGACATCGAGAATTTGGCGCCGTGGCCGATCGACGACGAGATCTCGAGCGAGGCACCATGGGCTGCGAGAATCTCGCGACTGATCGAGAGACCGAGCCCCGTGCCCTTCCCGATCGGCTTCGTCGTAAAGAACGGCTGGGACATCCGCTTGAGATTCTCTGGCGAGATCCCTGGTCCGTTGTCGACGATGTCGACGACGATCCTCTCACCGCAAGTTCGCGCCTGGAGGCTGACAACGCCGCCCTGCACGCCTGCTTCCTCGATCGCCTGTCCTGCGTTCACGAGCAGATTCAGAAAGACCTGGCTCAATCTCGAGGGGCTTCCCTCGAGCGATAGCCCGGGCTCGACTGCCGTCGTGATCGTCGCGTGCTTGCTGACGGTCGGCTTGGCTATGCGGACGGCAGACTCGATCGCGCGCCCCAGGTCGAAACTCTCCATCGTGTCGCCACGTCTCGCGATACCTCGCAGGTCGCTCGAGATCTCGCAGAGTCGGGCGATTCCCGACAAGGCGTCGGCGAGAGCCATCCGGACCTCGCCGATAATCTCCGTGTCGAGCGTGTCCCCGCGGATCTCGCTCTCGGCGAAGGAAACGTTCGACCGAATGAAGGCGAGAGGGTTGTTGATCTCGTGGGCAAGCTCGGCGGCGAGCTCGCCCATTGCGGCCATCTTCGCGCTGTCGATGAGGCGGCTCGTCGCGACTCGCGCCCGCTCCTCGAGCTCGGCGTTCATCTCGCGCAACGAGGCTTCCGCGAGATCGCGCCCACGAGTGGTCGTCGCGAGCGCTGACGCGAGCGAGTTGAGATCGCCCTCGATGCGGCCGAACTCGTCGGCGAGAAGGTGCGCGTTGCGGACCGTGAGATCGCCGGCGATCATTCGACCCGACGTTGCGAGCACATCGTTGAGCCCGTATCGGATCCGGATCACTGTGAGGAAGAGGAAGGTCGCGACCAGGAGGAGCCCGGCCGAGAAGCCAATGAGAAGAAACCGAGAGAACGAGATCGAGGCCTCCATCTCACGCTCGACGACTCCGAGCTTGGCGACCTTGTCCGAGATGAACGTATCGAGATCGACCCGGCTGGCCGTCGAGGTCCGGTCGAGCGCGAGTAGTTGCGCAATCTCGTTGTGATCGTGCTGGATGCGCGCCTTTTCGTCGGCGAGGCTTCTTGATGCGCCGATCGCGATGGCGAGCAGCCCCGCGGCGAGGGCCGTAAACGTGACGGCGATCACGAATAGCTGAGTTTGAATCTTGAGACCCCGCATCATGCCGTGCCGTTATGCGGGGACGGTGCCGGGTCGATTCGCCCGTCATCGTGGGCGCTCGCGCGCCCCTGGAGGTGACAACTCACCTCGGGATGCTGTCGGCGAAGAGAACGCCCTGGGAAGGAGGGGTCACCTCGACCAGCAGAAAAGTTGATGCGGTCGACGCACTACTTGACCTATACGATACGCGAAACAAAAGTCGTGAGTCATCTGTCGCATTTTTCTCAGTGGCGACGCATCGCTCAGGCGGCGCTTCAGCCGGTGATCCAGGAGCCTATGAAACCGCCCTTCCACGTTCTGGCCGTTTTGACGTTGTTCGCGGCCACCGGCTGTTCCCGAAACGAGCCGACCACGCTCGTCATCGCCTTTCAGCCGCAGGAGGACACCGCCAAGCTCGCCCCGAACGCCGCTGCCCTCGCGCACTTCATCGGGGAAAAGATCGGCCTGCCGACCAAGGTTTTCTTGCCGGCCGACTACATCGCCGTCGTGGAGGCGCTGCGCGGAAAGCAGGCCGATGTCGCCTACTTCAGCGCCTGGCCCTACGCGCTCGCGACCGAGCTGGCGGGTGCCGAGATTTTCGCCGCCGAGCGACGCAACGGCGAGACGCACTACTGGTCGCACTGGTACGTGCGCGCGGACTCGCCCTACAAGTCCCTCGCCGATTTGAAAGGAAAGCCGATCGCCTTCACCAGTCCCACGAGCACGTCGGGCTGGCTCTTCCCGATGGCCAAGCTCACCGAGGAGGGCGTGGTCGCGAAGGGCGCCGACCCGAAGAGCGCATTCTCCGACGTGCTCTTCGCGGGCGGCTATGAGCAGGCGCTCAAGGCGCTCGTCGCCGGCCAGGTCGAGGCAGCCGCCGCGTCGGACTACGCGCCCGCCAGGTTCCTCTCCGTGGAGCAGCGTGCGGGAGTGCGCGTGCTCGCGAAGCAGGGTCCGGTGCCGACGCACGTGCTCGCGTGGCGCAAGGATCTTCCTCCGGCCACCAAGGAGAAGATCCGCGCCGCTTTCCTCGCGCTGAACGAACCGGCCAACAAGGCGCTACTCACCAATACCTACGGTAGCGAGGCGCTCGTCGCGGTGGACGAGAGTCACGTCCTTGCGCTGCAGAAGGCGCTCGATGCGACGGGGCGCGGCACCGAGCTCTCGACGTTCAAGAAGTAGGAGATGGCCTTGGTGTCGGCCGGAGAGACTGTGCTCGACGTCAAGGACCTCCGCGTGCGCTCGCGGAAAGGCGTGCTCCTTCTCGACGGCGTGAGCTTCCGGATCGCGGCGGGCGAGACCCTCGTGGTGTGGGGCGAAAGCGGCGCCGGCAAGACCACGTTGCTGAGGGCGATCGCGGGGCTCGCCGCCGTGGAAGGGGAGTGCCGGCGGGTGTGGGGGCCGAACGAGCTCGCGTGGATCCCGCAGGCGTTGGGCCTCGTGGGGAGCGCGACCGCGCTCGACAACGTGCTCTGCGGCGCGCTCGGGCGTATGGGCACGCTGGAGCGCTACTCGGCCGAGGTGCGCGCAGAGGCGCTCGCGTCGCTCGACGGACTCGGACTCGCGGCGCGCGCGGAAGTGCGGGTGCGCGATCTCTCCGGCGGCGAGCGGCAGCGCGTCGCCATCGCACGGGCGCTGATGCAGCGACCCCGCATCATCCTCGCGGACGAGCCCGTTGCGGCGCTCGACCCGGCGTCCGCCGCGGCTTCGCTCGACCTGCTTTGCCGTGCTGCAGCTCGCGCCGGCGCGGCGCTCCTCGTCGTGCTCCACGACGACCGGCTCGCCGCGACGCTCGCGCCCCGCGTGCTCGCGCTCCGGGACGGGCGTCTCGTGTATGACGGTGCGAGCGCGTCCTTTCCGGCCCTCGCACCGCGCGCGGCCGCTCCCCGAGACACGTCGCTCGCTTCGCTCGTGGCGGAACGCGAGGACGGTGCGCCGGTTGTCGCCGTCTCCGCGTTCCAGGCACCGCCCGAGGCGAGCCGGTCCGCCGCGTTCGTGTGGTGGACGGCGCTCGGCGCCGGCACGATCGCATCTGCCGTATTCGTCGCCTCGCGGTCCCACGTCCGCCTCGACCGCCTGCCTGCGAACGTCGCGGACGTCGCGGGACGATTCTTCCCACCGGACTTCTCTTCGGTCTCCGACCACGGGATCGCCCTCGTCGAGACGGTCGCCATGGCCTTCCTCGCGACCGGGTTGTCCGCGATCCTCAGCCTCCCGCTCTCCGCGCTCGCCGCGCGAAACGTTTCGCCAGCGCCGGTCTCCGCGCTGTTCCGCGCGTTTCTCAGCGGCGTGCGCACCATTCCCTCATTGGTGTGGGCGTTGCTCGCGGTGTCTGCCGTGGGCCTCGGGGCGTTCGCGGGGACCGTCGCGCTCACCATCTACTCGGTTGGCTACTTCGGAAAGCTGCTCGCCGAGAGCTTCGAGTCGCTACCCGGAGAGACGCAGGAGGCGTTGCGTTGCGCCGGCGCTGGTCGTTTCCGGACGTTCCTCCACGCCGTCCTACCCGAGGCCGCGCCGCAGATCGCCGGACATCTGCTCTTCGTGCTGGAGTACAACGTCCGCTACGGCTCGGTGCTCGGCATCGTCGGTGCGGGCGGCATCGGCTACTGGCTCTACCAGCACCTTCGTTCCTTCGACTACCCGCGCGCAACGAGCGCCCTCCTCCTGCTGCTGGTGGTCGTGATCGGCTTCGACGCGATCTCGGCGAAGCTCCGCACGCTCCTGCGGACCCGCTAAAGCCGCGAGCAGCCGAGCGTCACGAACGGGCGTGAGAACTCGTGGGTGGGCGGACGAGAGTCCCGCCCGCTTTTTTCGTTTCGCGCGAGTCCAGCCGGTACCGGTTTCCCGGACGCCGTACCGGATTCCCGAACGCCGTGCATTCGCAAATGGGCGATCTCGCGAGGAGCCGCCCAGGCATGCGCGGTGAACCTCCGAGGCCGCGCTCGCGTTCACCGAGCTACCGCCGCCGTCGGACCTGGACGTCACGCACCTGACCGATCGCCTCGCGCGTCGCCTGACGAAGCTCTTCTCCGAACAAAAGGATCGTCCGTTGCGGGACGAGGAGGAGGCGCTCGCCTCGAGTTGGGCGGAGTCGTTGAAGCAAAGACGGCGTGCCGAGGGAGAGCCGGACGCCGACGACTCCGCCTCTCCAACCCCGGCTCCCGCCTCGGGCGATGTGACCGTCACGCTCACGTCCGCCGCCACCGAGTATCGCGCGTCGTTCCGCACGGGCGGCGGCATGGAGGTGCCGTTGATCCCGCTCGTGCTGGTGGTGAAGAACGGCGGCACCTCCGCATGGACCTGCGATGGCGCGATTTCTCTCGCGGTCGAAGGTGAGCGCGGCAAATCGAGCGCGACGCGGTCGTTCCTCACCACGCTGTCGCCGTGCGCGCTCGCGCCGGGCGCCGATGTCCGCACCGCGCGCGATCGACGTTTTCGTCCCCGAAGGCTGATCATCGCGACGAGTCGTATGTTTGGTTGTCAACACATGATTCATGTTGCATATTGCCATCATGGCGTCGAAGCCCGTCCAGATCTCTCTCGACACGAAACTGCTGCAGACCATCGACCGCGACCCCGAAACGCGCTCGCACGGGCGCTCGGCGTTCATACGATCTGCCGTGTCCCTGTATCTCGAGGCGAAGCGGCGCCGCTCCGTGGATGCTGCGATCCGTCGAGGGTATGGAGACAAGTCGAAGGAACTTCTCGGCGAGATCGAGGACCTCATCGGGGCGCAGGCGTGGCCAGGCGAGTAGCCCGCGGCGAGATCTGGATGTTCCGTTTCAAGGCGCCGGATCGGCGGCGTCCGGTGCTCATCCTCACGCGTCCGGCCCTCTTGTCGGTCCTGGAGACGGCGACCGTTGCCGCCATCACGTCGTCGATGCGCGGCGTACCGACCGAAGTCCCCGTCGGAACCGAGGAGGGCCTCAAGGGACCGTCGTGCGCGAACCTCGTCAATGTCTTCACGGTCCGCCAGGCGGACCTCCGGCAGTTCGTCGGCACCGTTTCGCCGGCAAAGATGAAGGACGTCTGTCAGGCTCTCGCCGTCGCGGCGGGATGCGACTGACTGCGGTCGCCTCTCAAAACTCGAGCACGATGCTCACGCGGTTGGAGAGCGCTTCGGGCGGCGGATCCTTCAGGACGTAGCCGGGATCGGAGAGCACGCGTGCGGCGCACGACGCCTGCTTGCTTCCCATGTTCGCGCTCGCGCCCAGCGGATCGAAGTCGTGGTCGGCGACGGTTCCCGTCTTCGAGTCGACCGACACCGTCCAGCGAAGACGGCCGCCGCGCTCGGAGCCGTTGAAGCACTCGGCGAGACGCGGGCTGCGCGCCGCGACCTGCAGGCGGAAATCGTCGAGCCAGTCCGGCCCCGGCCGGGCATCGAGCGTGTAGCCGGGACGCTTCTGCGGCTCGAGGCGCGCCTGCAGCGGCGAGCGCGGAGTCGGCTTCGGCGACGCCGTCTTCTTCGCGATCGGCGTGGCCTTCGCGAGCGCCCGCTTTCCGCCGGGCTTTCCCTCACAGCGCGGGCCATTTCCACGCGATAGGCGAACGGCGCGAGCGGCTTTCCGAAGGCGTGTGCGCCCGCAGGGAGCAGCCGGACCTCGTCGACCGCTCCGTCGAGAGGAGCGTGGTCTCGATGCAAGCGTCGGGGAGGCCAGGGTACCGCTCGGCGAGAAGGTGCGACTCTCACTCTGGGGAGCTCCTGTGGATCGGACGAAGGTCGCATCCGCCAGGACGACCGCGTTGGGGTTCGTGCACGATCCGCTCAGGATCGTGCTCGGAGCTTCGAGTCGCTGCCCGGCGAGACGCAGGAGGCGCTGCGTTGCGCCGGCGCAGGCCGTGTGCGGACGTTCCTCCACGCCGTGCTACCCGAGGCCGCGCCGCAGATCGCCGGACATCTGCTCTTCGTGCTGGAGTACAGCGTCCGCTACGGCTCGGTGCTCGGCATCGTCGGTGCGGGCGGCATCGGCTACTGGCTCTACCAGCACCTTCGTTCCTTCGAATACCCGCGCGCAACGAGCGCCCTCCTCCTGCTGCTGGTGGTCGTGATCGGCTTCGACGCGATCTCGGCGAAGCTCCGCACGCTCCTGCGGACCCGAAGCAGAGATGCCTCCCGCCGAATACGGAGGGGCCTACGTTCGCGCGGAGCACCGTGGGCGCGGAATCGGCGAAGCGCTGGCGCGACTCGCGATCGCCCACTTCATGTGGGACAACGATCCCGAGTCGTTGCCTGCGCTGATCGCGCATGTGCACATCGAGAACGAGAAGCCCCGGACGGTCCTCGGAAAGCTCGGCTTCCGCCACGACAAGCGCATCCAGGCTTCGGGAGGCGTGCCCGGCTTCGAGCACATGCCGAAGGCGAAGGAAGACGGGCTCGTCCACGGCGACGAGTTCGTCTTCGATTCGAAGAAAATCGCCGAGCTCCTTCGTCAGGTCGCCGCGGTTCTTCGCAACAAGAAGATCGAGGGCAAGAGCGGCGAGGAAACGCCGATCCTCGCGAAACTGAAGGTCGAGGAGTTCACTTCCGAGAACCTGGAGAGCCTGGCGAAGGCAGTCGAGGCGAAGACAAAGTAGGCAGCCGTCGGGCCTTACCGACGGACGGAGAGCTCGATGGCGCCCGACGAGCGAGCGCTCTACGACGACGTGACGTGCTGGCTGCTCGATCGGGATCTCTGCGCTTTCGCGGGCGGCTCCCGCCACCTTCTGCTTCTCGGGTTCCACCGCCGCATGGCGTCGCCGACTGCGGCGCTCGCCTCGAGTCTCGAAAAGGTCTGCATGCGGCTCGAGCCTGGCAGCCGGGGAAGCGCCTGGCGATATCGCCGTGAAGGAGATGCTGGACGACCTCGAGGAGGATGCCGACGACCTCGACGTGCCGGGACGGGCGCGTGCCTCCCACCACGGATGTGGCATCCTCGCGACGGGATGCCCGAGTGACCCGACCAAGCTCCTCAAGTCCGACTGGCCGAAGACACTGGAAGAGATGGAAGAGCGGCGCACACCCGGCCGCTGATCGCGCGGCATGCGCTATCCTGCAGGCCATGCGTGAAGTCCGGCGAAGCCTTTTGCTCGCGACGTTCCTGATCGCGGCAATTCACTCCGGTGAGGCAAGGGGAGTTGCAATGGGAGCGGGACCTGGCGGAGGCGGAGGCGCGCCGATGCTTTGGCGAACCTGGGGCGAAGCGTCGGCCGACGTGGTCTACGTCGGCACCTATCGTGATTTCAAAGGGGCGCGCGCGTCGATCTGGGTGCATCCCGACGACCCCGGCCAGGTGTGGCTTCTCGATCACGATCTCGCACCGGCGAAGGAAGGGATCGTGCCCTCGGGAAAAGCCGGTGACCCGGCGACGCTCGCGAAGCACGCGGCAGGAACCCGCGGGGTCGTGAGCTTCTACGAGATCCGCATGGTGGACCGCGGAGGGACGCCGCAGCCGGTTCCGGGTTCCACCGCGAAGAAGAACGCGGGCCGTCCGCTCACCGAGGGAACGTTCGTCTCGTTCGACGCAAAGGGAACGTCGGTCACGCCCGAGAAGATCCTGAAGGAGTGCCGCGATCCTTGGCTCATCGGGTTGCTCACGGCGGTACCCGCCGTTCGTGACGCCGCCTACCAGAAGATCGTCGGGGAGAAGGACGAAGCGCGGAAGGTGCGGGCGCTCTCCGGTCTCGTCACCGCGGGCGCGCTCGATCTCGCGGAAAAGTACCTGGCCGCGAATCCGCAGAAGCGCACCGCCGAGACCCTGGGCAATCCCGACTTCCACGTGCTCGTACCGTGGATCGCCCGCGGACTCGACGGAACCCCCGCGGGACCGTTCACGGACAGGGATCTCGACGGCTCGCTCGTGCTCCACCTGATCCCCGCGGCGAAGGAGTGGCGCGAAACGAAGTCCGCGGAAAAGACGCGCGAGGCGTTCTACGACACCGTGCTCGGTCGCCAGGTCTCCCTTCTGTTTCCGCTCGTGTTCGAAACCGACCACACGGAGTCAATGCCGGAGCCCGCATACGGCCCGTTCGAGCGCGGCCAGTACCATTTCTCGAGCGTCCTCGAGAAAGTGGCGCCCGACTTCGCGAAGGCCGTGCGGGACGCCGAGTTTCATTTCCTCGGGTTTCCGGCGCACACGAAGGGCATGTGGGTGCTCGGGACGCCGACGCGGGCAGGGAGCACACGGCTGGAGGTCTTCGGCGGCGCGGGCTGGCTCTTCCCCGTGATCGCCAGTCCGCCGAAGGCGATCCCGTTCGGAAGCCGGGCGGACGTCCTGATCCGCGTCGAAGACCGGTTCCGCCACGGCGCGGACGAGGGCTCGATTCTGACGATGCGCCTGCTCCCGCCGGATCCCGCGGGCCTGATCGCCTACATGAAGCAGTACGGTCTCGGCCAAAACGTGGGATGGCTGGCCCGGTGGATCCAGGAAGGGAAGCCCGGCATCACCTGGAAGGACCTGGACGAGATGCTGGGGAAGCTGGCCGCGCAGGAAGATGGGAACTACGTCGAAGGCCTCCAGCCGCTCAGCGTCTTTGGCGTGCACGCGACTCCGGAGATCGCCGAACGGATCTGGAAACTCCTGCCCGCGTATTCCCGGAAGAACCGCTACACCGACGTCGCGGCGTACGGCGCGACAGTCGCCGCGGTGTACGCGAAGAGCGGCCGCTACGATCTCGCGAAAAAGACCCTCGACGAGCTTCCCGCCGTGATTCGCGCCGGGAAGGACACCTACGACGGCAAGGGAGACACCGCTTCGAGGTCGACGTCGATCTCTCGCTCGGCACCGGGCAGTGCAACTGCTCGATCTGCTGGAAGCGCGGGAACTGGACCGTGCTCGTGAAGCCTGCTGCGTTCCGCCTTTTGTCCGGAGAGGAGAGCCTGCAAGGCCTGCGACCGAAGCCTGAAGGCACGACGCAACTGTGCATCGTGTGCGGACTCACGCCGTTCAGCCGAGGCGACCTCCCGCCGCTCGGAGGCGAGTACTGCTCCGTGAACGTGCGCTGTCTCGACGGTGTGGACCTCTCGGGAGTGACCGTGCGGTACGTGGACGGTCGACACGACACGTGGGCGCTGCTGAAGACCGCGCCCTACGCAAACCCGTTCGAGGGCGGGGGCGCGCCGGGGTTGAAACCGGGGTGAGGGGCGTAAGCCGAACCTGTTAACCGGCCCCTCTCCGACCGGCCCACCTGTTAACTGCTCTCTGCCGCTCTCGACCGCGAACGCCGGCGCTTTCATGGCGAAGGTGCAAACTTGCGTGGTCAGCGCGATATGACTATGGTCATTTGACCATGGCAAAAGCCGTCAAGAGAATCCCCGCCGGGGAGTTCAAGGCGAAGTGCCTCGCCCTGCTCGACGAGGTTGCCGAGACGGGAACACCGCTAATCGTCACGAAGAGAGGCAAGCCGGTCGCTCGCGTGGTTCCTGTTACCGAGACGCGGGTCAAGAGCCTCAAGGGAAGCATCGTCTACGAAGGCGACTTGCTCTCTCCGATCGGCGTGACGTGGGACGCGAGCCGTTGATCGTTCTCGACACGCACGCATGGATCTGGAGCGCTGTCGAGTCGCGGAAGCTCAGTGCGACCGCACGCAGGGCAATCGCCGCGGAGGATCACCTCCTCGTCAGCGCGATCAGTTGCTGGGAGGTCGCGATGCTCGTCGAGAAGCGACGCCTCCAGTTCGAGCAGGATGTTCTGGGCTGGATCCGCGATGCGCTCGCCTTGCCGAAGGTCGATCTCGCTCCGCTGCTCCCGGAAATCGCCGTCGGCGCCACCCGGCTCGGGCGCACCTTCCATGAGGACCCAGCGGACCGGATCATCGTCGCCACCGCGCTACATCACGGCGCGCGACTGGTCACCGCGGACAAACTCGTCCGTGGCTTCGCGGGCGTCGAAACGATCTGGTGATCCGGATGGATCTCGTGACTGCCGAAATCACGCGCGTCGCCGATCGGTTCGAGGGTGTGAGGAGGACCGGCGCGGACGGACCGGAGCAGCGCGCCCAACGATGAGTCGAGTCAGTGGCGGCGAAACGCGATTGCCGTGGCACCGCCGGCAGGCCAGGAGCCGTTGAGGATCGGGGCGTCGAACGAGTAGGTTCCGGCGCCCACGACCCCCGACTGGGGAATCCAGTAGACGCCGAACGCGGCGTCCGCGATGAACAGATCGCCCGCGGGATTGAAATGGAGAGCCTGCGGTGAGACGACGGCGGCGCCGGAGATCGTGAGGTCGGCGGTGCCGAGGGTCGCGCCCGTCGCGGCGAGCTGCGCGGCGTCGACCCGGTAAATCGCGCCGGCCTCCGCGATCCAGAGGTTGCCGTCCACGTCGAACTCGAGGTGAACGGGTGCCGTCGCCGGCCCGGTGAAAGTCGCGGCAGGAGTGGGCGTGCCGCTCGTCGCGAGGTCTACCGAGGCGAAGCGATGCACCATGCCGGTCGCCGAGTCGGCGAGCCAGACGTCTCCGGCAACGTCCACGGCGATCGCCGAAACGGCCACGCGCCCGGCGTTCAGGAAGAAGCCGGTGGGCGCCACCATGCCGCCGCCAAGCCCCGCCAGCGCGAATCGCCCGAAGGTCCCATTGCCGGAATTCGCGTACCAGAGTTCCCCGGCGGCTTCGTCTACGGCAACCGAAATCGGCGCCGCCAGGCTCGCGGTGCCCAGGACGGTCACGCTAGTGATCTCGAGAGACGGCGCGTAGGTGCCGCTCGATCCGAGTACCGCCGAATCGAATCCCACCAGTGAGTCGCTTGCCGAGTCCGACGCCCACAGGAGGCCCGTGCCTGGAGCGGCGTCTGCGAGATCGGTCAGCTCCCGCCCCGCCGGGGTAACGCTGACGGCGCGATTGTCGGTACTGAGGCCCAGAAGCGTCGTGCCGTCGAGTCCGAGCAGGTCCCCCGCACTACCGCGCGCCAACCAGAGGAGTCCCGTTCCGCCGTCCTCCCAGCGGATGTGCAGCGTCGCCTGACCGTCGTCCGGGAGGGTCACGGGCGCCGTCGTCGCAAGCGTGTATTCGCCCTCCACGCTGCGATCAAAGGTCACGTATTGCTCGCCGAGGTCGAACTGCTCGGCGTAGAGGGAACCTGCCGGTGCCTCGAACGACGTGGGTCCATCGACCAGGGCGACGACACTGAAGGATTCCTGGTGGATGATGTCGGCGTAGAGGTAGCCCGCAGCGGGATAGTTGTCGTAGGCAACGGTGAGAACCCCGATGGAATCGTTGATGGTCATCGCGGCCGTCGCCTCGGCTCCGGAGGCGAAGGCGTAGACGGTCGCGGTGAGCGGTTCGGCATCGGTGTCGATCGGGTACGGAGGGCGGTAGTGCGTTTCCGGACCCTCGGTCACGGTGATGGAACCGGGACCGACGAGCACCCACTGCACATCGCCGGGTTCGCCGTCCACGAGCGCCAGGAGCGACACGGAGGTCAAGACCTCCGAGATCACGGTCGCCGAGGGCGGAACGATTTCGAGGGTCGGCTTTCCGTTGCCGCCTCCTCCCGAACAGGCAGGCGTCGAGAGAAGGAGCGCGGCGGCGATCAGCGCATGTTTCTCGCGGAGAGCCTTCATGGCGCCACCTGTACCGTCAACGAGTGACGGGGAGCGGTATGAATCGTCTGGATCGCGAATTCCTTCGAGTCTTCGAAGGGGGCGAGCGCGTCCACCGAGGAGAAGCGATCGTCGGCCCCGATGCTCATGAAGCGGGTCCCGGCCGTCCACGCGTACCCGAGGGGGGTCAGGTCCGGCATCGTGAAGGATTCCTCGTCGGTGTAGACGGTGATGACAGGGACGCCCGACCCGACCAGTCCGAAGTCCGTGCCCAACACGAACACGCTGTAGACGCCGTCGTGTTCGAACGGCGTCCAGGACACGGGCGCCGACGGGAAATAGGTTCCGTCCTCGACGGGGGAGATGAAGGACACCGGGCCGGGGATGGTGAGGTCCGGCACGGAGGTGCCCGCGGGGCAAATCAACTGCACGGCCCCGGTCCGAAGCTCTGTGGGGTGTCGAGCGGTGATCCTCAGACTCGTCCAGAGATCCTCGTGCACCGGCGCGGTGGCGGTGAGGGTGGTCGCGGTGGAGAGCACGCTCGACCCGATGATGCTGGAGGTGCCGTCCTCGGCGGGACCGACGAGGAAGCTGCGGCGATGCGTACGCACCACGTAACCGGGCGGGAGGGAGCTCACCGTCGCCGTGACGCTTCCGGTTTCCAGCGAAGCGAGCGCAACCGTCGCCCCGGACGTGGTCTCGAGGTAGCGGAAATCCGCTTCGGCCGTTCCGTATCCCGTGAACGTCGCGTCCAGGGGGCCACCGTCCAACTGGAGAACGTGCAAGCGTCCGCGCATTTCCGAAACTTCCGTCCATCCGAAGAGACCCTGGAACTCTCCCGTCGCGGAGTCCACCGATCCGCTGCCGAAGCCGATGGCCGGTGAGTCCAACGCCTGGAACGCGATTCCGTGATCGACCGTCCCGCCCGCGGGAAACCCCGCCCCTCCAGTTATCGAACCGGTCATGGACCCGGTGACCTCCCCGCTCGGATAGCTCACGAAGAGTGTCGGGCGTCGCGTGGTGAGGCCGAGCACCACGGAGAACTCGCCGGTCGCCGGATCGCGAGCGACCAGGTCGTAGACATCCCCCGCGCTGGAACGGAAGCGCCCGTTTTCGTCCGTCGCGGTGGGCTCCTCCCCGACGACCATCACCTCCGCAAAAGGAGCGGGCGCCCCGAAGTTCCCGACGAGGCGACCCGAGACGCCGTTGCTTCCTCCGTTGCCGCCGGAGCAACCCATCGCCGAGCACAGACAGAGCCCCATCCACCGCGTGCGCATGCAACGGATCTTGCCCGAACTTCCAGGGAATTGCCGCCGGCATCGTCGCCGTTCACTCGGAGATCAGGGTGACGTCGGGTCTCGCCGCCCGGAACGCCTCGATCTGCCCGCGCGAGACGGATTCTCGCGAAGGTCGATGCCACGCATCGTTCGGGACCCGGTCGAGATCCCCGAGCGCGGTCGCGAGAACAGCCGGAGCGAGCCAGGGGTCGAGCCACTGTTCGGCGCGTACGTGCGTTGCGACCACGCTCGTCCTCGGCTCCGGCTCGCGCCGCGAAGCGCGATCAGCATCGGGTGGGGTTCCTGTGCCAACGCGATCTGGTGTTTCGCACACGCCGCCCGAGCGTTCTCCGAGCCGTCCACGACCGCCGCGATCCACGACGCCATCGCCTTCGATGCTACGTGATCACGGCGAAAGTCTCTGTCAGAAACGGCACTCAGACATTCATCGATGCAGTCCTCTATGAAAGTCGTCAATGGGGCGTGATTCCTGTCCGCGTCCTCGCCGTTTCTACGTCGTCGTGTGTTTATCAGTTCGGCTTCAACCCGTGGGTGAGACTCCCGCCTGGTCTCTCGTTCCAACTGCGCACGGAGCGAGTGCGCATGCACTATTCGCGATTTTCGATTGTTGGTCGGATCGCGCTCGTCGCCTACATCCTTTACGCCGTAGCAAGATGGCTTGGCCAAACAGCCAAATAGATGGCCGATGTCGCCTCGCACGGACGTTTGCGATCGACGTCACCGTTTGCCCTTCGTGCGGGAGGGGGCCTTTCTTTCACTTACGCGCTGGAACCGCACGCGTCGAGGGTAGCCGATCCGACGGAGCCGCTCAGTAGTCCTCGCGTGGAGCGGCTGCCACGGCGTCCCAGAGCTCGAGGTACTTTGCGCGAACGTAGGGGTCGAGCTTTTCGGCAAGCTCGCGAACCGGCTTTACTACCTTGATGAGTTCCACGATGTCGGCGATGTCCTTCATGCGAGGTACGCCGCGCGAGATCCCGGATGCGAGCTTCAGCTCGATGAGCTTATCAAGAGTTACGACGCGAAAACGGCCCTTGTCCTCGGACGCGTCACGCGGATTCGGGAAGGCGACGCTCTTCGGAACTCCGTCTCCCGGGAAGTCGCCGGTGAGCAGAAAGTCGATCTTCACGTTGTTGATGGTGTCGCGAACGCCCTTGCTTCCCTCGAAGATCTCGAGATAACCGCGGCCGAGGGATGCCGCCTTGAACGTCGCGAGACCATCGCGCGAGAGAAGGATGTCGACGTCCGACGTGAATCTCTCGTATCCGTGCGCGTACAGCGCCATCGCTCCGACGACCGCATAGTCGATCTCGAGTGCCGTGAGCCGGCGTGCGATCTCTTCGGCGGCCATGTGTTGAGGTGACTTGCCCATGAAGAAGGGTCCTGCACGATCGAGCGCTTCCTCGAGCCGGTCCGAGAGGTCGGCCATGTCTTCAGTGTAGCAAGGCTACCTTGCGAGGGCGTGGGGGACCGTAGCCTGGCGCAGCCCGCTCCTATAGTCTCCCGCGCCATGATTCAGCGCACGTTCGCCGCCTTGGCCCTCTCCGCCCTCCTGCTCACCCCTGCCACTGCACTCCCGGCCGATCCCTGGAAGCCCGCGCCCACCGGAGGGGCGCGCGTCGCCATCGTCGTCGAGGGCGCGGGCTCCGGCGCCGACGAGATCGAGGCGGCGGCGCGTGACGCCCTTTCGGGCGCGGACATCGTCGACGCGGGGGCCGTGCGCTCGGCGCGCGCGTTCGTCGGGATGGGCGGGGAGCTCGACGACGCGAAAGCAGAGCGCCTTCGCCATGAGCTTTCGGTGGACCGGCTCCTCGTCGTCCAGGTTCGCGAGGAAGGGACCAAGCGCTTCCTCGTCGTGCGCGCGGTGGAGGCGACCGGCGTCGTTCGTAAGTACGCGGAGTCGCGCCCCGGTGAGATGGCCGGCTCCGTCCGCGACCTGGTCGCACAACTGCCTGCGTCTTCGGGCGCGGCCCCCGCGAAAGCGCCGAGCGCGCCCCGCACGCCTTCGCCCG
>Ga0163152_10002312_pt1 | contig 27473 bp, 40 predicted proteins | sample OliLakLV19MP8IB2_FD_148635 | JGI IMG/M metagenome (GOLD analysis project Ga0163152, IMG submission 148635) | Freshwater microbial mat bacterial communities from Lake Vanda, McMurdo Dry Valleys, Antarctica - Oligotrophic Lake LV.19.MP8.IB-2 | ecosystem: Environmental > Aquatic > Freshwater >...
GCAGCTTTTTCTTTGGTCGATAACTAACTAATGAACTTCGCACTCGACCTCAACACGCTGCTCTCAAGCGGCATCCTTGCACTCACGATCTGGACTCTGAAGACCGTGGTGGCCCTCGACCGCAAGCAGGCGGCGGCGGAGGAAAAGCACACGGCTATCGTGGCACGCACGGGCGACCACCATGACCGCATAAGCCGGGTAGAGCACAAGGTGGGGCACCTCGAAGTCGGCGTGGCCAAGCTGCAATCACGGGAGTAATTATATGGGCAAGCCCGACATCAATCTCCTCTCGTTCGCGCACCAGCGCCCGCTCGGCACGCATCACGTCGGCGACCTGACGCCCAGCTCGTTCCACTCGGACACGCTGAAGATCAGCGATTGCGCGGACGGGATGATCCTGGCCGGGCACGTCATCGGCGGAAAAGAAGACGCCAACGATTGCAATAATCACTGCTCAAACGTCGTCATGCAGGCGGACTGTTGGGAAATCCGGGGCAAGTACGGGTTCACGATCAAGGGCGGGAGTTCGAACATCACACTTATTGGCCTAGTGCGCGGCCACGGCTCTGTGGTGGACGTGGACCTTGGCAACATCAGCGACCAGAGCGACGACATCACCGGGCCTGTATCGCTGCAACTGGCGCACGAGCTGGGCTCGCAAGAGCCGATCACCGTCCGCGTCCTCGGCGCAACGAACCCGATCATCCTCAACCCCGAGCAGGCCTATAAAGTCATCTTTGCGATCCCCGGCCCGTTTCGCTCCTTTTTTCTGAAAGCGTACAAGTTCCTCAAAAAGCTAGGACTCCCAATATGAAAATCACCGACATCCTTAAATCGAAAACTATTTGGGGCGTACTTATCGCCGCCATTCCCACCCTGCTCGGCTTCTTCGGGCTTCAGGTTGGAGACATCGGCGTGTTCACCGACCTTGCCAATAACGCCGTGGATTCCCTCGTCACCCTCGCCGGCAGCGCGCTGGCCGTCTATGGCCGCATCGTGGCCGTCAAAGGGCTCATCACCAAGTGAGCGCGATCACGGCTATATTTGCCGCGCTCGCCGCCTACCTTCAGATCAAACTCATCACCGCCCGCTATGATCTACAACGCCGAATCGAGAGCGATGTCCGCAACGCCGAGGAACGCATTGACCAGCTTCGCGCTCGTGGCGGGCCTGCTGACCAGCTTGCTGCTGACCGGCTGCGTGAGCAGATCATCCGGGCCAACGGCGTCGTTGCAAATCTACCAGCCGCCAGTCCTTCGCCTCACGGCGGGGACGGTGGTAGCAACTCGTGACGGCGTTTACACAGTGCCGCTTGACGAAACGTGGCACAGCAATCAGCGGTTCGTGAAGGTCGAGAACGAGGCGGTGAACCTCGCGGCGGCGCTCGCGCAAGAACGGGCAAGGGCCGGCAGGTAGTTCTACGTTTTTTAACCGTGCCGAACTTGACGGAAAATCCACCTATGATCACTCGATATTCATGGCGAACAACGACTCGGCAAGCCGCGATTCTCAAATGAGCGACCACCCGCGGAAGACGCGCAATTGCAGGAAATGCAACCTATCGACCGGCCTGAACGCGGGGCCTTGGTGGGTAGGCAATGGATACGTCTACGCTCGCCGCGGGTACTGCCCCGGCACCGATCGATAACGCGACGCCAGTACCGGCGCCCGCTACCCCTGTAGTTGCCACCGCTCCTGCCACTGCGCGAGACATTGTCGGGGCATTGACCAGCGCAGAACGACAACTACTCGGCCGCGGGCAGAAGAGCCTCAAGGAGATTATTGAAGCGCGTCCGGCCCCGAAGGGTGCGGCGCCCTCAACTGCAGCGCCGGTTCCTCTGGTTGCTGCTCCAGCGGATCCAGTAGCCGACACGCCAGCGGCCCAAGAGGCTGCGGCCACGCCTGAGGAGAACGACGACGATGGCGACGACCTGAAGAAAATGCGGGTCACGCCGAACGACTTTCAGGAGCGCGAGGTAATACGCCTGATGAAGGCCAAGCGCGATGCGCAGGGCAATGTCATCGAGGCCGGGCTTGGCTTGCTGCAGGCGTGTTCGAAGGTGTACGGCGCCACTACGCCGGCAGCGGCCGCTACTCCAGGGACGCCCCCAGTTAAGGCCGAGCCCGCTGCGGATGCAGGACTGCAGGGCCTCGACTCGCAGCTCGCGACATTGGGCGAGAGTCTCACGAACCTTGCCAAGGACCGGGATGCCGCGCGGGAGGACGTCGACAACAAGAAAGCCGACGAGCTCTCCGACCAGATTGCGGACATCCGGGCCGACCTGAAACTGCTGAACCACGAACGCGAAGGCTACATTCGCAATCGCGATGCCCAAGCCGCGCATTCGGTCGAGCAGCAAGTAACCTTTTCGCGCGATCGCGCATTCGACCAGTATCCAGAATTGAAAGTCGCGGATGGCATGTCCCGGCTGGCTCTCGATGGCTACGTCGGCGCGGCGCTCAACGATCCCAACCGTGCACGGTTCTTCGCGGATCCGACGTGGCCTGAAAAGATCACGCAGGAATTCGCGACGAGGCACGGGCTGAAGAAAGCAGGCAGCGCGGCGACTACGCCCGTTGCTGCGCCGACGACGGCCACCAAAGCCGCACCTTCGACAACGCTCACGCCCGCGCTTCGGCCAAAGCCGCAGCAAGTGCCAGGCGCCAAACTCGTATCGGGAGCCGACGGAACACCGTCCTCGGCGCCGGCTGCGAAGACATTGGAAGACTTACGTGCAGCAATCCCGGGCATGAGCTCGGCGCAACGTCGCGAACTGTTCCGCCGCATCTCGGCAAAAGCAGGCACGCGATAAGTCAGCAATCTCACTTAATTAACCATTAATTACAATGGCCTTTGATATTTCCGAAGTTCTTCATTACGACGCTTTAATCGCCAGCGACCCGCAGTTGATGCGTCAACTGTGGAGCGAACTGGTTTCCGCGGACTCCCGTGACTCTAACCCGATGAAGGATTTCATCGGCACCGAAGAGTCGGGCAAGCCTATCTGTGAAAAGACCGAGCTCGGTGCGGGCGGGTCTCAGAAAGTCACCTTCACGTCCATGGCGCCTATCGGCGGCAGGGGGGTAATTGGTGGCGCAGAGCTCAAGAGCAAGACGGCGAAGCCCGTGCATGGCACCTGGGGCGTCACCGTGGACATGCGCCGGTTTGCCATCTCGGAGGATCAACTCGTCGAACTGCTTCGGTTCAACCAAGGCAAGTCGCGCGAGTCGGTCCTGTACGAGCTATGCAAGCAGTGGTGGGGCATGATGGAGGCGGACGACATCCAGATCACGTTCCGCGACAAGGCGCTGTTCGCGACGGACCAGCCGAATGTATACCGCATCGGTGGCGGCGCGACATCGAACGACATCAACCTCAACAACACGTTCGATACCGGCACCATTGAGGAGTCGACCGAGCAGCTCGTTGGATTGGGCGCGATGCCGCTTGGCCTGTCGATGGACGAAGCTGGCAGCGAAGTGCCGGAGTTCGTCACGTTTGGCCCGCGTCGCTTCCTTCGATCCCTTGAGGACGAACAGAAGTTCCGCGAGGCCGTGCTGCACGCTCAGGCGCGAGGCGGAGAGAATTTCCACTGGACGGGTAAGTACCCGCGCTGGAAGGAAAGTCTTATTCACCGGCACGCGATCAAGTTCGACTCCGGCAATAAGCGCCAGGGCTCGCCGCTTCTCCCGATCGCGTTCTTGGGTGCGGCACTCGCCGACGCGACGCCTACGACTGTCACGGGCGGAGGCGCACACAACACCGCAGGGGCGCTGACGGACACGATTCTGTACGACTACTTCTCGGCGTTCCGGGGTAACTACTGGAAGACCTTTTCCGCGGAGGTCGCGCCGACGGACAACAACACGTACTACGCGCTGATCTATAACGTGTCCGGTGCAGACCGCGGCAAGTACGAGATCGTGTCGTATGTGACTGCTGGCAACAACGGCAACCGGCTCACGGTCACTCGTGCGGTCAACGCTGACGGCCAGCTTACGGCCCTCACTGCCGCGTCGAAGTACACGAACGCTCACCCGAGCGGCTCGTGGATCATTCCGTGCAATAAGTGGGGCGTGCCGCTCGGTTACGCCTTGGTCATGGGTGCCGAGGCTCTCGCGCTCGCCAAGGGCGCAATTGATGCAGACCCAATCGAATGGCAGGACGACTTCGTCTCGAAGACCTCCGGCAAGGCGCATATCAACTCGAGCGGCATCCAAGGGATCCGCGGGTATGCTCCGAAAGAGGATTCCATCGGGCGCTACCCGAACTTCCTCGTGGTCGAGGGTGCGCTCGATTACGGGCTACCCTTGGTTGCTCTCAAATAAGGGCCCGACCGAGTAGGTAATTTGCGAGCCCCGTTCGGATAAACACCGGACGGGGCTTTTCTTCACGATAGGTTTTACCCCTGAATTTCTCAGACATGGACTCTCTCACGATCAAGCTGCTCAACGAACGCCGTGCCAATAGTGTCCGGCGGAAGATCGAAGGTTACTCTGGCACGGTGTATCCGTTCCTGTGGAACGACGAGCACGCGGCTTACATTTTCACGACCTCCAAGCAGGCCGAGGCCGACGACCTTTTCAAAGCGCAGGGGCGCACGATGGGGTGCTACTTCGCGCCCGTCGTCACAATCAAGCAGTCTGCTCCGCTCTCGGAGGCTGTCGTCCTTGCGATGCTTGAGCGCGGTCTATCTCTGCCGCGGGACCCGGACGATAACGAGCAAGTGGCGCTGGTGCTTATTGCAGCGTACGACAAGGGCGCTCTCTCGGTTGAGCCCGCTCTCGAAACTCCAAATTCAACGAAGAAAAAGCAGGCCGTGAAAGTTCCAGCCTGATTCCGCAACTCGCTCATTTAATGCCATGACTACATTTACAAAATCCCGCAAGCCGTCCAACTCGGAGATCATCACAACAGCGGCGCTGATCGCGATGAAGGCGGGCGATTCACTCTACATTCAGAACCTTGGCACGAACCCGCTTTTCGTGAACCGTGGGACCGGCGCGTCGAGTTCGCTCTTTAACTACGTCCTTAGCGCGTCAACCGTCGCGGACAATGGCACGGGAGGCGTGATCACCATCGCCGATTTCGTGGGCGATGTGAGCTTCGCCGGTACGGCGGTGCGATACATGGCATGGAAGAGATAGCTTAAAACGCCATGGGTAAAACATTCAGCGACCTCCGCAACGCGCTCGCCGGTGCCCTTGGTTTCGACGAGTACAGTGACCTCACCAGTCGCGATGGACTCGACGTGGACACGATCGTCAACGCGGCCTATCTCGACTGCTACGCCTCCAGGGATGGGCGCCGGCCAGCGTGGGCGATCAAGTATTGGTCCGACATCGTACTCGCGCCGGAGGCGGCTACGCTGGGGCTCACGAACGGCAGTACGGCGGTAACAGGCCACACCTTCACGGCGAAGTACCTCGGCAGCTTCGTTCAGATCGGCGCGACCTTCTATCGCATCGGCAGCACGACGACGTTGACGCAGCCGTGGTCTGGCGTGACTGGGAGTTATTCCGCGACCGTGTATTCCAACGCGGTTGCGCTTCCAGGATCCGGGGTGACGATTCGCGAGAGGCCTTCGCTACTTGGCATTGGGCCGCTTCTCCCGCTGCCGTTCCCGGAGGACGAGGTATCGCTCCGCAGTTCACCAGCGTTCGACTTTTATCCCAAGGCGGGACGCGGACCGGTTGCGCACTCTCGTCCGCGCTTCGATCCGAGTTTGATTACCGACGTGGGCGACCCGCGGTATTACCATGTGGATAGCGCGGCCACTGGATCCACCTTCGCCACCGGGTCGCGGCTTCACCTGTATCCGCTGCCGGGCGCCGCATTCACGATCGAGGCCAGGCTCAATGTCCTTCCAGTGCCGCTGGCTGCTGCGGACGACGAACCCGTGCTCCCGCATGACGACGTGGACATTGCAGGCGCGATTCTCGAACCGCTCATGTTTGAGCGCCTGCTCAAGCACCCGCTCGGCCGTCGCTATGCCGGGAATAACGTCTCCGCCATCTTTGCCGCGGGGAATGACGCCCGGGCGCAACTGAACACTTTCCGCAGCGTGCAACCGTCGGGCCCTAAACAATTCCGCCCGGCCTGCGGGTGGTAACTGCTCATGTCTCTCGACACGCTTCTTGGTCGACCGTTCATCGACAAGACCCCGAGCGGTCTTCGGAGAATCACGCGCATTCGCGAGTTGGACCCGGATGCGGCGAAGCTCGCCAACATCGAGACGAGTGCGTTTCTCGCCTACGGGACTGCCGATAAGGAGTTCACGACGGCGCTCCTCACTGAGCAGCGCATTGAGAAGACATCCGAGCGGGGGGCGACATCCCGACTCGTGCAGGTGTATCAGGAGTTGGCGGATAACGCGCTCACGGCCACCACCGAGGTTGTCGAGACGACGACATTTGACGGCCGGCGGGTTACGCGCACGACCCACCTTTGCAAATCGAGTCAGGCGGCATCGCTTCGTCCGGCCATCGGAAGCGGCTCCCCTGTAGTATTCCAGGTTGAGGTGCAGAAGGTTGGTCCGGTGGCGACGGTGGGCGTCTTCGCAATCGAACTCACGGACCTTGGGTTTATCCTCTCGCAGCAGGATCAAGAGTCGAACAACGGGAAGCTCCTGACCCGCACGATTCGAACGATTGGCTCAGCGCCAGCGACGCCCGTCGGATATGTGCTGGCCGCGTACGCTACTCAGAACACGGACGGCTACACGGTTTACAGCTCCACGTTCGCGAAGGGCGACGGGGAAATCTCACGAAGCCGCGACCTGCGATTCAACGGGATGCTCGAGCGCATCACGATTCGGCATCTGACGGCGTCAAGTGTCAGCGCGCAGCCGACGACGGATCCACTCACAGGCGGGATCCTGACATCGGAAGACCGCAGCGACCAAGACGGTTATCGTGTCTGGACGGTGACATGGTCGAAGGCGAGCGGCACGGCTCTGATTCGGGACGACGTTGAGACCAAGCACAACGGGAAGCTGAAGATTTACCGGCGGTCGCGCTTCAATGCGGCGCCAGCAGCTCCATCTGCAACCATTGGCGGCACCGTAGTTGAAATCTCCAGCGGGACGCGGCTCGAGGACGGGTTTACAGTTTACGATTACGCCTGGGCGGAAGGACGCGGGCGAATTGAGATCGAGACGGAGACGCGGTACAGCGGCGCCTTGGACTTGGTCACGGTCCGTTACTTCGAAGTGGACGACGGCGCCTTGCCTGCCGGTGTTGTCACGAGCACACGCATTTCCAAACAAGACGGGCTCGACCTCACCACCAAGGTTTACGCAGATGGCTCCGGCCTGATTTCTGATTCTCGAGATCCGGCCAACAACGGGCGCCTCATCATCTACCGTCGGGACCAGTTGGGTTCCGCGCCAACGGCACCGAGTGCCACGATCGGCGGCACGGTTATCGAGATCGACTCGTCCGAGCGCATCTCCGACGGGTACACGGTCTATTCGAAGACATGGGCTGAAGGAATCGGCATTGTGTCCAAAGGCACGCAGCCGCGGGACGACGGGCTTATGCTCGCAGCGTGGACGATCTTCGGGGCACCGGGCGCCGCTTGGGCGACAACCCTTGCGGCAGTTGGCGGAGGACCGGCTGGAGTCCTGCACAAGCTCGATTACGACGAACTCGACGGGGTGATTCGCTGGCAGCCCATCTGGATTCAGAATACCGCGGGAGCGAGTCCGCTGGTCGGCACGACGGTTGCCGGATTTGAGATGCTGAGTGCGGGGAATACCGATTACGGCGCTGTGCCAACAGTCACGATTTCAGGGGGAGGCGGAAGCGGCGCCACGGCTACGGCGGTTCTCTCGGGAGGAACGACGGGGTATATCACGAGCCTGACCCTGACAGACCCTGGGAGCGGGTATATCTCGACTCCGCAGGTGACGATCGCGCCGGACAATTCAGACACCCCGGTCTTCATTGCCATCCTGACCGGCGTGGCTGTCACTCGGGAGCGATTTGTTCAATTCACGTATCCAGGCAGGGCCCAAGCGGTGAACATCGCGCACCCGGACGTGGCGAATTCGCATGCTCTCGACATCCACCTCTCGCCGCCAATCGATGCGACGTTGATCGGGATTGAGGAGATCAACTACCGGGCGGACAGCAGTATCGGAGACCTGACGCACCCGCTTTGGAACCCCCTTGAGTGGGCCACGGTGTTCGCGCAGTACCGGAACCTCGACAGCAATCTAACGCCGGTTTCGCGAGTGGAAGGCCTCCGCGGGTATCGGGCAATGGGCGGAGTCTCGGCAATTAGCCAGGTGCACACGGTAGGTCATTTGATTTCGGTTATGGGTTCGGTCGTTGGCTACGCGGTCAGCTCGGCGGCTTACCTGAAGGTGTTCGGAGGGCCAGACGCTCCGGACGATCGCACTTTCACGCTTCAAGCGGACACGGATCTTGCGTTCCTCGGGCACGACGGGACGAAGTATTTTAGGCGCCGGGTGATCTACGCGACCATCCCCACACAGAATGCGATTCCAACGATGACCAGCGTCGTGATGATTGCGACCGGGATCACGAGCATTGCGACCCTGAAGGCGGTTGTGACTGCGGGCGCCCCCGGGGTCATCGGCGGACGAACGAACGAGTTTCGCTATTCGTGGATTCAGGGCGGGCTCGTGTTCTACAAGTACGCGCGGCCAACGCTTCGGTCCGGCGCCCTCGCAGCCGATACGACGTGGGGTATCCGGCCGACAGACTACGACGCGGGCACTCCCAAGTATTGGCATCTCGTCTAACCCATGGACGCCGACTCACTCAGAAACGCGCTGCGAAAACGCGAAGAAGGCCGCGGGTTGAAGAACTCCGAGATCACGGCACTGCGGCAGTTTGACCGCGCGGAAATCTTCTCGTCGAAACCACGCAAGGAGCCGGCGCGTATCAGCGAGTCGGACACGCGGACGACGCTGACGGCGGGGAAGGATACGCTCTGGCAGGAGTCGCAAGAAAGCTCAAGTCCGGGCGGCGGCGGATACACCGAAGGCGCTGCGGTCGACGTCGTGCAGGGCAGCGATAGCAAGCTCGTCAAGGTCGTGACCCACTCGACGTCGACGACGCCGACGGCGTTTCCCGTGATTTTGAAAACGATTGCGAGTGGCGTGACGTGCCTGATGGACGGCGGCGGGATCGCGGTCGAAAACGCCAGTATGGATTTTTACGTAAACCCGGCGGGCCAGACAGCGGGAATTTACACGGCAACGCAGTCAATTGAAATGGACCTGTCAGGAATAGGTAACTTTCGGATAGTAAGGACCGACGAAACGCTCTCGGTTCGTGAGTTCTACGGGTGCAACAGCGGGGTTCCTGGAAATTATTTGGTTGTTGCATCAGCATTTTACTAATATGCCAGCCGCAACCGCGTGGTCCTATAAGCAGAGGTTTTCTCCCGACGGGCATTGCGTAATTAGCAGCACGACCGCCCAGCTCGACGCCCTTTCGTGCGCCCGCTACGAGGATACGCTTACCGTTATCATGCGGCTCTGGTGGCTGTCCCACACCTTCAGTGTGACCTATGCTTCGGTTACCGTCACAACGCTCGGTTGCATGAAAGGCACGGATGGAGGCCCCTCCAATTATTGGACAGCCACTCCGATTGTTCCGCGCGACCGGGTGTGCATAAGCTACGACCCAAACACATCGCGGCTAGGCGAGGAAGGTCCGGCTTTCGTAACGGCTGAGGCGGACAGGTGGTACACATCCGAAGGCCCGAGCGTTCTGTTTTGGTTTCGCGGGGTGCGCTACAACACCACAACATCATTATACGCACTGCTAATAGGCTGGTATATCGGCGGAGGTCCAGACGGCGTATACGCAACCGGCGACGAACGAAGCGCAGACCCCAACCTTGGCACGTACAGCGCGAACGCAGGCTCGTTCACGTTCTTGGGCGTCACTCAGCCGGCAGGCCTAAAGCAGACAGCCAAAGGCAACGCCACACTCGTTATCGAATCTCCTACCTATTATACAGTTTGACCGGCGCCCGTTCCCTGAGCTGGCTCACCACCGAGAAATGCCCCCTTGGCAAATGGCCCGAGTTGGCGCCTAACGAAAAGCAACCTATCCCACCCGCATCCTAACCGCGGTACGCCTCCTGTATGGAACATCACTCGATCCGCAGTTTCCGCCCGATTGAAACGCGGGAAGAGAACACCGACCAAGACCGCACGGTGCTACGTCTGTGCGACGGCTTGCTTGCGGTTCCGGTCGGCTCGCTCTCATCTGGCCCGGAGCTCAAGCCGCTGTGGGGAATCACCGGCTTGGCCGCTCAAATGACCGCGCTCCTCTCTGGTGCAGACGCGGCGAAAGCGCACTTCGTCACAATCGCCCGGGGAAATCACGTGTTCCTTGTGGTCTGGTCCCTGCAGTCGTCGTCTGCCCTCGGGATGTTCTATGCCACGACCGGAACTCCGGCTGACTTCAACTTCGACAGTACCGACGCGGTGACACTCGCGAGCCCGGTCAACGCGGTGTATCGTGATAAGAGTCCGACGCTCCCGTGGTTCGCCTCGAGAATCGGAGAACGCTGGTACTTCGGAAACGGGACGGACGATAACGTGAAGTGGAGCAGCGGGGCACTCTCCGCCATGGGGCCTGCATCAGCTCCGGCGGACGCTGACCTCTACAACCCTTCGCGGGTAAAGATCCCGCCCTGCAAGAGCTTCGTCGTGGGGACGAATCGCTCTGTCTTCGCGGCCGGCAACGTGACCACTCCAAAACGAGTCTGGATCACGAACGCGCCGGTGAAGGATTTCCCGTATGTCGAGGGCATCTACTCGCTCTCCACGTCGTTCGTCGACCTCGATTACACGGACGCCTCGAAGGTCACGGCGCTCTCAGCCTTTCAGAATTACATCACCGCTCACACCGATGCGAAGCCCGTCAACCTCTACAACGTAGACGGAAGCGACGACGGATGGAAGTGCGTGCAGGCGCCAGGTGCGGCCAATGCCTCTGCGCCTTCTCCTGCCGCTGTTCGCGACACGAACGGCATTGCGAGCTTCTATCTGGGAGCCGACGGCGAAGTGTACCAGGACCAAGCGATTCGTGTTGGCCCGAACGATAAGCGGCCTGCGCGGGATCAGGACATTGCCACGGGGCGCGCGGCCGGCGACTGGAACCGCGACATGAAGAAGCCGGTATTGTCCGGCAAGGCGCACACGTTTTACGATCGCACCCAGGAATTGTTTTGGATCTTTGCCGAGATCGAAGGATTTGCCGGCCGCTTTGGCTTATGGGCCTACAACGAACGCACGCGCTCGGTCAGCGGGCCGTTCGACCACTTCAACGCTCCGACATCCTGCGCCATCAGCGGCAACATTGAAGGCTCGAGCGCCCTGATTGCTGTTCTTACCGCCACGGGCGAGATGCTGTACTCTGACTTCGGAAACGTGGGCGAGGTTGACGAGTTTATGAACGAGGGCAAAGGCGTACCGCTCGGGCCAGAGTTCGAGGCGGTTAACGTGACGCCGACGCCAACTCCCGGGCTCTCCTTCGTGTCCATGACCGAGAACAACAAGGTATTTCGCGAGACGATCGCAGACGGCTCCAGTGCCCTAATGGTGGACCCGTGGAGCTATTTCGAAACCGAGGGCACCTACGAGTTCGCGAAGCATTTCAACGACGCCTACGTGGCGCGATTCGAGACGGCGTTCGAAGATTTAGGAAATTCGCAGGCGCGGAAGAACTATCTCGAACTGCGCATGACCTGGCAGCGCCACTCCCGGGCTTACGTGGGGCTCTACGCCGAGACCGAGGACGGGCGCCGGCACGGCAAGTGGAGAGGCTTGGTCTTCGACAAGGAGGAGCACGTCGTCCCGATCAATCTGCACGGACGCCGGATCCGGGTCCGCGGCGTCATCGTGCTCTTTAACGGGGCGCCCGCCCTGCTGCGGGACATTTCGATTGGGTACAACCTGGCTGGGACGACTTAGGCCGGCCCTTGACCCCGTGCGGATTCTTCAGGCCGAGCGGACGGAGCCGCCTGTCGATCGCCTCGCGCGAGACGCCGAGAGCGGCCCCAATCCACGTCGAAGGCATTCCGCGCAAGGCTTGGGCAACGATCGTATCGTAATTGATCCTCATGGAGGCCACAATCCGGAGCCGACCTTCGTCGTAGTGGTATTTATGCGTCGAAGCAGGCGACGGCCGATCGAACAGCGCTCGCTCGAGCTTCAGGTTGGGTGTCCAACTGTAAAGATCGACGCGCATCCCAAGGTGGTTATCGCTGCCCGACATTCACCACCTTGCGACGGGGTCGAAGCGCGATCGGCATGGGCGCCGTCGTCACATCGACCGTCCGGTGCTTGGGGTCGAAGTTGCAAAAGACCGTGACGTTCAGCATGGCCGCGTTCTCCCCGCTCTCCAAGCCACTGGACCGGAGGCGCTGGTACTCAGCCTGAAACAGGGATCCAAACGCCTCGCAGGCGGCTTCCGCGAACGGTTGAGCCTGCTGGCGCACGTCCTCGGCGAACTTTGTCATGCCCTCGTGGGAGGTAAGGTCCATGGGTGGACAGGAAGACCGGTCCCGCCGCTTTAATCAAGTCTGATACCTAAATAAGTATCGAGGCTTGCCGGACCGGAAGCGGAGAGGCCTGACAAGATTTAGACAAGGTCAGGAAGTTACTGGCCAGACTTCCAAGAAACCTCGGATCAATTAAGTCGCTCTAGAAGAGTTAGTTAAATCTTGGTGCACCCGTAGGGAGTCGAACCCCAAACCTTCTGATCCGTAGTCACTGGCATCCCTGTTTAGGTATCCACAATGCTTAGTCCTACAGAGCTAGGCGCCGCGTTGCACAAGCCATGATGACCTATATTGGGCGTTGACCTTCGACAAGTTTTAGACAAAGTAAAAGGGCGATGAAGAACACAACCAAATCAATCGACGGTGAAATCATATCCTTTCAAACCAAGCGCATGGGGGCCACTGTTCGACGCCTTCCGTACAAGGCCGGCGACGGGTCGGTTCGCTGGACCAAAAAGTTCTACTTCGCCAAGATGGTGAACGGCGAGCTCGCCAGATTCCCGCTTCCGTCGTTGCCGGCGGAGGCCAACCGGATTGCCGACCTGATTGCGGCGTTCTTGGAGGATCCGACGAATACGATCGACGACGCGAAGCGTAAATTCAACCCGCGGGCCCTGCTCAGGCCGTCGAACTTCTCCACGATCGGCGAGCTGTTCGAGTTCCACGCCGAGCACGAGCAGGTGCTCGAGATCGGCGGAACGACGGCGAAGAGCTATCGCCGGTGTCTCCTGTTGATCCTTCGCGAAGTCGATGCGTGGCACAACGGGACGAAAATCGAAAATTGGAGCGGGCACCGGTTTCTCGACAAAGCCATGGCGCCGTGGCTCGGACTGTCCCTAACCGTGGTCACGGCCAAGCTGGGGCTCGATTACAAGCGGTTCATGCTACCGGACGACCTGGAGGACGAGGAAGAGGAGATCACGCGGAAAATATCCTGCGACACGAATCTGCGCAGTGCTCACGCCCTTTTCTCTCGCGAGGCGATGAAGCTTTACCAAGGGAGCCACACCCTCGCACTCCCGGACGTGAGTGGGTTCATGGGCGTGGGACTCTTCAACGCGAAGAAGTATTTCGTACTCCCTGACATTTCAGCGATCCGCAATATCTTCACGGCGGCGCCGCGGCTGAAAGCCGACGACCTGAACGCCTACCGGGCATTCCTTGTTTGCGTGCAAGCAGGGCTCCGGAAGAGTGAAGCGGCCAACTTCCGGCTCGAATGGCTGAAGGAAGAGGACTCACCAGCTATCCAGATTCATGCAGACGGTAAGTTTAAGCCCAAGCACGGCCACGGTCGGAAGGTGCTGCTTGATCCATGGGTAGCCGAGGAAATCCGGTCGCTCGCCCCGGCAACTAAATACTTCCTCGACGGGACGGACACAGAACGCACGGCCAACGTGTTCGAGCGACTGAATGCCTGGTTGCGGACCTGTGGCGTGGAAGCGGTCAAACCGACGCACGAGCTGCGCAAGCTATGGTTCTCTCAAAAAGTGAAGCGGGAGAGCCTACTGGCGGCTTCCCAGCAAGGCGGACACCGGGATCCGAAAGTAACCAGCTCGTTCTATGCGAACAGCCAAATGCCCGACAACGTCCTTCCCTTCTGGCAGGAGCCTACGCTTGCGGCCTTGGCCAAGACCGGGTTGAAGATCGCGTAACTTTACCCCATGGCCCTCAAAATCATGTTCGGCAATCTTGCCGCGGACTACATCACCGAGAGCGGCCGCGATATTGCACGTGTTGCGGAAGCGATCGGCAAGACCCCGGCCAACCAGTTCTCCAAGTGGAAATCCGGTAAGTGGACTTACATCGCCGAGAAGAAGTTAATCCGGGTAATCGACGAGGTCGCCGGCAAGAACCGGCACTGGGCGGTAAGCCTGATGATCGGATACCTCATCGACCTGACGCCCGAGTCATTCCGCCACGTCATCGACATCACACCGAAGGTGGGGCAGCAAGACACCTCGGCTACGCTTTCCGGCCAGCGGTGGACGCCCGGGTTGCGGAAGAAGCTGGAGGAGATCGGCGCAGCCTACGCCAGGGACGACGACTTCATGCGGATGGTCGACCAGTACGGCAAATGGGCGGAGACGATCAACAGGCGAGCGAGGGAGAAGAACGTCACGCTTGGTAGGTCAGGAGTGGCTAAGATTTGAGACATTGCAGTAATGATGTAGGCAAACGGGTACACCTCACCCCTGCTAAGGAGGTGAGGATATGAGAAACTTGCATATAAAGAGAGGCGAGGTTTCCGGTATACTTCAAGAACGGGGCCGCTCGGGTGTGCCAACTGCACACGGCATTGTCCGTTCATCACTGATCTTTCGATCACACTGTTTATCCGGCTGGGAGTCGGGAAGCACTAGGGAGTAACGGCGTCGGGCTCTTCGGTGTAATTCTTGGCCCCATTACTAAAACGCCGATACTCGCCAGTGCCGCCCTGCTGTTCAACAGCGCCGGCACCGATAGTCCGGCTCTGCGCCGGCCCTTGTCTCCCTTGTCGCTACGAGGAGGTGCGGAACAGGGCAAGAAAAAGGCCCCACGGTCATACTACGTGGAGCCTCTTAAACTAACAGGAAAGAGGATCTCGGCGGTATGACGCGCTTTGAACAAGCAAATTCGTAGAGGATCCTCTACGGCCTGTCAAGGGGATATTCCTTAGACGGCCTCACTGGAGTCCCGACGGCATCAACGCCGTGCTCTCTCTCGGTTGCTTGGCATTTAAGGGTGAGTGAACTGTGGGCAAACGATGTGAACGTGCGCAGTCCCGTGAGCACCATGCAGCGCCTGACGCGATCCATGAGATCGTCCGGGACGTTGATCGTCTTGGACTCGTACCCCTTGTCCGTCTCGTCATTCCCTTTTTTTAATGCCACAACCATCGAAGAAGCGGGTTTAGTTATTTTGCGCAATGAGCGGCGAGGGCATGGACATAGATTCACACCATGCAATCTTACGCCATCACATCGGATCATGCTACGTGTTTTCCAGTCTTGCGAACGGCCATCGGGCGACTCCCTATGCCCGCTCCGGTGAATACCCCTAATTACAAGGCCATCCTGAAAATCGAACGCAGGGTGGCAATGCGGACCATCGCCGCACTAGCTAGGAGACTGACGCCGATTCAGGTTGCCTCCGTGATCGAGGAACTGGAGTGCCCGCCGCCCCCGCGCCGACGGCTTTTATCAGCCGCGTCTGCGCTTCCCGCTCTCGACCCAGGCGAGGCCGAGGAACAGCGATTGCAGGCTTGATAGGTTCCTGCGCGAGCGAGTAACGCGCAATAATCCCGGCAAGGTCGTATTTCACCTCTGCCAGTACAGCTAGGCCGATCTCGGCGGCGAGGCGTATAATCTCCGCGCTCTGGCGCGGCCCCATCGCAGATGCAGCCACTTTCACCTCCGCCAATGCGCGATCGGTGAAGCGAACTGGCACCACGTTCTCCTTGCTCTCTTTCTTGTTGGTTTTGGGCATTACGGTCGATGTGTAGCACGTATCTGAAACCTATACAAGCGGGCTTTTCCCCCTCTGTCGTATAGGATTTCTCCACATTTTTCTTGCATGTGTGGACCGTATAGGATTTCACCACGGCATGGGAATAAATACGAGGGTAGTTTACCCACTAGACATCACTCGGATTCACCCGCTGCTGAAGGCTGCGCAGAAGAAGACCGGGATCAAAAGCCAAGCGGAAGTCTTGCGAATGGCGATTGAGCGCGGACTGCCCGTGCTGATCGCACAGCTCGGGTCGCACCAAGCGCCGAAGGCCGCAGCAGCGCGAAAGGTCGCATGAGCCCCACGAAGCTCATCCTGCTCGGCATCCTGTCCGCCGTGGCGTTCTGGTGCGTGGTCGCGTGGGACTGGGCCAGTGCGCTTTTCAAGACGGTGATCCTCGGCCGCGTCGAAGACGACCAGAGGTAAGTACAGCCCTCGAACCCCAACGGCGACTGCCTGCCTCCTAACTTTCCATGACCGACCTCGAACGCCAGCAATCGCTCATAAGCGACCTTCAATCACTCCTCAGCATCGTCGCTCGCATGGACGACGATCAACGCCGGCGCGAGATCGCCGCGAAGATGCTCGGGCGACTGCTGATGAATCAGCCTCTCAAGGTTCAGACGCCCTGAACTCCCGAACCGCAACACTGCCCTTAATAAGATGAACGATACCGATACTACTCCTACGATTGACGCCCAAGTGACGTTGGTCGCCGAACAGAACGGCCTTCAGGCCGATACCACCAAGACGCTGCAGGCGTCGTTTACCCCGCTGTACACGAAGGCGCGCAGCGTATTGGAAAAGTCACGGCTGCTGGTCGTGACGGACGCCTCGCAGAAGTTTGAGATCAAGATGGCGCGCGAGTGCCGGCTTGCACTCAAATCCATCCGCGTGGACGGAGACAAGCTGAGGAAGTCCCTCAAGGAAGAGTCGCTTCGACGGGGCAAGGCGATCGATGGCTTCAACGCCATCCTCGTCGATATGCTCGCCACCGAGGAGACTCGCCTCGAAGAGCAGGAGAGGATCGTGGAGCGACAGGAGGAGGAGCGGAAGGCCGCGCTGAAGACGAAGCGCGAGGAACTGCTGAAGCCATTCGGGATAGACCTGACGGGATTCTCCCTGGGCGACATGTCGGACGCGACCTTCACGCAATTGCTCGAAAACACTGTTGCCGCACACGAGTCGAAGCTGGCGGCGGCACGCAAGGCCGAAGAGGAACGCATTGCCACGGAGAACGCCCGCCTGAAGGAAGAGGCGCGCATCCGGGAAGAGAACGCGCGGTTGAAGAAGGAAGCAGAGGAGCGCGAAGCTGCTGCGAAGATCGAGCGCGAGAAGGCCGCGGCTGCTGCGGAGCAGGCTCGTCTTGAAAAGGAGAGGATCGAGGCCGAGACCGCCCGGCAGTTGGCGGAGTTGGCGCGCAAAGCCAAGGAAGCCGCCGAAGCTGCCGAGGAGAAGGCTCGCGTCGAGCGTGAGGCTATGCTCGCCGTGGAGCGCGCCAAGGCCAAGGCGGAAGCCGATCGTGTTGCCGAGGAGACCCGCATAGCAAACGAAGTGCGCGAGGCCGCGGAGAAAAAGGAGCGTCGCATTGCTGCGGAGGCTAAGGCCAAAGCTGACGAAGAAGCGCGCATCGAGCGGGCTTGGATTGACGGGGAGAAGGCGGAGTTGGCGCGTAAAGCCGCTATCGATCGCGCAGCCTTGGAAAAGTTGGAGCGTGAAGCCAAGGAACTCAGCGACATCGCGGCCCGCTTCGCGTTGAAAGAGAAGGCTGCTGCAGCCGCAGAAGCCGCGGCGCCCGACGTCGACAAGCTGAAGGCCTTCGCCCAAACGATCCGCGCGCTCCAAGTGCCGCAGTTGTCGTTCGCTGCTTCCGACACTCAGGAGCTTGTAGTGACTACCCTCGAGGAGTTGGCGAAGTTGATCGAAGCCGAAGCCGACAACCTTGTCATCAACGCGCAGTCTGTCGCCGCCTGACCCATGCCGGCTCGCACACAGTCTCGCGACGTGAAGAACGCGCTTCGTTCGCTGGAGGTCGCGCACGATTATCTCGTGACGCTGACCAAGGGCGCGGAGATCCCGATCACGCCGAAAGACCTGCATAAGGCGGTCGACGAGTTTCACGAAATCCTTGTCAGCAACCAGGCGGCGGCGAATGCGCTCGTCGTGGCTGTGTTGGGAGATGAGCCGTGCCCGGTGTCGTTGTTCAAGCCGTGGGCTTCCTACGGCCAGATCCGGCTCTGGTCGAAGCGCACCGACGGGGATCGCCTCGTGACCGAGATTCTCAACGGGAAGACCTGTGTTCGCCCCTCTGCATTCTTTGTGGCCCTGAAGACACTCGGGAAAGCCGCGTAAATACACCTTTGCGGCTCCAGCCACCCGCCGTGGCAGGATCAGAGCATTCATAAGAGCTGAACCCTCGGCTGGAGCTGCATTCTCTTTTCTAGTCAGTTATATATCCCAGTAATCAATTAACATGAGTACCGAACAATCCACCGCCTTGACGGCGCCCACAAATACCGAAGTCGCTACGCAAAACAAAACGGGGGCCGCACTGATGGCTCTCGATGCCTTCTATGAGGAGAAAGGCCTGGCGTTAATGAGCAGCGTTGAAGGCGGCTTCACCCGCGCCGTCAACATGGCTGAGTCTTACACGCAACTCCGGGCGATGCTGACGCCGGAAGTGCTGAAGCCGATCATGGCTCTGCAAGGCAGCTCGCTTGGCTTCAAGACGGACAAGATTTACGGCGAGGACGTCGTGAAGGACGCGCTGATCGAGGGCACGATCAAAGGGTTCTACCCTGTAAATAACGAGCTGAACATTCTTGCGGGTCGCCAATACAGCACGAAGGAAGGCTTTCACGGCTGGTTCCGTCGCGCTTCGGAGAAGGGCCGTTGCACGTTCCCGATATGGAAGCTGTCCGTGCCGAAGATGGTGAGCGATGGCGCAGTCGTCACCGGGACTATCTCGTGCGAGTGGGGCAAGAAGAAGATCGAGCTCACGAACGAGGAGATCCCGATCAAGGTAAACGAGCGCATGGGCGCGGATGCCATTCTCGGCAAGGCGGAGCGGAAGCTGTTCGCTCGCCTGTACGCACGTTGCACGGGTCAAGTCGCCTCCGATGGTGACTTGTCGGACGGCGCGATGGAAGTCACCGCGACACCGGTTGCGGAGAACAATCAGCCCACCACCACCGCTACACCCCCACTCGCCGCCAAGACGCTCGAAGACTTGGAGCTCATCGTCGGCCCGCACGAGCAGGAGGCCAACGCGTATCTCCTCTCGTCTGGCAGTATCCAAGCCGGCCAGACGTTCCGCAACATCCCTGAGAAGATGGCGACGCGCATCATTAAACAGCGCGCGTCGTTCTTCGAGGCGATCGGGGTAAAGTAACACGCCAATCTTTTCGGCCCGCAACCAACCTCAATCCATACGCACATGAATAATACTCCCGCCGCTTCCGGCGTTTTCCTCGCAACGATCGCCGCCATGAACAGTGGCACGGTCATGAACGACCTCGACGACGCACTGCGCGAAGCCACGAAGCACGCACAGGACGCCGGGGCGAAGGCGAAACTCACGCTCGAGCTGACGATCATCCCGAACGGTCTTGGCGCTGGCGACACGCCGCTCCTGAAGGTCGTAGACAAGATCAAGGTGTCACTGCCGAAGAAGCCGCGCCAGCCGTCCGTTTTCTTCGCCGACGAAGAGAGCAATCTCACTCGGCGCAATCCGAACCAGGAGGATATGCGCTTCGCGTCGATCGACGGCGGAAAGATCACGAAGTCCGACATCGCGCAGGGTGTCGCCAAATCAGCGGGCCAGTAACGGAACGCTTTCCAAGTCAGAAACCACAACGTCAAAGACAGTCCCAGTATGATTGATACAAAAGACAATAACGCGGGCTCGATTATTCTCGCCGCGCGCGCCCTTGGCCAGAGCGAGACCCAACGGCCTGAGCGGACAACGATTGGAGCCCTTGAGGTTCTCTTCGATCGCACGGGCAATGTAACCTCGCTCGAACGGTTCGCAGATCACCCGCGCCGCAAGCGTGCGACAGTGAGCCTTCACGAGACGCTCTCGTTCATCCACTACGTCAACGCGCACAAGCTGGCAGGACCCACACACCTGTTCGGCAAGGCTACGGAGATCGGCGGATCGTTCACGGCAGTCCTCGATTACCATGGGGGCGGCATACATTCCAATCAGCCCAATTGGGGAGATCACGTCGCCAAGCTCACCTTGGAGCCAACGCCAGAGTGGGTGAAGTGGGTGAAGAACAATGGCACACTCATGCCCCAGGAAGCGTTCTCGGAATTCATTGAGGACCAGCTCGACGATATCATCACGCCGGCAGCAGCCGAGATCCTTGAGATGGCTCAGGGACTTCAGGGCCGAAAGAATGCCACCTTCAAGGGCGGAAAGAACCTGAAGGACGGAGCGATCACATTCGAGTATATCGAGACCGTCGAGATCCAAGGCGTGGCAAATCGCCGGGACGACACGTTCCGGGTGCCTGACAAGTTGAGCATCCGCCTCCAGCCGTTCGTTGGGTCGGCGATGGTCTATGTTGAAGCGCGGCTTCGCTTCCGAATTGGCAACGACGGGAAGCTGTCGTTCGCCTATATCTTGAACCGTCCGCACAAGATTGTTGAAGAGGCCTTCCAGATCTCACGCGATCGGATCGAGGCCGAGACCGATCTACAGGTGCATCTTGGCAGCGCCGAGATCCGGAGCGCGTAAGCCAACCACGCGCGCATTCACACCAAGCAGCGTCCGCAAAATCAAGATACCCATGTGGACGCTGCTTATACGCCAACTGTGCTCGGTCGAGCGCAACGGCGACGAGAAACAAATCACTCTAAAGGCAGAGTGGAGTTACAGCGAAGGGGCATTCCTCGAAGCAGGACACCCCGCAAATGGACAGGGCTGCGGTTGGTATTGCGATGCAATGACCGCGGTAGACGGGAAAGGCGCGTCGATCGAGCTTACGCGCGAAGAGCAGGATCAATTTTGCCAGCAGTTTCACCCCATGGAATACCAACAATGAGTTCAATCAAATCGACCCGCATTAAAGTTAAGAGTGCGTGGGCAGAGGTCGAGAATACGTGCAGCGGCGATCAGGTTGTGTTCACCTTTACGGGCCGCAATACGAGGGACCGACGCACGACCTCAGTCGTCGAGATAAGCTGGGATATTTGGCCCTACGTCGCGCAGCTAGTTGGGAAGGCTTGGCTCGATGAGCGCGAGCGCCGCCTGCGGACCATCAAGGCCATTGATACGTCGCTCGCGATCGAAACCGTGCCATCCCAGCCATGAAGCCACGTCCCACCGGCCCGCAGCCAAACGACCGCCCGTTGCCAAAGAAGCACCGCTTCGGGCGCGAGGGTGTGCTCGTCTTCAAATTAACCGCTTCGCAGCGCGCCAAGATCGCGCTTGGATACAATGTCCGGGTCTCTGTGACGCAGCACTTCGAGCGCAATCCGGGCGACATCCAGGTTGCGACCCGTATTGACGTAACGACGCAAACGGAGTTCGACGCGGGCGATCGGATTGCGCCGCTCCGGCAAGCGCCAAAGATCGAGAAGGACGGTGCGCAATGAGCGCCGCCGTGATTATTCTGGCGATCATTTCGGTCAATGCGGTCGCGATCATCTATTGGCTTCTTCGGTGCTCCATCGAGATCGAAGATGAGGCCATGAAGCTTCGCAGAGCCTTGGCTGACCTTGTCCACGCGGAAGACGATCGCCGGTTTCTAACGTCGTCCAGCCAGCAGCGCGCTATTGGCGACGCGCTGGAGCGTGCACGCCCACTACTCGAACAGGACGGTGAGGCGTGAGCTTAAAACGCCATCAGGGGCGCCCCACTAAAGCCGAAGAGGCCTTCTATGCCGCGTGGGCCAAGATAGTGGATGCGCTGCCTCTGGATACGGTCCTCCGCATGAAGAAGGCGGACGCACCAGGCGAGTCGTGGATACGCGACCGGTGCCTCCTGAACCAATGTAAGGTGATCATCAAAACACATCACTCCGATTGGGTGATTATCCGAATCCAGTGAAACCATTATTCTCAACCGTAACCGAAAGCGACATGAGCAAATCCATTAAATGGGCAAAGAAAACGCCGAATGCCGTTTCGGCTCAGATCCAAACCGCGCGGACGACATTCGAAAGATGGTGGGCGGACGAGGGGTCCTCGATGCACCCGCTAGCCGGAGAAGCTACGGCGGAGTACGCCAAGCGGATCACCGAGATCGCGTGGATCAACGGGGCGTATCTATTGGAGGTGTTCAATGAGAATAATGAGTTCCTGAACGATGCGCTCAACGAAGTGCTAAAGGAACTTATCGCTGCCGGCTACACTAAGGAGCAGCTCGGCGCCGCACGCGCAATGAAAGCAGCGCCAGCCAAGGGTGAGTCGTGAAAGATCCCACCTTCGATCATCTGCTGACAGAGCTAACAAACATGGCGTGGCACGCCGGTAAGGATGACGGGCGATTCAATTTGGATTTGGACTACTGCGCCAAGCACAAAGCGCTACTTAACCACGTTGCGCGCATCGAGGCGGATAACGCGAGACTGCGCGAGGAAATTGCCGGCAGGAACGAGGCGCACACCATGCGCGCCATTACGGACGCGCAAAACAGCTAACGCTTTGCCACCACTCGCCCCTTGGGGCTCGGTGCCGCCGGAGCACAACAAGCAAGGCCCTTACCTAGGAGCGGCCATCCGGCATACTTTCGATATAGCTAAACAAACCCAATCATGATCACACAAGAAACAGCATCCGCAATATGGAGCGCCTACCGAGAAATCGCGGCAGCAGAAAAGCTTATCGCGGATATGAAGGCCGAGCGCGAAAGACCGTTCGCGGATCGCGATAAATACTCAGCCACGCTCAAAGACGCCTTCGGTTGTCGTCGCCAGCTACAGATGGGTATCCCCAGCGGCGAGAACAGCCATCGCCTGTTTGATGTGCACCCTGAACTCGCGGAATCAGTTATACGCGCCCACGTCGCAAAGAAAAATGTGGAGCTAGTCGAGGCCAACGAACGCGCGCGAATTGAACTCAACTCAATCCCGTGAGTGACAACCCTCTGACATTCGCGATCGACCCGGGCAATACGCAGTCGCAGTTCGTAGTGTTCAAAGGTGCTCTCGTCGTGGACCGCGGGTTCCTCCCAAACGTACTGTTCATAAAAGAGCTTCCGACGTGGCTCAATATCTACAAGCCGCGTTGGGTAGTCATCGAAGGGATTGCATCCTATGGAATGAGTGTTGGGGCCGAGGTGTTCGAAACGTGCATCTGGATCGGGCGCTTCTATCAGAAGTGCAGCGATTCAGGCTTCGTTCCGGAGATCATGCTGCGCCGCGAGGTGAAGCTGCATCTGTGCGGGACCACCAAGGCGAAGGACGGCAACGTCCGGCAGGCCATCATTGACAGATTCGGAGGCAAGGATGCCGCCATCGGAAGGAAAGCCACGCCCGGCGTGCTATACGGGATCACTTCACACGCGTGGGCCGCATTGGCCCTCGCGATCACCTTCACAGACAAGAAGACAGGACGCGTATGAAAGAGCACCCAATTTTATTCAAAGGCGAGATGGTCCGCGCGATCCTTGCCGGCACCAAGACGCAGACGCGGAGGATCGCAAAACTCACTCCAGATGGGCGAAACTCGTTTTAACGCATCCAGAGTATTTAATCACATGAGCAATATCAACGGACATGCATCGCAACGCCCGGACGTCCCGTGGGTCGTTCACTTCGCCCTGCAGTCGGAATTCGTTAAGCTGGCGTCCGCGCTTGGCGTGGAGATCGCGGACGGGATGGCGTTCGGCGAAGCAATTACAAAGTGCCGGACCCGGGTGCGCGTTGCGGCAATCAAGGCCGACCAGTACGAGAAGGTCCTGACCTTCATCGACAGCGCCTCCGACGCGCTCTCTTACCAGAAAAACCCGGACGCGCTCCGGGCGTACACTCTATTACAACGTGCCCTGTCGCTGCTGGATGAACTCGCCGGGCCGAAGGAGGAATCCAAATGACAATCGACGACGTGATAAACAGCTTGGTCGAGTCGGAGGCGGTCGCGTTGGCGCTGAAAGACGCAATCTCCACCTACCGGCAGGACGACAAGACGGTCTTCGTGACAGCCGAGCGGCGGGAGGCATGGATCGCTGTACTGGAAAAATTCAACACACTTAAGGAGACGGTATAAATGAACCTCGCCCCCACATCCCACCATCCGCTCGGGCCATCCACTTGGCCCGCAATCTCCGAATGCGCCGACTTCGAATCAATCCCTGACGTGGATCTTGAAGAGATCGACGGCGAGGAGGCCGAAGAAGACAACACGCCCCGCGGGAGAGGCATCGTGAAGCACAAGGCCGTTGCCATGCTGTTGGGCGGCGACCTTGCCATGCGCCAAGGTGCGCTTGAAGGACTCAGTGAAAGCGAGCGCGGCGAAGTGCAATGGGTGGCCGAGAAGGCCGTACAGATCGCCGAACAGAACGGTTACACGCAATCCGACATGATACTCGAGCAGCGAGTGACGATGTTGAAACCGGATTCGTTCGAGCCGTTGTACTTTGGGACTGGTGACGGCGAGGTGGGCCCCATCGACATGGATTGGAAGTTTGGCCTGCAAAGAAATTATTTCCCCCAGCTCGTCGGCTACGCCCTCCCCAAGATGGAGGCGCGAAACGAGAAACGTCGCATCGGTTACCTCATATACGGACGGCTGAAGCGCGTCGAACGCTACGTGCTCGACCGCCGCACCGTCGAGACCGTCGCTTACGGACTGCTCGCACGTCGCTTGGCGCCAGACCGCAAGCCAACGCCCTGTTCCTACTGCGGCTTCTGCGCCAAGGCCGCAACCTGCTCTGCCCTGTCTGCAACGCCCGTCGCCCTGACCGAACGCCGCGAGGACTGGGTCACGAAGTTGCCGAGTCCGCATGTGTCGCAGTTGCGGGATCCGACGTGGCTCGGGGCTGCGATGTTTATCAAGCGCCGCTACCTCGACACGTGGACCAAAGCGGTAGATTTCGCCTGTGCGTCTCTGGCGGCACAGGGGATCATCCCAGCAGGGTTCAATATCCAACACCAGAAGGGCCGCACGTCGATTGCCGACATGCAGAAGGCCTTTGCCGTCCTTGAGCCGATCGTGGGGCCCGCCGTGCTGTGGGACGTCATGGGCGCCGCTCTAGGCACGCTGGCGAAGGCATACGCGGCCGACGCCGGCATACCCGAGACACGCGCCAAAGCCGCGATCACCGGCGCATTGGAGGCCGCGGGACTGCTCTCCTACGGCGAGCCCATCATCAAACTTGTGGCCGACAAGAACGCCGAGGCCATCATCCGCACTGCGCTCGACCAGCACAGATTTGTGCAGCTACCGGAAAAAAGCGTTGACCTGGATAGGGAATCTTCCGAGGGTGCGGACGCTTCTACGGAAGCCCGTGATTGAGAATCGCGGCAGAATCCAAAATGAAAACCAAATTTCCGCACCCTAGCTTGCCCATGCCACGCCTAATTTTGGGGGCGCGCATGATTCTCTCTCGCGTAGGGTGCGGGATCCTTTTTGTCGAGGCGTTTAGCCCTGCGATGTCTGTAAAACCCAAGGATTTAAACTTATGAGCAAGCGATTCACCGAGACAAACAAGTGGTGCAACCCGTGGTTCCGCAAGCTTGACCCAAAGAGGAAGCTTCTCTGGGTTTACCTGACGGACAACTGCGACCAGGCGGGCGTTATCGAAATCGACTGGGAGCTAGCTACCTTTCAAATCGGTACGCGGGTGTGCGCAAAGGATCTCGACGCCTTTGAGGGTCGAGTCGCTACCCTACCGAAGGATAAGCTCTGGATCCGCACGTTCGTCCAGTTCCAGTACGGCAAAATTTCGCGCGAATGTAAGCCTCACAACCCGGTGTTTGCGGCCTTGGATCGGCATGGACTGACCGAAGCGGACCTTACAGAGCCGCTGGTTGAAACTGGTGTCGATGGCGAAACGAAGGGTAACGAAAGCCTTTCGGATAGGCTATCGAAGGGTAACGAAAGCCTTTCGGATAGGCTATCGAAGGGTATGCCAAAGGCTATCGAAGGTGTTATCAAACCCTCTCCGAGGGTTGAAGAAGAGGAAAAGGAAAAGGAAAAGGAAAAGGAAAACGCGCGCGACCCAATTTTGTTTATCGACGCCGACGTGATTTACGCCGCCTATCCGCGAAAACAGGGGCGCCAAGACGCGATCCGCGCGATCGCCAAGGCCATGACCAAGTGCGAGCCAGAGAAGCTTTTGAGCGCCACCGTGGCGTACGCTGCCGCCGTTGCACGATGGCCCGAAGATGCTCGCAAATTCGTGCCCCACCCCGCGACGTGGTTCAATGGAGGCGGCTACGAGGACGACCCGAAGGAGTGGGAGCGTGGCGACGGCCGCAAGGCCACCCTGCCCACCGCCGACATCTACACCGAGCCATTCGGCTGGCAGGAGCGTGCGAAGAGGCTCTGGCCGGACGGTGAAATCCCGAAAACATGGTTCGCGCTGTCCTCCACGGCGCGACTCGACCTCATCAAGTAAATCCCAACGGCGCCGGCCCTGTTTACGTCAAAAGATTCGCGGCTTACCTCGAATCCAAGGGGCTTGAAAGCAAGCGGGGGACGGGCGGGGTCCGAAGTTGGATTGGTCTGTCCATGAACTGATTGCATCACCGAAACCATGCAATCCAAGATCAGAAAAGCTGGAATTAGTGACGCGAGTGACGCCACTGCGGAAACTTTTCCTACGCGTGGGTATAGAAAGTTTCCGCACTCGCGTCACTCGCGTCACTCGTCGCCCGAAAATGGACCCTTCGACGCCATTCAATGACGGGGTGACGGGCTGTTTCTATGTTATTCAAAAAAATATAAAGAAAGAGAGCTTAGGGGATTCCCATGAACTACGAGACACCCCGTCACCCCGTCATGACCAGTTAACCGCGCCGCGAATAGACAATGACCCACTCAACGCCACGACCTGACCTCGACAAACGCGCGGAACCGGTGGGGCGTGCGGTCTTGGGGAACCCGTCAATCGTGTCACTAACAGTGTGCCGCGCGCGTGGTGAAAATCTTGGGGCAATACGCCGCCCCCCTCCCCTTGGGTTCGGCTGCATGAAACCTACACCTTTTGGTAAACACCGCATCTACAAAGTCAAACGAACCACATCTTAAACCATGAATCCCTCCGAACTCCAAACGGCCGACGATATTACAAGGCTTGAGCAGCGACTGAACAAACTCGAGCCGCAGGTAGCTACCATACGTTTGCTACTTGGCTCCTTTTTTCGGCGACTTCCTAGAATGGTTTCGATGAACGCGGCAATTGGAGAGATGGTGTCCAATCACATTGCACTCGCCAACGGCCGTAGTCAGCTCGACGTGGCGAATGAATTTCAAGCAGCTGCAA
>Ga0163152_10002318_pt1 | contig 27446 bp, 20 predicted proteins | sample OliLakLV19MP8IB2_FD_148635 | JGI IMG/M metagenome (GOLD analysis project Ga0163152, IMG submission 148635) | Freshwater microbial mat bacterial communities from Lake Vanda, McMurdo Dry Valleys, Antarctica - Oligotrophic Lake LV.19.MP8.IB-2 | ecosystem: Environmental > Aquatic > Freshwater >...
GGGCAGGGCGGGTCGGTTCCCGCCACGCTCGAGGCCTGAGCCCAGGATCCCCGGCCGAGTTCTGGAGCGGAGCGACAGGGCCGGTCACCGACGCCCACGGTGGGCGATCGCGGAACCACCCGTCGACTCGCTTGGGCTCCACGCGTCCGAACGCGGCCCGAGGCCCGCCTTCGGACCGGGTGCGGGAGGACGCGGATCCCACGCCGTCCGACTGGCTAGCATCGAGGGTGGGCCGACCGCCGCTAGCAGCCCGTGGCGAGAGTCCCTACTGCGGCCGCGCGCGCAGGAGGCCGGAGAGCACGGTCTCCGATTCTGTGGGCGCTGCGCGTGACCGCGCAGCGAGGCGGCTGCTTCGTCGGTCTCGTCGGGCTCGTCGGGCCGTGCTCAGCGGCCAGGGAGGCCGCCTCCGTCGTCCCTCCGTCGCCGTCCTCGCATCCACTCCGCACGCTTTGCCTCGTTACGGGACTTTCGCCACGGGCTGCTAGGATCGATCGCCCAGCATCCTTGGAGGTCCCTTGCTCAAGCTTCGCCTGATCCAGCCCGGGAAACGCGATGAGATCTTCGCCTTCCCGGGCAACCGCGCCGTCGTGGGTCGCAAGCGAGAGGGCGGCGTCGACATCGTGGTCCCCCAGCCCTTCATCACCGGGCGACACGCGGTCATCTTGAAGGGGCTCGTGGTCTGCGACCTGGGATCCACGAACGGCACCTTCATCGCCGGCCAGCGCATCCAGGAGCACCAACCCGTCCTCGTCGCGGACGGCACGTTCACGTTGGGGCGGGATGAGGTGCGCTTCGTCGTCGAATCCGATGTGGAGGACGAGGCCCTCATCGGCGAGGCGACCATGCCGGCACGTGGTTTCCAGCCGGCCGCGAACAGTCCTGCCCCGGAGCTTCCGGCGATGCGCCAGGAGCTCGAGCGCGTGCGCGAGGAGAAGGCCCGGCTCTCCAACGAGATCGAGGCCCTGCGACGCGGTGCTGCTGCCTCGGCGACCGAGGTCCTGCAAAGCCTGGACGCGGCGCTCCGGGAGAACGCGGATCTGAAGCAGCGAGTCGCCAGCCTGAGAGGCGGAGTCGAGGCACGCGAGGTCGAGGCGTCCGCGAGCCTGCAGGCTCGGCTGGCTCAGGAGCGGATGATCGAGGTGCAGAAGCTCAACGTGGAGCTCGAGGCACGCGTGAAGTCGCTCGAGTCCCGCCGGCCGGATGTCCACGTCGTGGCCGGCGAGGATGCAATCTCGGTGCGCCTGCTCGAGCTCCAGGCCCTGGTCGCGGAGCACGAGAGGGCGCAGCAGGTCCTACGCCAGGAACTGGAGAGTGCTCGCAGCGCGGCGGCCTCGGGCAAGCCCGCTGCACCTGCTTCGGAGCTCTTCTTCCGCTTGCAGCGCGAGAACCAGGAGCTGCGCGAAAAAGTCGCGCGGTTCGAAGCGTCGGGACCCGCCGGCGCGGCGGGTGGCGCCATGCCGACGTCGAACCTGTTCTTCCAGATGCAGGCCGAGAACCGGGATCTGCGTCGGCGCGTCGCCGAGCTCGAGGCGCAGGCTCCGAACAGCGCGAGCAAGCCCGCGACTCCCGCAGGCAATTCGGTCCGGGAGATCGCTGCGCTCGAAGGCGAAGTCCAGCGATTGCGGGCTGAACTCTCGCGCGGGGCGCGTGCCGCGCCAGCAGCGCCTGCGCCTGCGCCTGCGCCTGCGCCGGTGCCCGTGCCCGCCGGCTTCCCGGCCTCCCCCCGCAGCAACACGGAGCGTCTGCTGCGCCAACTGTCGGACGACGACGTGGAGGGCAAGGCCGCGCTGCTCACCGGTCGCGTCGACGATTTCCTGACGCTGGAGGCTTTCCGAGTCGTGCGACAGGTCGAGAAGTTGGTGACACGCATCGCTGGCGAATTCCTGCAGATGTTCGACCCGAACACGCAGCTACCCGGCTTGGCCGGCAACTTGCGCACGCTCACACGGGCAGCCTTGGAGTCACCCGAGGATCCGAAGCCTCGTGAGGCTCTCCTCCGCTACCTGGCGGAGCTCAAGGGCTGGCTGGTGGCGGCGGTCGGCGCCCCGCGACAAGCCGCTGTGGCCTACGTGCGGGAGATCAGATCGGATCTCTCTTCCGCGTCTCTCCTGCGCAACGCCCCCATTTCCTCCATGAAGCGGCTGTTCGCCAACGAGGCCGAGCTGTGGCGCCGCGCCGAGAAGCGCTGGAACGAGATCACGGACTCGCACGTCGACGAGCGGGTCGGCGAACTCACGCGGGCCGAGGCGCTTCGGATGATGAACCGACCAGGTCCGGACTAGGAGCCCGCAAAAAAAAAACGGCACAGTGGTCGCTCTGCCGCATCGCTCGGGTAGAAGGAAGTCCGCGAGAGGAGTTCACCGCAATGTCCAACCAAGTCTTCTGGCCGCTGACCTACAACGTCATTCGCGGTCGCGTCGAGAACCACACGTTCGGCATGGTGCGCGACGGAGGGTCTACGCCCCACCAGGGCTGGGATTTCGAGGCAAGCCCAGGTACCACGACCTACGCAATCGCCTCAGGCAAGGTCGAGTTCGTGAAGGTGAACAGCGGTGCCTACGGCACCCAGGTGTGCCACAGCTTTCCATTCGGGGGAAAGACCCTCTATGCCTTCTACGCCCACTTGAGCAACGTGCTCGTGAAGGTCGGTGACACGATCACGCAGGGAATGGCGATCGGCGCCACCGGCAAGACCGGGAACGCGAGCACTCTTGCCGCAAAAGACGATCACCTGCACTTCGAGATTCGTGAGAAGGCGGTCCTCGGAACCGGCCTCGGAGGACGACTGAGCCCTCTGAAGGTTTACGGCGTGTGCCCGCTCAAGCAGGCCGCCTACCAGAATTTCTCGCACATCATGGCGCCCCCGTCCGTCGTGCTGCGCGGCGGCTATTGATCTGCGCTGCCGGGTCCGCAGTCACGGCTCGAGTTCCACGGTTCGCACGCGATCGCCGCGTTCTGGAGGACGCCTTCGCTCCGTATCCAAGCCCCTGTCGCGCGCGAGCATTGCGTGGTCGGACTCGAGGGCGACATGGAGACCGGCGCAGCGAGTGCATCGGCCGCGGAACTGGTCCACGTGCATCGCGAGCCAGGATCTGCCCGCACCACGGTCCAGGTTGCGACTCGACTTGGGCTTCGTAATGCGGAAGCGGATCCGATTCGGAACGCGGAGCGCCTCGCGGGTCGTCTCGAAGCCGTGCTGAGGGTGTGCGCTCGCTCGCCTCCGCCCTGATTCGCCTGATCCGACGGACCATGCCTGCACCGCACCGGGATCAGGCGCCCACGTCGAATGGGAGCCACCTTGCTCCGACTGCGTCGGCGGCCGCCTCTGCAGCGGGCTGCTCGCGGGCCGATGGAATCGACACCTGGGGCCTGCTAGCATGCTTCGAGACAGTGGGAAGTCCGCTGTCGGCTGGCGAGGGTTCGCCCCCATCGCAGGGGCTCAGGACTGTCGGCCGGTTTTGCACGATGGGCCAGCTCGCGTTGGCCGCCCTGGGAGAACCACGCATGCAGATCTCGGTCGCTCGCACGTCCCTGTCGCTCCTCGTCGCCGGGTTGATCTCGAGCTGCAGCTCCACCGCCTCGATCGGCTTCCAAGTGGAGGACCCGGCTTCGGTGCGCAGCATCTTCTTGATCGTCGGTCTCGAAGCCACGCTCGAGTTGGAGGGAGAAGCCCTGGTGGAGCCGGCAGTGCGCAAGACCCTGGATGGCTTCGTGCAGTACCTGGTCCTCAAGGACGAAACCGGGCCGGGCTTCAAGCTCGAGCCCCCCGGTAGCCCACGTCTGGGGCCCGGGATGAGCTCCTCCCCCGAGGAACTCTCCGACGAGCTGGAAGGCAGCTTGGAGTTTCCGCGTGAGCTCGGAGAGAAGGAGAAGAAGGGCGCAGTCCTGCTGGTCGAGCGCCTCGATGGATCCTCCTGGGACAAGAAGAGCATGTCAGCCAAGGAAGTGGCCGAGGGCGCCGACCTGGAGTGGATCATCCGCACGGGTTCGATCGTTTCGCCCTGATCTCGATGGACGTACGGGTCGAACCTTCGGTCCTGTGGCGTGAGGGCATGTTCCTGTGCCCCCAGCACCTCCAGGCGTTCTCGCGCGAGATCCAGTCCCGGATCCGCCAGGCGGAGTCGCTGGGCACCCCAGGCAGCTTCGGGGTCCTGCGTTTGCGCGTGGACGACGAATCCCTGGCACGCGACAAGTTCATGATCGAGGAGGCGACGCTCCTCCTGCGCGATGGAACGCTGTGCGATTTCCAGAAGACGGCCGTCGTCGAGCCGCGCGAGTTCGCCGAACATTTCGTGGCGCCCGAGTTGGACGTGTGGTTGGGAGTTCCCGCCGCCATCCCCAACGTCCCGCAGGTCGACTACGGCGGCGAGGGCAGCGAGCAGCGGCACGCGCGCTTCCTCGTCCATTCCGCGCCGACCTTCGACGAGAACATGCGCGACGCGGTCAAGGACCTCGAGTTCCGCCAGCAGCACGGCCGGCTGTTCTTCGGCGAAGAGGATCGCACCGGGTTCGAGTGCGTCCCCATCGCCCGCCTCGTCCGCCGCGGCAAGCCGGTCGCCAGGTCCGTGCCGTCCCCCACCTACGTGCCGCCGTCGCTTCGCTGCGGCGCCTCGAACGTGCTGATGCTGGCGCTGCGAGAAATGGCGGCGCTCGTGCGCGGCCAGGCGCGCGACCTGGCCGAGCGCGTTCCGGCGACCGCGGGACTCTCGAGCGTGCAAAAGGGCGCGGACATCGCCGGCTTCGTGAAGCTGCAGGCCGTGAATCAGTGCGTCGCGACGCTCGACCAGATCGCGGGACTGCCTGACGTCCACCCCTACCACGCGTACATCCAGCTCGTTCAGGCCGTGGGCAACCTCTCGATCTTCGGGCCGGAGCGCACCGTGCCCGAGCTGCCCGTGTACGACCACGAGGACCTCGACACGTGCTTCCAGACGGTCTTCAGGGTCTTGCGCGATCTGGCCGGGGCGAACGTCGCCGTCCCCTACGAGACCGAGGCCTTCAAGAAGGACCCCGTACGGGAAGGCTTCTACGAAGTCGAGATCCCGCGCGAGTGGATCAGCCGTTCGCCGCTCTTCTACCTCGCCGTCGAGGTCAAGCGCAGCGCGGAGGGGATCGCCGATCAGGTGCGCAGCGGCGTCAAGCTGATCTCGCCCGACGACGTGAACAACGTCTTGATGGGCGTCATCCCGGGGATCGAGATCACGCACGAGCGCATGCCCCCGCTGTCCTTCCCCAAGCGCGGCAACCTCCACTTCTTCCGCATCCTGACCGAAGGCGAGTCGCGCGACCCGTGGCTGCGCGTGCTCCAATCGCGCTCGGCGGTGCTCCTCAGCACGCTCGGCTCGCTCGGCGACGTCGGTTTCCATCTCTATGTCGAGCTGAGGAGCGGATGAAAGAGAACACTCCGACGCTGACCGAAGCTTGCGGTCCCGTTTTCCTGTTCCTGACGACCTTCCGCCGCAACTCGGCCACCTCGAACCTCACGATCGAAGCCCTGCATCGCGCGGTCCAGCACGAGATAGAGGATGCGCGCCGACGCTGCGACGTCGACCGCCGGCTGCAAGTGCAGTTCGACCGCGCCTTCTTCGCGCTCGTGGCGACCGCCGACCAGTTCGTGCTCTCGTCCAACTGGCCGCAACGCGCCGGCTGGACGATGCGGCTCCTGGAAATGCACTACTTCAAGACCGCGATCGGCGGGAAGAAGTTCTACGCCCTGGCCCAGGAGGTCCTGGACGATCCCGGCGAGGATGCTCCCGCGCTGGCCGAGCTCCTGTTCACCTGCATGGCGCTCGGTTTCCAGGGCGAGTTGATGGGCGAGACCCGGGAGCTGGAACGCCGGCGGCGCCAGCTCTTCGAGAAGGCGCGCCTGGCCGGCGCGATCAAGGAGCAGATCACGCCCGAGGCGTACGGCAAGAACGCCCTGCGGCGCGCCTACCGCCTGCCGGCCGTGGGCATCCTGCGCATGCTCTTGATCGCCGTCGGCGCGCTGTTGTTCGCGTTCACGACCGGCAAGCTTTGGACGCGCTGGCGCACGTACAACAATGAACGCATCGAGAACATCGATGCGATCAAGGCTCGACTTCTGTTGGACAGTGCAGCCGCAGACGGCTCGACAGGGACCGGGAAATGAAGAACCCGCTCTCGACCACCCTCGGAAAGGTGTTGCTGATCCTGGGACTCGTGGTGATCGGGATCGCGCTCGTCATGTGGCTGCTCCTCGGGCAGCCTCTGCTCGCGTTCTACACCGTGCTCATCGCCCTGATCCTCGTCGGGCTGTGGTTCGGGATCAACTGGGCCGTCGCGCTCTGGACGCGGCGAAAGCAGCAGACCTTCGACGCGAGCATGGCCGCGCGCGAGGGCATCGAAGATCGCAAGCGCGAGTGGGCCGGTTGGATCACGGAGCTCAAGAAGCAAGGGATCGACCGCTACAAGCTGCCGATGTACCTGCTCGTCGGCGAGCCCCAGTCGGGCAAGAGCATCTTGCTCCACAACTCGGACCTCCACTTCCCTTTCGGGCAGAATCGACTCTCGGGCATCGGCGGAACGCGCGGTTGCGACTGGTGGTTCACCGAAGAGGCGGTGATCCTCGACCTGGCGGGACGTCTCTTCACGCACGAGGGTGGCAAGAGCGACGAGGCCGAGTGGGAGGCGTTCCTCGCGCTGCTCGCCACCTACCGCCCGCAGAACCCGGCCAACGGCATCCTGCTGGTCTTGCCGTGCGACGGATTGTTGCAGGACACTCCCGAGAAGGTCGCCGCCAAGTCGGGCCGGATGCAGAACGCGCTCCTGGCGCTGACGAACCGGCTCGATGCGCGGTTGCCGGTCTACGTCGTGCTCACGAAGGCCGACAAGATCTTCGGGTTCGCCGAGACGTTCCACCGCCTGAGCGCGGAGAAGCGGCAGGAGATGCTGGGCTGGTCGCGCAGCGTCGAGAAGGTCGAGACGCCGTTCGACGCAGGGGAAGCGCGCGAAGCCTTCGAGGCCTTCGTGACACGGATGCGCTCCGTGCGCGCGGATACGCTCTCCACCGAAGTGCTGCCCGAAGGGCAGGCTGCCGTGGATCGCATGTTCGCGTTCCCCGACGAGCTCGCTGCCCTGCAGCCGAACCTGACGCTCTACCTGCAGCGGGTGTTCTCGGAGAGCACCCTGGTGGACCGTCTGTTCTTCCGGGGGTTCTACCTGACGAGCGGCCTGCAGAGCGGCGCTCCGATCGCCAAGGTGTGCTCGGAGATGCTGGGCGCCAAGGGCCAGGCCGACCTGCGCACGCTCGAGTCGATCTTCACGAAGCAGCGCGCCTTCTTCATCAAGGACCTGGTCCGCAAGCGCATCTTCGTCGAGTCGGGTCTCGTGCGGCCGACGCGACGGCGCATCGTGCGCTCACGGCGCAACACGGTGATCGGCTACGGAGTCGGCGCGCTGATCGTGCTCGCCTCGATCTATCTGGCCGTCGACTACATGTTCGACGACTACTCGAAGTCCAATGCCAAGATCTATGCGGCCGCCGAGGAGGAGGCGGAGCAGGCGGCGAATCACGAGCAACCGGTACCGGTTCTCGTTCAGGCCTTGCGCACGGTGCAGGAGGCCATCGAGGCGCCCGAACCCGCAGAGGAAGAGCTCTATGGGGCGCTCGAGGAGAGGTACAACGAACTGTACGTCCGGCTCTTCGACCAGCGCTTCTTCCCGCACGTGCGAGGGGCAGCGGAACACGCCCTGGCCCTGCGCGTCACGGAGGGTGTGCGAGAGCCCAAGGACCACACGCAGTTCCTGGACTGGCTGGAGGACGTGGAACTCCTCCTGGGCCCCATCGAGGCCAAGGACGAGGAGAAGACCGCGCGACTCATCCGACTCGCCGCGGAGGATAGATCCGAGCATTCGTCGATCCTGAACCGCGAGACGCTGACGGCGCTCTTCGATTCCCGCAGGGGCTACTCCGCTTCGACATTCATCCATGACCCGGCCAAGGCGCCCCCATCGTCCGGCGACCTGGACAAGGCCGAGGAGGCGGTCATGGTCTGGTGGGACGGCGTCCTCCTACCGGGCGGATCGTGGCAGGCACCCGGTGACTTGTCCTATGTACTGGCATGCCAAGGTCTGCGTGATTCGAGCACGGAGCTGAAGACGGGAACACCTGAGTCGCTGGCTCAGAATGGACATGTCTTCGACGTGTGCGAGAGGTACCGGAAGTCGTACACGATCCTGAACGATTCCTCGGTGTACGACGAGAAGGCGAAGCAGGGCCTCAAGGAGATCACCAAGAATTCCGTGGAGGACGAACTCTCCGAGCTGGAATCGAGGCGCGCGCAGTTCCTCGCGAAGGTGAAACGCCCGGGCGACGCTTGGGACGCCGCACAGAAGTGGGAGGCCGCTCAGAGGGTTCGCGCGCTCGTCAAGGTGATCATCAAGCCCTCGGGCGCCATCGGGCGCGCTTTCGGAATCGACACGGCCGTAGTGCCGACCCCGGACGACGTCTCACGCTTCGACACGGACCTCTTCAATGCCTGCGCGCGCAATGCCCTTTGGCGGGGCGTCGAGTCCCCGCGAGATCTTCCGAGGACGCTCGAGATCCTGGTCGGCTCCGCCAAGGACAGGAAGAACCGCGCCGTGTTCAACGCGCTCAAGGGGCGGACGCTGGGCATGAACAGCGCCTTCCGCGAGCGTTTCGAGACGTGGCCGAAACTCGCCGACGCGCTGGAAGGAACCGATTCACGTTCCCTGACGGGCTGCATGCAGACCCTGGAGCTGCTGTCGGAGACGCGCCCGGCCATCGAGTCGATCGAGTGGTCGAACGAGCTGAAGCCGTGGCTCGCCCACGTCGAGCGCTTGTACGATGCCTGCGCGTCCGATTTCCTGAAGTCGGTCGAAGCGGTGGAGCGTCCGCAGGAGATCGAGACGCTCAACTGGCAGTTGCTGAAGAAGATGGGGGCCCTGACGCGGCTCAAGGATGCTTCCACTACCGGGTTTCCGAGCCGGGCACAGGCAACGTTCAACCGGTACCTCGCGAGCTACGAGCAGAGCCTCCTTGCCGGGTGGAAGAACGCCGTCGAGCAGGGAGGCTTCACTCCCGTGGCCGAGGAGCTCAACGCACACCTCGGTGAGCTTGCGAACAACGTGGCTACGGATGGTGCCTACGGTGCGCAGCACGACCAATGGCTCGAGATCGCGGGCTCGTTCGTGGACGAGCACGTGAGCAGGGCCCATGCCGAGCTCGTGGTGCGGTGGAGTCCGGGGCTTGCGACCGAGACCGATTTCGCGAAGAGGATCGCCGAGATCCGGCAGAGCTACGAGGGAATGCCGTCGCGGTACGAGCCCGACAACGACGTCGCACGCCTCCCGAGTTCGACGGCTCTGCAGGCGGAGAGTCCCCTGGAGCGGGCCCTGCCCAGGCTCAAGGGCCGCTTGGAGGAGATCCGCGAGTTCGCCCGCCCCACGCCGAGCAGCAGCCTGAAGAGCGATCGCCTCGTCACGAGGGTCCAGGACCTCGTACGCGAGTACGACAGGGACCCGAATCGCATCCACGAAACGGAGCAGGTCGTCAAGGACCTGACGGAACTGAGAGAGCTCAGGAGCAAGCCTTCCGGCCTGCAGGGCGGACCGCGCTACTACTACAAGGAGCTCAGCTCGGCCTTCGAGAGGTGCTTGCGCGACGACGTCATGCGCGTCCTCGAACAGGACTTCGACGAGCAGATCCGGAGAGGGGCTCAGACGGCGCGAATCCTGGACGAGATCCTCTCCAAGGACCCCTCCGATCTGAAACGGATCCAGGGCGGCAACCCCGTGACCGTGGAAGCGATCCAGAGCATGTTCGGCGAGAACGGCGCGCTCGATCGGCTCCTGAATCGCTATCGCAGCGCGACCAAGCTCGTCATCGTCGATCTGACGGACCCGGATGCACAGACGTCCGATACCGCCAAACTGATCGGGTTCTTGGAGGCCTTGCGACTGTATCTGTTCGAGAACGACAAACTGAACGCTGTCGGGGCCGTGAAGCTGACGATCGACATCCAGCTCCTCAGGACCACTCCGAATACCGTCTGGTCGGGAACCGGCAATCGGAGCGTCTACTACGCGCCGGAGAACTCCCTGGGCGGGATCGACGAGACGCACAGATCCACCGCGACGAAGACCCTGGCCTGGGACATGGGCGCGGGCAACAAGCTGATCCTGAGGATGTTCTGGAGCCACCGGTACGACCAGAAGAAGCCTGACGGGGACGACTACTTCATCGTGGTCGAGAGCCCGTTGGCGCCTCTCCTGATGGCATGGTGGTGGGGTCGCGAGGAGAAGAAGGACGTCTGGCACGTGAACGCCTTGCCCGAGCCCGAGAAGACGGGGCTCAGGCTCACGGCGCCCATGAAGTTCACCTTCCCTCCCCGAGAAGGCGCCCCCTTCCCGACCCGGCCGAAACGGCGCTGATCGGGTGCAGGCGCAAGACGGCTTCCATGTTCTCGTTCCTGCGCAAGCCCCCGCCGCAACTGCAGATCTACGGCAAGCTGCCGATCGCCAAGGACTACCTGCGCATCGGCTGCTCGGAGGGGCTGGCGCGCGAGCTGCGCGAATGGGCCGATCGGGTGTTCTCGGGCGCGGTCGAGGGCGCTGCGCCGCGTCTCGCTGGCCCGATGCGCTTCGCCGTCAGCGGCCCCGGCGGCGTTCCGATCCTGGGGTCGGTGTGGCCCAGCAGCGATGCCGGCGAACTCAGGCCGTTCCCGTTCTTCGCACTGGTCGAGTGCTCGAAGAAGGGGCTCGCGGAAGACTGGTCGCGGGGCCGGCCCGATCGCCGGGATGCGTGGCGACAGATGGAAGCACTCTGGCCGAGTCTGGGCTCGTTCGAGAACGGCGAGGGGTTGCTCACGAGCCTGCGCGGCACGGCCCTGACCGAGGCGGACGCACCCGAGGCCGACGGCGAACGCCCGGCTTGGAGCGCGTGGCTCGCCGGCACCTACGGAGATCGCGGCGCAGCGGGTCTCGGCCAGACGATCGCGGCGCTCGACCGGCTCGCCACGACGGATCGGGCGGCGACCTGCCGGCTGCCGCTCGCGAGCGGCATGGCGCAAGTTCCACAAGTCCACGGTTGGTGGACGATCCTGCGGGAGTTCGGGCTCGCGCGCCCGGACGAAGCACCGACGGTGTTCTTTCCGGGCGCGGAATCGCGGTCCAGCGCCGCACCCTTCGTGGTTTTTTCGAGTACGCTGCCGTCCGACGTTCGCTGGCTCGGACCAGCGACGCCCGAAGCACCGCTGGGTCCGGGAGATCTGTGCTGCGAGTCCGCGATCACGACGTGGGTCGGTGATCCGCCGCTGGAGAACGAGCCGCCCCTCGCCGATTCGTTGCGCGGAGCGCTGGCCCTGCATCGCGCGCGACGCTAGCCAGGGATCGTCGCGCCGCAATCCTCGCGGTCCGTCCTCGCGCTCCGTCCTCGCGCTCCGTCCTCGAGTTCAGCGCGCCGCGTTCAGCGGCCAGGGAGGTTGACTTCTGCGTGTTTTCCTGCCCCACGTGCAGTGGCAACGCGCGGATCCTCGCGACGGGCGTCCTCGACGGGAGGCCTCGGATCGCTTGCAACCCGGACCGCGACGGGGGTATAGTCGCAGCCCGATCGCGGTGCCTTCCCGGTACTGCTTCTCTCTCGCCCGAAGACAGGCTCGCCCGAGAGGGGCTCGCCCGAAGACGAGGCTTCCGCTGACGATGGCGTCGCCCGAGATCCTTAACTTCGATGCGCTCGTGAAGCCGATCTCGCCATCGGCTCCCGCGGGCATCAACTTGCGCGAGGACTCGTCGCCGACCTCGCTGTACTACCGCATCAAGGACGCGCGCACGGCGTCCCGCAAGGTCGAGCGTGACGCCGCCAGTGGCGAGGTGCCGGCCGGAGGCTCGCGTTGGCGGGAGCTGGAGCGGCTGGCGACAGAGGCCCTCCTCGCGAAATCCAAGGACCTCGAAGTCTCCGCCTGGCTCGTGGAAGCCCTCGTGCGCGAGCACGGCTTCGCGGGACTGCGCGACGGTTTTCGTTTGATGCGTGAGATCGTCGTGCGGTTCTGGGTCGACGTGTACCCGCGCCCGGACGAGGACGGCCTGACCACGCGCGTCGCCCCCATCGCCGGGCTCAACGGCAGCGATTCGGAGGGCACGCTGATCACGCCGATCGCGCTCGTGCCGCTGACGCAGGCGGCCGACGTGGGCCCCTTCAGTGCCTGGCACTGGCGCCAGGCCAACGAAATCGCTCGCATCCCGGACGCCGCAAAACGTGAAGACCGGATTGCGGCTGGAGGGGTTTCACTCGAGACCGTGCAGGGCGTGGCGCGTCGGACGTCGGCCGACTTCTTTCGGGCTCAGATCGCCGATCTCGTCTCGGCGCTCGACGAGTATCAAAAGCTCGGTGCGGCGTTGGATACGTGCTGCGAGGGGCATTCGCCGCCGTCGTCCAACATCCGCTCGGCCCTGGAAGCGGCCCTCGAAGACCTGCGCGCGATCTCGCGGGACGTCTTGCCCGCCGAGCCCGACTCGGGAGCAGCGGTCGCCGCGAACGGCTCGACCGGCACGGCCGATCGCACTGGAGGCGGTGCTCTCCAGTCGCGCGAGGAAGCGCTCCGGGCGCTGTCCAAGGTGGCCGACTACTTCCGGCGCACCGAGCCGCACTCGCCGGTATCCTACCTCCTCGAACAGAGTGCGCGCTGGGGACGGATGCCCCTCCATGAGCTCCTGCCCGAGCTCATCGCGGACACAGGGGCACGCGACCAGTTCTGCAAACTCACCGGCATCAAGCTCGCCAAGGAGTGAGCCTCCGACTCCGCGCTCCTTTCACGCCAACCTTCCCTGGAAGTCGACCCTCCCGATCAGGAACCAATGACATGGCTGGAATCCACGACAAGTTGAGCCGCGTTCGAAAGCCGCGGGTCCACATCACGTACGAGGTGGAAACCGAAGGCGCCGCCGTGTTGCGCGAGCTGCCCTTCGTGATGGGCGTGATGGGTGACTTCTCGGGCAATCCGACCGAGACCTTGAAGCCACTCAAGGATCGGAAATTCGTCCAGATCGATCGGGACAACTTCGACGAGATCCTGGCCAAGACGGCCCCCGAGCTGAACCTCAAGGTCAAGAACACGATCAAGGACGATGACAGCGAAATGGCCGTGAAGCTGAAGTTCCGCTCGATGGACGACTTCGAACCCGCGCGGATCGTCGATCAAGTCGAGCCGCTCAGGAAGTTGATGGAGACGCGCAACAAGCTCTCCGACCTGCGGTCCAAAGTAGACCGCTCCGAGGAACTCGAGAACATCCTCGAGCGCGTCCTCAAGAATACGAACGACTTCAAGAAGTTCTCGGGCGAGCTCGGCATCGAGAACGAGAAGAAGCCTGAAGGGGGTGCGTGATGAGCGCAGCTGAAACGAACCCGCAAGGCCAGTCCCCGGCTGCAGAGACGACGACGACCGGTCCGAGCCTGCTCGACGCCGCGATCAGCGCGACGAAGCAAACGGAGAAATCGCGCGCCGAGGAACTGCTGCGCACGCTGACCGAAGAGGCCATGAAGGGCACGGTCACCTGGAGCAAGAACCTCACGGTCACGTTCGACGAGGCGATCCTCCGCATCGACGAGGTGATGTCGAAGCAACTCGCGGCGATCATGCACGACGAGAAGTTCCAGAAGCTCGAGGGCAGCTGGCGTGGCCTGCGACATCTCGTGATGAACAGCGAGACCAGCTCCTCGCTCAAGATCAAGGTGCTGAACATCCCCAAGCTCGAGCTCAAGAAGGACCTGGCCAAGGCGGTCGAGTTCGACCAGAGCCAGCTCTTCAAGAAGCTCTACGAGAACGAGTTCGGCATGCCCGGTGGCGAGCCCTACGGGTCCCTCATCGGCGATTACGAGTTCGACAGCCACCCCGAGGACATCGACATGCTGACGAGCCTGTCGCAGATCGCGGCGGCAGCCTTTTGTCCGTTCATCACGACGCCTTCGCCACGGCTTTTCGGCTTCGACAGCTGGTCCGAGATGGCCAAGCCGCGCGATCTCGAGAAGATCTTCGAGTCGCAGGAGTACGTGAAGTGGCGTTCGTTCCGTGAATCCGAGGACTCGCGATTCGTGTCGATGGTGATGCCACGTGCGTTGGCGCGCCTGCCATTCGGCAAGAACACGAAGCCCATCGAGGAGTTCGGATTCGAGGAAGTCAAGGTCGACAAGAAGGGCCAGGCGAAGGTCGTCGATCACAACAACTACTGCTGGATGAGCGCCGCCTACGTGATGGGGACGACCCTCACCAACGCGTTCGCGAAATACGGCTGGTGCACCGCGATCCGCGGCACCGAAGGTGGCGGCAAGGTCGAGGGGCTGCCCGTGCACGTGTTCCGCAGCGACGACGGCGACCTCGACACCAAGTGCCCGACCGAAGTGGGCATCACCGATCGGCGCGAAGCGGAACTCTCGAAGCTCGGTTTCCTGCCGCTGTGCCACTTCAAGAACACGGACTACGCGGTGTTCTTCGGCGCACAGACCACGCAGAAGCACAAGAAGTACGACAAGCCCGACGCGACCGCCAACGCGGCCATCTCGGCCCGCCTGCCCTACATGATGGCCACGGCGCGCTTCGCCCACTACTTGAAGGTGATGGCGCGCGACAAGATCGGTTCGTTCATGGAGGCCAAGGATTGCGAAGCCTGGCTGAACAACTGGATCCAGAACTACGTCAACGGCAACGCGGATTCGGGGCAGGAAATGAAGGCCAAGTACCCCCTGGCCCAGGCCAAGATCGAGGTCAAGGAGATCCCCGGCCAGCCCGGCTCCTACAACGCAGTGGCCTGGTTGCGTCCGTGGCTCCAGCTCGAGGAGCTGACCACGTCGTTGCGCATGGTGGCCAAGATCCCCAGCAAGGGTGGCTGAAGTCCTGACGACACGCCTGCAGGGCGCTGAACACGTCTGAGCGGAAGGTGCCGTGGCCCATGGGCGCGGATCCGGCCTCGGAGCCACGGGTACACGATGGCTCCGCGGCGGGGCGATGTGCATCGGCCGGTACCTCCGATGGAACGAGCCCCTCAGGTCAGATCCTCCAGCCCTGTGCCGGCGTGTCGCCCGGAATGTCCCCGTGGAAAGCCAACTCCTGCGTTCCGTTCTCGACGTGACCCTGGCCGTAGGGGCCGGGGAGCCCAACCGTCTCGAACACTTCCTGGCTCGAGACGGACTCGAGTCGCTCGCGATCTGGTTGGCCCTGGAACCCGCCGGTCCGATCCCCTCCCGCGCCGAGATCCAGGCGCGCCTGGCCCGGGACATCGCGCAGATCGACGCGATCCTGGAGGACCAGGTGAATGCGATCCTGCACCACCCGCGCTTCCAGGCGCTCGAGTCGAGCTGGCGCGGGCTCTTCTACATGACGCAGCAGGTCACGCCCGACGAGCGCATCAAGATCCGGCTCCTCTCCGTCTCGTGGAAGGACGTCGTGCGCGACCTGACTCGCGCCATGGAGTTCGATCAGAGCGAGATCTTCCGCAAGGTGTACACGGCCGAGTTCGACATGCCGGGCGGCGAGCCCTTCGGCCTGCTGATCGGCGACTACCAGGTGCGACATCGCCCCAACCCCGAGGCCGGGGATGAGCCTCGAGCCATCGCGGCCCTGGCGCAGGTGGCAGCGGCGGCCTTCGCGCCGTTCGTCGCCGGAGCCCACCCCTCGCTGCTCGGCTTGGAGTCGTTCGCCGAGCTCGAGAGACCGATCGACTTCACTTCGCTGTTCGCGAACCGCAACGTCGAGTACGCGACCTGGAATGCCCTACGCCAGGAGGACGATGCGCGTTATGTCGGGTTGACGGTCCCACGCATACTCCTGCGCGAGCCCTGGGTCGATCACCCCCTGCGCACGGATGGATTCCGGTTCAAGGAGGACGTCAGCGCCCCCGATCACAGCGGGCTGCTCTTCGGCAACGCGGCGTTCGCCTTCGGCGCGGTTGTGCTGCGCGCGATGTCGGAGACGGGCTGGCCAGCGGCCATCCGGGGGATCGAACCGGGCATCGAAGGCGGCGGTCTCGTGACCGGGCTGCCTACGGCATCCTGGTCGACCGACGCACTCGGCCTCGTCCCGCGTGGCTCGGTCGACGTGCAGATCACGGACACACTCGAGAAGGAACTGTCGGACCTCGGTTTCGTGCCGCTGTGCCACGCCCACGGCACACCCTGGTGCGCCTTCTACGGCAGCCAGTCGATCCAGAAGCCCAAGCGCTACGACGAACTCGGCGCGACGGTGAACGCGAAACTCGCGGGCATGCTGCAGTACATGCTGTGTGCGGGACGGTTCGCCCACTACATCAAGGTGATCACCCGGGACAAGATCGGCTCGTTCATGACCGTCGCCGATTGCGAGAGGTACGTGAACAACTGGCTCGTGGACTATTCGACGTCGAACGAGGACGCGTCCAGCGAGCTGCTGGCGAAGTACCCGCTGCGCGAAGCCAGCGCCAAGGTACGCGAACTGCCGGGCAAGCCCGGCGTGTACAGCTGCATCATCCACCTGAGGCCGCACTTCCAGCTCGACCAGATGACCACCTCGCTCAAGCTCGTGACGGAGCTGTTTGCCGGCCGGGTGAGCTGACGGCGCGAGTCCAACGAAACGACCTACCAGCCCATGACTGGAAACACGATGGACGCCCAAACCCTGTACGCGAGCGGCAAGTTGCGCGAGGCGATCACCGCCGCGGTGACGACGGTGCAGAAGAAACCGCAGGATGCGGTTGCGCGCGGCTTCTTGATCGAGCTCTTGTTGCTGGCCGGAGAGCTCGAGCGCGCCGATCTGCAACTCGATGCACTCTCCAAGATCGATCCAGCCACGAACGTCTCGATCGCCCTCCTGCGCCAGCTCTTGCGCGCCGAAACCTGGCGCAGGCAGTTCTTCGCCGAGGGGCGATTGCCCGAATTCGTCGAGAAACCTTCCGAGGAATTCGAGCTCCGGCTCCGTGCTTCGATCGCGTCGCGCGAAGGCAAGCAGCTCGAGGCTCTCGACCTGCTCACGCGGGCGGAAGATCTGCGACCGCACGTCCGCGGCACCTCGTCCAAGGGCGCATTCGACGACTGGCGCGACCTCGATGACCTCGTCGCAGGCGTCCTCGAAGTCCTGACGAGCACGGGAAAGTACTACTGGATCCCGCTCTCGCGCGTGGCGGAGATCGAGATGCGCAAGCCTGAGCGGCCGCGCGATCTCTTGTGGGCACGCGCCAACCTGAACGTGCAAGAGGGTCCCGAAGGCGAGGTGTTCCTGCCGACGATCTACGCGCCCGTGTCGGCCTCGACCGACGACATCACACTCTTGGGCCGCTCGACCGATTGGCTGGGCGGGGGCGAGGCACCCATGCGCGGGAAGGGCTTGCGAACGTTCCTCGTGGGCGAAGAAGCCTGCACGATTCTGGAGCTCGGGACGCTACGCTCAGGCCTCGGGACCTGATCTCTCGACGAAGCCATGGCGCGCATCGAACCCAACCGCGAGGTGCTGCTCTCCGTCCTCGACCGCCTCCTCGATGACGATCCTGACGTGCGTCATGACCCCGCATACGTCTCGCGCAATGCGCTGCGCGATCTGCGGGCTTCGGTCAGCCGCGATCTCGAGACACTCCTGAACACGCGGCGCCGCGCGCTGCTCTTCCCCGACGATCTGAAGGAGACCCGGAGCTCGATTCTCGCATTCGGCGTGCCCGACATGACGGGTGCGAACATGGCCTCGAGGACCGCGAGAACTCAGTTCCTGCGCCGGATCGAGGAGATCGTCCAGCGTTTCGAGCCACGCTTCAAGCGGGTCAAGGTCATCCACACGGACACCCAGGACCCCCTCGATCGAACGCTGCGCTTCAAGATCGAGGCGCTTTTGTGGGCCGAACCGGCGCCCGAGCTGGTCGCGTACGACTCGATGCTCGAGCCCATTCGGCGCACCTTCCTGGTGAGATCCGGGACATGAGCGAGCAGCTCCTGCGCGACTACGAGCGAGAGCTGGCGCACCTACGGCGCATGGGCGCGGAATTCGCCGAGACCCACCCGAAGATTGCGGGTCGACTGCGCATCTCCACGGACACGGTCGAGGATCCGCACGTCTCGCGCCTGATCGAATCCGTGGCCTATCTGAACGCGCGCATCCGTCGAAAGCTGGACGACGAGTTCCCGGAGCTCGTCGATGCGTTGCTGGGAGTGCTCTATCCGCACTTGCTCGCGCCGATCCCGTCCATGGCGATCGCGCAGTTCGAGTGCGAGCCGGATCTCACGGCTGGCTTCACGATCCCGCGCGGCACGGCTGTCGAAACGGCCAGCGTGCGCGGCGAACCGTGCCGCTTTCGCACGGCATTCCCCGTAACGGCCTGGCCCCTGCAGGTGGTCGAGGCGCGCTACGCGTCCGTGCCGTTCGCGGCACCGACGACACCCAGGAGCTCGCACGCCGCCGCGGTGATCAGGATCGTGCTCAAGACGACGAACCCGAGCGCCTCCCTGGGCGAGATGGCCCCGAAGAGCCTGCGGTTCTTCCTGCGCGGGCTGCCACAGCACGTCTACCCGCTGTTCGAGCACGTGATGAACCACGTGGTCGACGTGGCTGTCGCCACGTCGGTGAAGGACAAGAAGCCCGTACTGCTCGACAAGGGCTGCATTCGCATGGTCGGTTTCGAGGAGCAGGATGGCCTTCTCCCCTATTCCAAGCGATCGTTCCTCGGGTATCGCCTTCTGACCGAGTTCTTTGCCTTCCCATCGAAGTTCCTTTTCTTCGACATCGACCGCCTGCCTCAGGGCAAACTCGCGGAGAGCGGCACGGGGATCGAACTCTACTTCTATTTGAATCGTTCGAGCGACGCACTCGAGCAGTTCGTCGGCAAGGATACGTTTGCGCTCTCGTGTGCACCGATCGTCAACCTCTTCCAGCGTCATGCCGAGCCGATCCGCCTGACACAGGAAGCCAGCGAGTACCGCGTCGTGGCCGACGCCCGACGCCCACTGGCCATGGAAGTCTATTCCGTGGATCGAGTCTCGATCGTGGGCGCTGATGGCGAGGTGAGACCGGCGCTTCCGTTCTACGGGCTCGGTCACGGTGGTTCGCCCGAGAATGAGCGCGTCTGGTGGTTTCCGGTACGCCGTCCGAGCGCCGAGGAAACGGAGAAGATCGACCACGGCAGTGAGGTCTTCCTGCGGCTCGCAGATCTCGGTTTCGAGCCGACCAGCCCGGCCGACTCGACGGCCGACGTCGAGGTGACGTGTCTCAATCGCGATCTCCCGGCCTCGCTGCCGTTCGGAACCGACGAGCCGCGACTCCAGTTCAGCGATGGCGGTGGACCGATCAGGCGCATCCGCTGCCTGACCCCGCCGACCAAGACCCTGCGCCCTCCGCAAGGGCGGTCGGCGATGTGGCTGCTCGTCTCCCAGCTCTCCCTCAATCACCTGTCCCTCACGGGCGACGAGGGCGCGGAGGCTCTGCGCGAACTCCTCTCCGTCTACGATCGCTCCGGGTCCAGGGAGAACCGGGGAATGATCGAGGGCCTGCTGTCGGTCTCGAGCAAGGCCAGCGCCATGCGCGTGATCTCCCGCGGCCAACCCGGATTCTGCCGCGGAACCGAGGTCAGCATCCACCTCGACGAAGCGCGCTTCACCGGCAGTGGAGCCTATCTCTTCGGTGCCGTCCTGGAGCGCTTCCTGGGCCTGTACTGTTCCATGAATTCGTTCGTGTCGCTCACGCTGACGTCGACCACGCGACAAGAGGAGGTGAATCGATGGCCACCGCGCGCCGGCGATCGACAGCTCCTGTGATCGATCGCGTGCTCGAGCAGCCGATGGCCTTCGAGTTCTTTCAGGCTGTGCGGCTTCTCGAGGCGCAGGGATTCGCGGGCGCCTCGGAGGAGGAGCGGTCGCGCGGTCTCGGGGTCGGCCACGACGAACCGCTGAGTCGGGAATTCGTCAGGTTTCGCGTTCAACCGACGCTCGCGTTTCCGATCGCGCCCATTCGTCGTGTGAGGCCCTCGGTCGAGTCGAAGGCCGGCAGCCCTGCCGAGATGGTCGTCTCGTTCATGGGGTTGATCGGCCCTTCGGGCGTCCTCCCACAGGCGTACACGGAACTCGTCCTGAAGCGCATCCAGAAGCGCGACGAGTCTCTCCGCGGGTTCCTGGACGTGTTTCATCATCGTGCCGTCGCCTTCTTCTGGCGCGCCTGGCTCAAGTACCGGGTGCCCTTCGCCTGGGAACGCGAGCAGCGCCGCTCCGGCCGCGAGGATGCGTTCACTCGTTGCGTCTGGAGTCTCGTCGGGCTCGGTTCCGCGCACGTGCGCTCGCGATCCGCGCTCGACGATTCGGCCGCCGCCTACTACTCCGGGCACATGGCGCACCAGCCCCGCAACGCGCAGGGGCTGGCCGACATGCTCGCCGATCTCTTCCACTTCCCGGTGAGCCTCGAGCAGTTCGTCGGCCGCTGGCTCGAACTCGCTCCGGCCGATTTGTCACGCATGCCGGACCGCAAGCATCCACTCGGCAGCAACAACCGGTTGGGAGGCGGCATGATCCTCGGCAGCCGCGTATGGGATGTCCAATCGATGATCCGCATCCGGGCCGGCCCGATGACCTATGCCGACTTCGAATCGCTGGTCCCCGGCTCGGCCGGACGCGAAAGGCTGCGTTCGATCGTCGACACCTACGTTGGGATCGGATTCGACTGCGAACTTCACGCCATCCTCGAGCCGAACGCAGCCCCGAGGCTGAGACTAGGGGGAACCGCCGCCCGCAGCGAGCCCCTATCCCCCGACTCGAGGCTCGGCTTGAACACGTTCCTGCAGAGTCGTTCGGACGATGACTGCTCACGAAGCGCGACGTTTTCCCTGTCATCCGCTGCATCATGACATGGCACCCGACCCGTACCCGGTCCGATTCGCCGTTACCAGTGAGTCATTGACATGGCCGCATTGAACCTGAAATCTCTCGTCTCCCACCTCGACGATGCGGCGCGCCGTGCGCTCGAGGCCGCCGCCGGTCTATGCCTGTCGCGCACGCATTACAACGTCGAGATCGAGCACTGGCTGTGGAAGATCAGCGAAGATTCGCAGGGCGATTTCGCGGCGATCGCCAAGCGGTTCGAGATCGATACTGCGCGGTTCGCGGCCGACCTCGTGAAGGCACTCGACCGCCTCAAGACGGGCAATGCCCGGCCGCCAGCTCTTGCGCCGGCCGTCGTCGATCTGGCGCGCGAAGCCTGGCTTGTCGCGTCGCTCGACTTCGACAGCACTCGCACGCGCACCGGCCACATCGTCCTGGCGCTCGTTGCGACGGATTCGTTGGCGCGCCAGGCTGCCGACATCTCCTCCGAACTGGAGAGGATCTCTCCAGAGACGTTGCGTCGTGAATTCCTGGACATCGTCGCGCATTCGAGCGAGGTCGCCGAGACCGGCTCGACGTCGACGCGTACCGAGGGTGGTGCGCGTCCGGCGACGGGTGGCTCCACGCAGGCCCTCGATCAGTTCACCGTCGATCTCACCGCCCAGGCGAAGAGTGGGAAGATCGATCCCGTGCTCGGTCGCGACGGGGAAATCCGGCAGGTGATCGACATCCTCACGCGCCGGCGTCAGAACAACCCGATCCTGACAGGTGAACCGGGCGTCGGGAAGACGGCCGTGGCCGAGGGCTTCGCGCTGCGTATCGCCCAAGGCGACGTGCCGCCTTCTCTCCAGAACGTCACCGTCCGGACGCTCGATCTGGCGCTCCTGCAAGCCGGGGCCGGAATCAAGGGGGAGTTCGAGAATCGATTGAAGAGCGTGATCGAAGAAGTCAAACGATCGCCCAAGCCCATCATCCTCTTCATCGACGAAGCACATACGATGATCGGCGCCGGCGGATCGGCCGGGCAAGGTGACGCGGCCAACATCTTGAAGCCCGCGCTCGCGCGCGGCGAGTTGCGAACGATCGCGGCCACGACCTGGGCGGAGTACAAGAAGTACTTCGAGCGCGACGCCGCGCTCGCGCGACGTTTCCAGGTCGTCAAAGTCGAGGAGCCTGACGAGAAGATCGCCATCCAGATCATGGCCGGCCTGGTGGACGTGATGGAACGCCATCACAAGGTGCGTGTTCTCGACGAAGCAGTGATCGACTCCGTGCGCTTCTCGAGTCGCTACATCACGGGACGACAGCTGCCCGACAAGTCGGTGAGCCTGCTCGATACCGCTTGCGCGCGGGTTGCGTTGAGCCAGAGCGCGATCCCCGCGGACATCGAGGATTGCCGGCGACGCTTGACGCACATCGCCACCGCGACCGACATCCTGCAGCGGGAGAACGCCACCTCCGCCCAACATGGCGAGAAGCTGATCGAGCTGTCGCGGGAGAAAACCGCTGTTGACCAGGACCTCGCGGCCCTGGAACTCCGCTGGAAGGAAGAGCGCGAGCTCGTCGCCGAGATCCGCTCCGTGCGAGGCCGGCTCGAGGAAGAGTACGTGGCCAAGAAGGCGGCCACGAAGGTCGACAAGAGCTCGCCCCAGTCGTCAGCCCAGATGCCCGCGCCACAATCGGGCGCGGCTCCGGCCCAGCCCGCGCCCGCCGCTCCCGTTCCGCTCACACCCAAGGCGCGCGCCGAACTGCAGGTCAAGCTCGAGGGGCTCTCGAAGCGACTCTCGGCTCTCCAGGGAGACCGCCCTCTTATCAAGCCGTTCGTCGACTCCCAGGCCATCGCGGAGGTCGTCTCGACCTGGACCGGGATCCCCGTCGGTCGCATGGTGACGAACGAGATCAGGAGCGTGCTGAGCCTGAGGGAACAGCTCGAGGAGCGCGTGGTCGGCCAGACGCACGCGATCGAGGCGCTGGCACAGACGATCCGCACCAGCCGCGCGAACCTGACCGATCCCAACCGGCCGATAGGCGTGTTCATGCTCGTCGGTACCAGCGGCGTCGGGAAGACCGAGACGGCGATCGCCCTCGCGGACGTGCTCTACGGCGGCGAACAGAACATGACGGTGATCAACATGTCGGAGTTCAAGGAGGAGCACAAGGTATCGCTCCTCATGGGCTCGCCGCCGGGTTACGTCGGTTACGGAGAGGGTGGCGTCCTGACGGAAGCCGTGCGCCGCAAGCCCTACAGCGTGCTCTTGCTCGATGAGCTCGAGAAGGCGCACCCGGGAATCCAGGACGTCTTCTACCAAGTCTTCGACAAGGGACAGATGCGCGATGGAGAGGGGCGAGACATCGACTTCAAGAACACCGTCATCCTGATGACGACGAACGTCGGCACGGACACGATCATGTCGCTGTGCTCCGATCCAACGACCCGGCCGGATGCCGAAGGGCTGCGCGAGGCCTTGCGACCCGAACTCCTGAAGTCGTTCAAGCCCGCCTTCCTGGGGCGCGTCACGGTCCTGCCTTATTTCCCGCTGCCTGACGACGTCATGAAGCGCATCATCGCGCTGAAACTCGGCAAGATCGGCCGGCGCGTCCGCGAGAACTACCGGGCCACGTTCGACTACACGCCGGAGCTGGTCGAGAACATCGCCGCGCGGTGCACGGAGGTCGAGAGCGGCGCACGCAACGTCGACCACATCTTGACCCGCACGTTGCTGCCTGAGCTGGCCTCGGAGTTCCTGGCCCGGATGGCGGACGGCCGGACCATCCGCGGAGTCACGGTGTCCGTTGAACCCGACGGGAACTTTGGGTATGTTATCGCGGAGGGGTGACCCGGAGCGAAGCTCACGCCTCGCTTTGGCGTTCGATGCCAGTTCGAGGATGTCTGTCCGCAAGCCCCGCCCCCTCGGCGCCAGGCTGCGGCAGGCCAATCGCAAGACAAGGAGCCTGCAAGGAAAGAGACCATGGCGATTTACTTGAAGATCGATGGGATCAAGGGCAACGTCGAGGCTGCGGGACACGAAGCCTGGATCGACTGTTTATCGGTGCAATGGGGCGTCGGTCGAGCCATCAGCGCGTCGGTCGGCACCGGCAAGGACCGTGAAGCTTCCGCGCCGAGCATCAGCGAAGTCGTCGTCACCAAGCTGATGGACCAGGCGACACCGTACCTGTTCACCGAGGCCTGCGTCGGCAAGTCCAAGAAGGCCGAAATCCACCTGGTGAAGACGGACGGTGGCCAGCTCGAGTCGTACATGGAGTACACGCTGGAAGACGTGCTGATCAGCGGCTACTCGGTCTCCTCCGGCGGCGATCGCCCCTCCGAATCGGTCTCGCTCTCGTTCACGAAGGTCGAGATGAAGTACATCCCCTGGAAGAAGGACCACACCAAGGACTCGCCGATTCCCGCCGGCTACGACATGGCCAAGGGCAAGAAGACCTGAGCCGGAACAGACACTGCTTCGCCTCCGGGCGCGAAGGCGGCTGCGTCGTCACGGGATGACGCGGCCCCTTCACCGGTCCGAATGTTCGTTGCGCGCTCGGAAGCTCACGGCTGGCTGCGTGGGTCCCGTCACGCGCTGCGGTTTCCGAGCGGCTCGATGCAACCGGAATCTCGTCCTCCGCGGGCCAAGGAGGAGCTTCGAGGCTCCGGTCCGCTTCACGTGACGCTCGTGTCCAGGATGATGTCCCCATACGGGACGCCCGGCCTCGAGCCCGAGTCGGTGTCGCGGTCGAGGGCCTGCTGCCGCCGGGCCATTCTCGCGTTGAAATGGGTCACCCGTGCGGGGACCTGCGACATGTCCTTCCCGACGATGTCCTCGGCACACGCATCGGCCTCCTCGACTGCGATGTCGAGATGCCGTTGTTCGTGTGCGTCGAGCTTCATGATCATGCGATCCCACTCGTTTTTTGCAGCCTGCGATGCATTGGCGTAGCCACTCCACGTCGGGAGTTGCTTGATCAGGTTCGCGTGGAGGCGAACCGTGTAACCACCTGCGGTCGCCACGGGCTGCGCCCCGTTGCGGATCGCGCCACCCCCCCGGCCCCACTCCCCCAGCGCCTGGAGTCGCGCGCCGGCCTGAGCCAACGTCCGACCGCCCACGTTGGCGAGCGTGCTCGTGTCGGGGTTGGGTGGCACCCAGTCCTTCTCGACGGCGACGATCGGGGTCGCGCCAAGAGGAACTGCGCCGCCGCCACCGAGGACGCCGGGCAAGCCGAGTCCGGCCCCGTGGTTGACGCCCGGGAGCGCATCCACGTCGAGTTCGACGTCCTCGAAACCCGAGCCCAAGGGATCGGAGAGACGGATGCCAGCCATCGGTCGGTCAGTGTACTGCGGCGCCCCGCACCCCGGCAGCATCCTTCAGGTCGGTGTCGCGGTCCCACCCCCGCCGCGTGCGCTCCTGTCCAGAGCCGCGGTGCGCCGTGAGCGGATTCTGCACGGACGGTTGCTCCGTGCCCGGCCTCGGTTCCCTCGCAGCGCGGTTCGTGTCAATGCCGCGGCGCCATGTCGGTCACGTAGGCGCGCTTCCAGAGCCAGGGCAAGCCGCGCTCCGTGTAGGTGATCGTCACCGGCTGGCCGATCTCGAACTCGCGGCTCTTGACGTCGTTGAGGGCGAGTTGCGCATGATCGTCGAAGCCGTCCACCGCGATCTCGAACACATGGCACTCGGCAATCGGGATCCGCACGGGCGTCCAGAACCCGCTGCGATTGCCGACCGGCTGTTGCACGTAGGTTCCGGCCGGCCGTGGTGTCTTCGCCAGGATGATGCCAGCGGCGAGCCTCGAGGGAACGGGACGCACGAAGACGAACCACATCAGGAGCGCGAAGCCTGCCAGTGCAACCGCGAGTCCGAGCTTCCATTTCGACACGATTTCCTCGGCGGCCATGCATGCACCCTCCCTTCACGAGCCAGACCATTCCCTACTCCGGCGGGCCATGCCGCGGCAAGTCCGATCTGCGATCGACCGGTCGCCCTCTCTGCGAGCTCTTCGGGCTTGCCGGCGGCCGAGGGACGGGTGTAAAACGCTCCCCGAACGTGATTCATGCAGAAGCTCCTCGAAGCGCTGACTGCGAGGCTGAGTGCCTTCGTCGACCAACGCGATGACCTCGCCCTCGTCGTGCGCTGTACAGACGCACAGACGGTCCTGGTGCTCAAGGCCCTCGAGGGCATCGACGACGCCAGCACGTCGGAGATGTTCTGGATCTTCAGCGAAGAGTTCCAGGATGCGAACAGCTACGTCGCGGCCGTCGTCGAAGCGTTCGCGGCGAAGCATCTCGCCGTCCGTCTTGGAATGGAACGCGAAGGGATGGAACCCTGGCCGCCGGTTCCCCCTGTGGTGCTCGACGAGACGCTAGGACCGGTCCAACGGCTACGGGAGCTGATGGTATTTTCGCGCGAGCTCCTGCCCGCGCTGGACGGATTCCTGGCAGCGTGGGGCTTCGTTCCGCTCGCGATCCACGATCGCCAGGGATTCCGGACGCTCTTCTCGAAACTGTTCGTCCATGAATTTCCTCAGCCCTGGTGCCACCACATGCGGATCTACGTTCGTGGATCCAGCGACGACGACCTGCTGCCGTCCGCAGTGAGCTCGCTTCCGCGCGTCGCGGTCTACGAGCCCGATTTGAGCCAAGCCGCCATGCAGCGTGCGCTCGAAGAAGAAGCGGAGGATCCGGCGCTTCCGCTCGAGCGCCGGCTGCAGTCGTTGTTCTTCTCGGCGCACATCGACTACGCCTACGGGCGCTTCCCCGCCGCGCTGGACAAGTACGCGATCCTCCTCAAGTACCATACGGGAGTGCAGAACGAGACCATGACCGCGCTCGTGCTGAATGCCGTGGGCGAGACTCACGCTCGCATGGGAAACGCCGAGCACGCCGGGCAGTGCTTCGAGCTCGCGTTTGCGCCAGCGGCCAAAGCGCAGGGACCGCCGATCCCGGTCATGCTCAACGTCGTGCTCAACCTGGCGAACCTGCGCATGGGCCAGAAGCGTTGGGAGGAAGCCGAGGCCTACTACGACTCGGCCCATCAGCTCGCGAGCGTGCAGCGGGATGCCGGCACGAAAGTGAGCGCGATCGAGAACATGGGCGAATGCCAGTATCAGCAGGGCAAGATCAAGGACGCCCTGGCAACCTGGCATGCCGGTGCGGCGCTCGCGGGCGAGCTCGATCTGCCCGATTCCCGCCGCAGCATGCTCGAGAGGCTGGCGACCCACTACAAGAGCGCGGGCGAGTCCGCACGACACGCCGAGGTCCAGAAGCAGATGTCGCCCCCTTCGGACCGCGCATCGCTGCCGCCTGCCTGAGCCATGGGGACCCCGTACGCCGATCTCGATCACGCAGTCGACCAGCGTCTGGCTTCGACTCCCTCGCCTGCTCCGTCCTCCGCCACGAAGTCCACCGCGAGCACAGGTACACCGGCTGGCGGTGGGCCCGGCGCCGGCCCGGCCGCGACGGGCGCGGCGCCTGCGGCTGCTGCTGCGCCTGCGCCTGCTGCGGCTCCTTCAGGGCCCGCGCTGGATCTGGGCGTCGGCGCGAACTGGTGGAGCGGCATGCAGTCCTCGGTGAAGAACCTCGTGCACCCGCCACCCGCGGAGAAGCCTCGATCGACGGCCCAGAGTGCCGTTGCCACCGCGCGCGCGATCCAAGGCGTCGTCG
>Ga0163152_10002327_pt1 | contig 27359 bp, 26 predicted proteins | sample OliLakLV19MP8IB2_FD_148635 | JGI IMG/M metagenome (GOLD analysis project Ga0163152, IMG submission 148635) | Freshwater microbial mat bacterial communities from Lake Vanda, McMurdo Dry Valleys, Antarctica - Oligotrophic Lake LV.19.MP8.IB-2 | ecosystem: Environmental > Aquatic > Freshwater >...
CTTGAACCCGGCCGCGGGTGGGTGCCGCGGACTCCGCAGAAGCAGACCGAGGGGAAGAGCGGTTCAACGAGCCAGCCGACAACGCCGCCGAAGCAGTTCAGACGAATCGACGACCTGCTCGGGCGTTAAGAACGAAGCCCGCGGCCCACGCTGATTTACACGGAATAGGTCGCGTATTCGGTGCCAGACTGTGCGGACGGCGGCTTGTGGCCGGGCTTTGGATGAGATGATCTTCAACCGTCGTCATCAGTTGGTTCGTCCATCAAGGCCTCGGCGATCCCACTGAGGGCGGAAGCTTTGTTCCATAAGTCCGTGATGCCCTCGGCGGTCGCCTTGGCCCCGGCAACATCTCCGGCCTTGGCCTGGGCCTCGGCGATCCCACGGAGGGCGGAAGCTTTGCTCCGTAAGTCCGTGATGCCCTCGGCGGTCGCCTTGGCCCCGGCAACATCTCCGGCCTTGGCCTGGGCCTCGGCGATATCCGTGAGGGCGTAAGCTTTGTCCGGTAAGCCGTCCGTGATGCCCTCGGCGGTCGCCTTGGCCTGCGCAAAGACCGCCTTGGCCCCGGCAACATCTCCGACCTTGGCCTGGGCCTCGGCGATCGTACTGAGGGCGGAAGCTTTGCTCCATAAGCCCGTGATGCCCTCGGCGGTCGCCCTGGCCTGCGCAAAGACCGCCTTGGCCCCGGCAACATCTCCGGCCTTGGCCTGGGCCTCGGCGATATCCGTGAGGGCGCGAGCTTTGTCCGGTAAGCCGTACGTGATGCCCTCGGCGGTCGCCCTGGCCTGCGCAAGGACCGCCTTGGCCCCGGCAACATCTCCGGCCTTGGCCTGGGCCTCGGCGATCCCACGGAGGGCGGAAGCTTTGCTCAGTAAGCCGTCCGTGATGCCCTCGGCGGTCGCCCTGGCCTGCGCAAAGACCGCCTTGGCCCCGGCAACATCTCCGGCCTTGGCCTGGGCCTCGGCGATATCCGTGAGGGCGCGAGCTTTGTCCCCTAAGTCCGTGATGCCCTCGGCGGTCGCCTTGGCCCCGGCAACATCTCCGGCCTTGGCCTGGGCCTCGCCGATCCTACGGAGGGCGGAAGCTTTGCGCCATAAGTCCGTGATGCCCTCGGCGGTCGCCTTGGCCCCGGCAACATCTCCGGCCTTGGCCTGGGCCTCGGCGATATCCGTGAGGGCGCGAGCTTTGCTCCGTAAGCTGTCCATGATGCCCTCGACAAACGCCTTGGCCCCGGCAACATCTCCGGCCTTGGCCTGGGCCTCGGCGATCGTACTGCGGGCGGAAGCTTTGCTCCGTAAGTCCGTGATGCCCTCGGCGGTCGCCTTGGCCCCGGCAACATCTCCGGTCTTGGCCTGGGCCTCGGCGATATCCGTGAGGGCGGGAGCTTTCCACCGTAAGTCCGTGATGCCCTCGGCGGTCGCCCTGGCCTGCGCAAAGACCGCCTTGGCCCCGGCAACATCTCCGGCCTTGGCCTGGGCCTCGGCGATATCCGTGAGGGCGCGAGCTTTGTCCCCTAAGCCCGTGATGCCCTCGGCGGTCGCCCTGGCCTGCGCAAAGACCGCCTTGGCCCCGGCAACATCTCCGGCCTTGGCCTGGGCCTCGGCGATCCCACGGAGGGCGCGAGCTTTGCTCCATAAGTCCGTGATGCCCTCGGCGGTCGCCTTGGCCTGCGCAAAGACCGCCTTGGCCCCGGCAACATCTCCGGCCTTGGCCTGGGCCTCGGCGATCCCACGGAGGGCGTGAGCTTTCCACCCTAAGTCCGTGATGCCCTCGGCGGTCGCCTTGGCCCCGGTGATGAAGGTTTGCGCCAGTTCACCGAACGCCAGCCGTCGTGCTTCACGCCGCGTATTACTCGGCAGTCTCGTGATCCAGGCCCGGGCCTGGGCTAAATCAACGCCGACACCTCGACCCTCGGCAAACGCCTTGGCCAGGCCGATCACCGCGTCCCGATCGCCGGTCCGCGCACGGGGCAGCAGGGCCAGCGCCTCACCCCGCTGCTGTCGCATCTGGGCCAGGCGGTCCTTCGCGCCGAGATTCTGCAGGCCCGCCAGCAAACTCAGCTGCGAGTTGGCGCTCGCCGCGTCGGGCTGGAGGCGGATGATGCCCTCGTAGGCGACTGCCGCCAGGTCGCGGTCCTGGCGTCCCAGCGCGATGACCGCGGCGGCCCGCCATGCCTCTGCGTTGTCGATGTCGAACTCCGCGAGCGCGGGGCGGAGGGCGATCCAGGCTGAATCAAGGATCCCCTGACGGGCCGTCTCGTCCTTGGCGTCCTTGAGCCTGCCCAGTTCGAGCGAAGCGGACCGGGCGGCGAGGGCGACATCCGTCGTTCGCTGCGCGAGCGAAGGCTCGGTAGGCATAGCCGCGTTGCCCCCGACGCCCGGCACCGTCGCGGCACTCGCAGGCGCATCCGGGGCCGTTGCCGGACTTGGTTTGCCGGTCGCGGTCGCCACCGCCGCCGGCAGGGCTTCGAGTTGCCTGCGAAGCTCAACGAGATCGGCATTGTCCTTGAGTTCTGGCTTGGCGGCGAAGATCGAGCCCAGAGCGGCAAGGCCAGCCCCGCGGTTGCCGAGCCTGAGATGGGTTTGTGCCAAGCGGTTCTGGACCCGCAGGTCCGAGGGCGCAAGCGATTGAGCTTCCTTGTACCTGGCCAACGCGCGGTCGAACAGACCCTCCGTGAACAACGCGTCGCCGCGTGCCAGCAGATCATCTGGCGAGGTCGCTGCGGGCTGCTGAGCGGCCGGAGTGGGGGTGGGTTGTTGGCCCGCCATGGCGGAGCTTGGGTCGCTGGACGGCCACGACCATGCGACAACACCACCAGCAACGACCACGCTGACAGTAACAAGACCGCTCAGGAGTCGTAACTTCATAACTGGGGCATCCGAAGTGGTTGAACTCTCGAAGGGAAGCACGCGAGGCGAGCAGCACCGCCATAACCGTTCTCGATTCAAGCCGCGCCACACGCGGACACACTGACCTGCCCCCCTTTTCTGTACCAGGTGCCATGAGAGTCTGGGTTCAAGGATAGGTTCACCGGGATCACACGCTGGGCGTGCCCACGACCTTCACCATCTCGTGGATGTCCGGGAACCCATGCCTGCGGAGTTCACTGGGCAAAGGGGATTTTGCCCGCTTGCGACCCCCAAAGGCGAATGCCGCGGAGACGGCGTGATGCTGTCGCGGCGCAGGTCCCTGCCAGACCCGCACCGAGACCGAAGCGATCTGGGTGGCACGCGGAGGGAGTGCGGGAACGCGCCGAGAAACCCGCTCAATCTGTGAGTCAAGGTGCGTTGGTGCGGTGAGTAGGCCGGGCGTTCCCGGTCGTCCCAGTCTCGCCTTGAGATTCTCCCTTGCGCACGGTCACCGTTATCGCCGCCCGCAACTCCGCGAGCGGGGGCTCAGCGCCCAGCACGATCACGCCATCATCGCCTGGAGATCTCACCGCGCCGAATCCGGCCTCTTCGCTCGTGAGAACAAGTGCGCGGCGGGATCGGACGCCTGCTCCGGTCGGATCGCCCGCCTTCCCCCGCATGAACTCGGCGAGATGCTCGTGCGAGGGATCGCTGACGACCCAGATGTCGGTCTGCGGCGGACCTCCCACGGGCTGCGCTGCTCCATTGCGCGCAACTGGCGCGCCCAGCACCTCCACGCCCAGCGACCGGAGCATCATTACGACGAATGCCCCGGTGCGAGCGCTAGCGATCGACACCGCCGCGGTGGCCGAGGGCACATCGCCCCCCTGAGCAACTTCGACGCCGGCAGCCGACGCGCTTGGGAGTGTGATTGTCATCACGGTTCCACGGTTCTCTCCGGCGGCCGCGCTGATGGTTCCTCCAGCGCCCTCGAGCATCCCCCGCACCATGGAGAGACCCATGCCCGTGGAAATCGTGCGGGCCTTGGTGCTGAAGTAGGGCTCGAAGCAGCGCGATGCGACCTCATCGCTCATCCCCCGACCGTTATCGGTGACCAGCAGAACGATGCGACCCTCGGTCCCCTCAGCACCCGGCACGAGCGAACCGGACACGCGAACGAGACCCTCGCCGCACCCCGCGAGCGCCTCGCCCGCGTTCTGCACGAGAGTAAATACCGCCTGGGCGAGCACATGGTCCTGGAGTCGTGGTCTCAGGCCGTGCGGGAAAGCCCCCTCGAGTTTCACATGCGCCGGGAGCGCTGCGCGAAGCACTCCCTCCACCTGCTCCCACCAAACCGCCAGTTCACACACACCTTTCGTCACGCCCTCGCGCGACGGGTCCATCGCCAGCAGCCTTAGACCTGCGGCGAGTTGCGCCAGGCGGGACACGGCTTGGTTAACCGCCGCGATGTCGCCCCCGCTCTCCTGTGGGCACCGTTCGGCGAGAAAATCCAGACGCATCCGCAAGGGCAGCAGGAGGTTGGCGATGTCGTGGCCCAGGCCCGCGGCCAGCGTGCCCAGGGATGCCAGCCGCTGCGCGGAATATGCGCGCGCGAGGGAAGCCTTCAACTCGCTCGTGCGATCGGCGACCTGTGCTTCCAGGTCCTGACGTACTTCCTCCGCTTCGAGAGGATCGCTCATGTTGAAACTCTATCTTCCCCGCTCGCCGTTCACGGGCTCATCGCGCTGGGTCGAGCATATCGAAAACGCGCGGGCATGGCAACCCGTGAACTCCGCCGGTGCCCATATGTGGTGACTGCGGAACGCGCCAAGATGTAAGTAAATTCATCTTACTTCCATGAAGCCACCATTGTCCGAGCAGAGACTGTACCGCGTCTAGCCTCACGAACTGAGCTCTGTGAGAGCATCCCCCCGGAGTTCCCATCATGAAGCCGCAGAACCCCTCTCACGACCCCCACGACGCCCACGACGCCTCGCAGATCGTCAAGGGCGGAAATCGGACGCCCCAGCCGCAAGGGCGGGAAGCAGGCATCGCCTCCCGCGGGTCGTCCATCCAGGGCGAACTCCAGAACGCCAAGGGCGCGCCCGAGGGCGCAAACCAGGGCGGTGCGCCGCGCGGCGGAAGCCGTGTCGAGCCGTCACATCAGAAACGGGCTGAGAAGCAGTCCCGCGCCAAGGACAAGTAGGGTCGCAATCCGGCGTTCCCAGCAATCCTTCTCGGTTTGCAGTATTCTTCGGTCTGTCTACGGGGGGCTCACCGTTCGGCAACAAGGAGTCGTGGATGAATCGCACCGTTCAACTCGTGGTGATCATTGTGCTCGTTCTGCTGCTCCTCGGGCTGCTGCCCACTTGGGGTTACAGTTCCAACTGGGGTTACTTCCCGGCGGGCGGGGTCGGGCTGCTGGTGCTGGTGATGATCATCCTGCTCGTGCTGGGCTCAAGGAACGGGCGTTAGACTCCACCCTTAAGTTTACGAGCGTGAGCTCACATCGAGGCTCCTTGGCTGCTGTGCGGTCGGGGACGCTTCGTGCGCCGGGTCCAGTCGAGCCAATTCCCCCGCGCTGACCTCCACAAGACTACTCGCGCGAAGTTTGGCTCGCGACTGGCTCGGGCTGCACCCCCGACCGCCAACGGGCCGCCTCTTCCGAGCGGCCCATTGCATCGCAGCACGCCGCAAGACCTTCCAGGGTGCTGATCCTCCACGCGAAGGTCGGCGTCATGCACCCGTAGAACCTGTCCCACGACTCCTTGAACGCGCTGTGGGCATCGGACCACTGGCCTTGCTCCAGCAGCACCTGCGCCCTCGCAAAGCAGATGTGCGCTCGCTGATCGTCCGCGATCGTCCGCGACCCGAGCGCGATGGATAAGGCGTGCGCCGAGAGTTGATCGGCCTCCGCCATTTCATGCATCGCCGAGAGGCAGATCGCCAGACCAGCCTCCACGAGCGCGACAAAGTGATGCTCCGGACCCAGCGCCTCCCGCAAGTCCGCGAGGGTCCGTCGGAACTCGGGAATCCCCTCGGCATGCCTTCCAGCCAGTGCGAGGTAACAGCCCAGGTGCCGCCTGGCACTCCCGATTATCAGCGGGTCCTGCGCGGCGACCGGCACCGATTCATAGATCCGCAGGGTTCGCCTTGTCAGTTCGACCGCCTCATCCGGCCGTCCCTCGTACGCAAGCACGGTCGCGGCCTCCTCGAGGCATGTCAGCACCGACCGGTCCAGTTCGCCCCGCATGCGGGAGAGGATCGCAGCGGCTTGGAGCGCGGCCTGGCGCTTGGGCGCAAGCAACCCCTCGGCCTCCGCCGCGCGCATCTGCGCGATGAGCACTCGCAGCATCGCTGGGTCATCCGGGCCGAGCAGGATCCTTTGCAGTTCAACGAGCCGCCCCAGCGCAGCCGTGTGCCCCGTTACCACCGGGTTGCACCAATCCCTTCCATCGGGCTCACGCAGCGCGGGCGGGTCCTTTCGGATCGCCTCGGGAAGCGCAACCGCTTCGACGCCCCAGACCCTGGACATGATGGTCACGAGTTCGCACTCGGGTGCAAGTTCCGCGAGGTCCGCGGCATCGCCGAGCGTCGCCAGCATGTCCGGGTCCTCGGGGGGCAGGCGGCGCAGCCGTCGCTCGAGCGACTCGCGGACGGCGGCCTCGCACATCGTCGCGTCGCGGTCGGTCAGCGCAGCGCGTGCCCGGAGCGCCGTCATGGCCGCGATCCGCAGGTCCGCCTCCTGGTCCGGGAGTGCCCGGAACACCGTGAGGGCCTCCATCGCGTGCCGGCCCGACTCCTCACGCTCACCCAGTTCCGCGAGCGCCCGCGCGAGGAGCGCGCGCGTGTCCGCGGTCCCCAAGGCTCCCGGGCCGAGCAGCCGCTCCCGCATTGCCAGAGCCTCGCGGCATAGTCGGACGGCCTCGGCCGGACGCTTGCGCACAATCAGCACGCCCGCCAACTCGTGGAGCGACGCGGCGATCTCGGGATGCTCGTCCCCGTGCAAGGTCCTCAGTTTCGTCAGGCCGGAACGAAGGGAGACCTCGGCGTACTCGACGAGCGCCATCGCCTTGCCGCTGCCAAAGTCCGTATAGATGCCGCCCCACATCCTGCGGAGCATCTGGTCGAGCGCCGGGTCGTCCTCGAATGCGCCTGTCTCCAGTCGGAAGTAGAGCCTGCCAAGGCCAGAACTGACGATCCATCCCATGGCCGGACGCGAGGCGTCTTCGTTGGGCAGCGCCTCGCGCAGCAACTCGGTCACAGCGCGAGCTCGCACCCCCTCAGCGCGCGCCTGCTCGCGCTGGAACTCCGCGCGCCGGGACGCATCGGCCGCGTTTGCGAGGCTCCAGAGCACCGCGATGCCCGCACCAACCAGGAAGAGCGTGGCGACCCCCACCAGCGCAAGGCGCTTCCGGTTGATCGCCACGGCCTTGCGCAGCAGGTACCACCCCGAGCCGCTCCGTGCCTCGACAGGCGCGCCCGATAGATACCGCTCAATGTCGCGTGCGAGTCCCGCCGCCGACTGATAGCGAGCCTCCCTTTCTTTCCGTAGGGCACGCAGCACGATCGCCTCGAGATCCGCCGCGATCGCGGGATCTCGCAATCTCGGCTGCACCGGTTCCTGCTCGCTGATTGTCCGGACGATGTCAAAGATCGAGCCCTCGAGTTCGTAGGGCATCGCGCCGCAGAGCAGACGGTAAAGAATGACTCCCAACGAGTACACATCGGTCAGCGCATCCACGCCGTCGGCGCGCCCGGATACCTGCTCGGGTGAGGCGTAGGCGGGCGTGCCGGCAAACTCGCCGGTCCGTGTCGTGCGGATGCCCGGGGCCGCGGCGATGCCAAAGTCCAGCACCACCGGTCGGCCGTCTGCCGCGACAAGGATGTTGTCGGGCTTGAGGTCGCGATGGATCACGCCGTTGAGGTGGGCGTGGTGGATCGCGCGGCAGACGTCGATGAAAACGCGGAGGACCGCCTCGCGCCTGCCGGTGTGGCTGGTGGCGGGCGGCTCCCATGCGTCCAGGGGCACGCCGTCGACGAACTCCATGACGACGGCTATCCGGCCGTCCTCCAACGTACGAGACTCGAACACTGTCACGATGTTGGGGTGCCTCAGCCGCGCGGCGATCTCGGCTTCCCGCTCTGCCCGTACGCGTTGGCGCGCGGTGGCTCCCTCGCCCGCGACCAGTGCCTTGATCGCCACGATACGAGATGTGGATTCCTGCATCGCGCGGTACACGACGCCCTGCGCGCCCGAACTCACCACGCCCAGCGTGTGATACCCCGGGATCCGCGGGGCACCCTCCGGCCCGAGGCGTGCCCGCGTCAGCGACCTGGCCCGCTGGATGAATGTCGCGTCCCCGCGTGCCTCCTCGATCCGCGCAGAACACGAGGCGCACGAGGGCGCGTGCAGCGAAGCCTCGGGAGCGACCGTCTCGCCCACGACGATCCGCTCGACCTCTTCGATGCTCAGGCACCGTGCTTCGATGGCGGGCACGTCAGGAGTCCTCCTCGAACGCCGCGGTCATTTCTTCCATCAGCGTGCGCAACCGCTTGGTCACCCGGCTCCTTGCAACATACACCTGGTCGACGCTCATCTGGCACTGCGCTGCGGCCTCGCCGGCCGGCACGCCGCGAAGTCCCACAAGTTCAAACGCCCGCAACGTCCGGTCATCAAGCGCCGACTCATCGCGGATCGCCGCGAGCGCCCGCGCGAGGATCTCGCGGTCGCGCTCATCGTCCCAGATCGACCGTAACTGCTGCTCATCGGCCACCTCCGCGATCACGGTGGCGCCAGGAAGGCCCGCGCGTTTGCCCGAGCGGATCATCTTCAGCGTGGTGTGGTGGGCGATGCCCAGGATCCATGAACTCAGCCGGCCCTTCGTCCGGTCGTAGCGCCCGTCGTGATAGGCCTTCACAAACTCGGAGAGCGACTGCTGTGAGACCTCTTCCGAATCGGACTCGCTCAAGCCGAACTGTCGCGCCAGTCCGCGGATGACGGGGCGGTATCGGGCATCGATCTGCGTCCACGCCGGCTCGTTCCGGTGGTCGCGGAGCGCATCGAGTAACCGCGTCGTAGTCCGGTTCGCGAGGATGGTGTCCGCTGGTGGCAAGGGAAAACCTCCCACTCAGCATAATCTCATTTTCATCCTCGGGCGATGCCCGAGCGACCCTTCGGGACCAACCATTGCACTCCGGCTTGAAAACTCAGTTGTGAACGACCCACGTTTGGGTGTTATCGGGGTCCGAAGCGCGATTAGGCCTTGGGCTTGAACATCCGAAACAGCCGCGTCAGCGGGTCATAAAACTCGTCCACCACCCGTTCCTTGAGCGGGATGATCGAGTTGTCCGTGATGGTGATGTGCTCGGGGCACACCTTGGTGCAGCACTTGGTGATGTTGCAGTACCCGATCCCATGCTTGTTCTTCAGGTCGTCAAGCCGGTTCTCGGTGTCGAGCGGGTGCATCTCCAGCGCGGCAGCGTACACCAGAAGCCTCGGCCCGACAAACTCCTCGTGCAGGTGATGGTCACGCAGCACGTGGCACACGTCCTGGCACAGGAAGCACTCGATGCACTTGCGGAACTCCTGCACCCGGTCCACATCCGCCTGCTGCATGCGCCAGGTGCCGTCGGGGGCATCGGGCTTGCGGGGCTTGAACTTCTTGATCGTCAACTTGGCCCGGAAGTTGTGGGAGACGTCCGTTACCAGGTCACGCAGGAGCGGGAACGCCCGCATCGGCTCGACCGTCACCGCTTCGCTCCCCGGCAACTGGTCCATCCGCGTCATGCACATCAGTCGCGGCTTGCCGTTGACCTCCGCCGAGCAGGAGCCGCACTTGCCCGCCTTGCAGTTCCAGCGGCACGCCAGATCGGGCGCGGACTCCGCCTGGATCTGATGCACCGCGTCGAGGACCACCATGCCCTCGCCGACTTCGGTTGTGTAGTCGACGAACTTTCCGCCCGTCGCATCGCCGCGCCACACGCGGAACGTGCGGGGGGTTGTAGCGCCGGCACCTGTCGTCACGGCACTGTGCTGCTGGACTGTCATATTGATGAACTCCTGACGAATCGTTCAGGCCGCGGTATCGCCGATCTCGGCCTCCGCAGGCGTCATGGTCACGATCGGGCCGACTCGTGCGCGCTCCTGTCCCGTAATGCGTCCTTCGCGTTCAAGATTGTTCAGAAGCGCCAGCAGTTTCCGTTGTCTGGCGGTATGGTCTTTCCCTCGAAACTCGCTGCTCACAACGTAACCAGTCACACGGTCATGGCCGGAGCCTGGGAGCAGGCCGGCTTGAAAGTCCGCAAGATGGCTCGCGAGCAATCGCTCGAGCTTCCGGATCAATGCGTTCTTTGCCATACCACCAGTCCTTTGCGATGCACACTCGCCGCCGACTCGAAGCAGGCCCTCGCTCCGGCCTTCAAAAGTTCTTTGGGTCCTCCGGAGACCGTACGACTTACTCCGCGCTTTCGAAGATATCCAAGCAGTCCTGCCTCCGACATGTACCGTAAACGATTATTCCACAAAACCGTCAACTCGCTAAACTCCCCGCTGCCTTCCCCCGAATCGCGTCGCTGAGTTCACCAGGCCCCTTTGTCAGCCACCCCGGGAGGTCGTGCCGAGCGTCAAACTCCGCCCCACGTCCGAGGGCGAATGCTTGGAGCAACGACTCGACTGCAAGCCCGCTCGCGTACATCGCCAATGCCCAGCGGCGTTCACGGTACAGTAAGTCAGCCTCATCAAGCCTCTCTATTGACGCCTCGTACAGCACCGGCGGTTGAAGCGATATTGCCGCGCTCGGCCTCCCGCGACCGCGCCTGTGAACGCTCACTTGTTCTCCTCCACCACCTGCTCCAACTCCGCCGGCAATGCCCGCACCGGCTCTCGGATCACCTGCATCTGCCCGTCTTTGCCCTTCCGCAGCACAATGTTGAACTTCCCGTGCTCCGCGCTCTTGTCCGGGTAGTCCTCGCGGAACTGCGCGCCGCGGCTCTCCTTCCGCTCCACCGCCGCACGCGCGATCGCCTCCGACACGATCATCAGGTTCACGAGGTCGATCGCCGTGTGCCAGCCCGGGTTGAACTCCCGGTGCCCGACAACACCGACCTTCGCCGCGCGGGCCTTCAACTTCTCCACCTCGCCCAGCGCCCGAACCATCTCATCCTCTGTCCGAACGATGCCCACCAGGTCCTGCATCACCCCCTGCAACTCGTGCTGCACGTTGAAGGCGTTCTCGCCCGCGCTGTCCCCGCGATCAAACGGCTCCAGGGCGCGGCGCATCCCCTCCTCTACCTGCGCGGAGTTGACTGTCCCAGCGCCGCGCTCCTTGGCAAACTTCGCGGCATATTCCCCGGCCCGCTTGCCGAACACAACCAGGTCCGACAGCGAGTTGCCGCCCAGCCGGTTCGCCCCGTGCAGCCCCGCCGCGACCTCGCCCGCGGCAAAGAGCCCCGGCACCGTCGACATCTGCGTGTCGGCATCCACCCGCACCCCGCCCATGATGTAGTGCGTCGTCGGCCCAACCTCCATCGGCACCTTGGTGATGTCAATGTTCGCCAACGTGATGAACTGGTGGTACATGCTCGGCAACTTCTTCTTGATATGCTCGTCGCTCTTGGGAATCTTCTCCTTGATCCACGCGATGTCGAGGAACACGCCCCCGTGCGGGCTGCCACGACCGGCCTTGACCTCGCGGTTGATGCAACGCGCCACATGGTCGCGCGTCAGCAACTCCGGCGGCCGGTTCGCGCCTTTGTCCCCCGTGACATACCGCCACCCCTCCGCCTCGTCCTTGGCCGTCTGCCCCCGATAGTTCTCGGGGATGTCGTCGAACATGAACCGTCGGCCGTCCTTGTTGCGCAGCACCCCGCCCTCTCCGCGGACGCCTTCGGTCACGAGAATCCCGCGAACGCTCGGCGGCCACACCATGCCCGTCGGGTGGAACTGCACGAACTCCATGTCGAGCAGGTCCGCGCCCGCGTTGTACGCGAGCGCCTGCCCGTCGCCCGTGTATTCCCACGAGTTGCTGGTGATGCGGAACGCCTTGCCCACGCCCCCTGTCGCCAGCACCACCGCCTTGGCCTTCCACAGTCGGAAGCGGCCGCGCTCGCGGTCGTAGCCCAGCGCGCCGACCACGCGATCACCGTCCTTGAGGAGCGACACGATCGTCATCTCCATGAACACTTCGATCCCCTGATGGATCCCGTGGTCCTGGAGCGTGCGGATCATCTCAAGGCCGGTGCGGTCGCCGACGTGCGCGAGCCGCGGGTACCTGTGCCCGCCGAAGTTCCTTTGGAGAATCCGTCCGTCCTTGGTCCGGTCGAACACCGCGCCCCACGCCTCCAACTCGCGCACGCGATCGGGCGCTTCCTTGGCGTGCAGTTCGGCCATCCGCCAGTTGTTCAGGTACTGCCCGCCGCGCATCGTGTCCGCGAAGTGGACCTTCCACGAGTCGCGATCATCGACGTTGGCCATCGCCGCGGCCATGCCGCCCTCGGCCATCACCGTGTGCGCCTTGCCGAGAAGCGACTTGCACACGAGCGCGACCGTGCAGCCCGCCGCGGAGGCCTCGATCGCCGCGCGGAGCCCCGCGCCGCCCGCGCCGATCACCACGACATCATGCTCGTGCGTCTGGAACTGGTGCATGTCAAATGATCCTGAAGTCGGTGATATACCCCATCGAAACCATCCGAATGTAAAAGTCGGTGAAGCCGACCCAGAACAAACTCACCCACGCCCAGATCATGTGCCGCCGGTTCAGGCACGAGACGCAGTCGTACGCGGTCTTCCTCGCGTTCCCACTCCCAATACAGTCCGCGCGCCCGCCCACCAGGTGCCGCAGCGAGTGGCACCCAAGCGTGTAGCCGCCGAGCATGATCGGGTTGATCGTCATGATGAGCGACCCGATGCCCACGCCGAACCCCCATGTCCCATCGGCCCCCGCGAACCGGTACGCCATGATCGCGTCCCACGCAAGCAGGAAGATGAACGCGATCGCCAGGTACAGGAAGTACCGGTGGATGTTCTGGATGATGAGCGGGAACTTCGCCTCGCCGCGATACTTCTTGCCGCGGAACCCGGGCTCGCCCACCGAGCACGACAGCGGGTCCGCCCAGAACGCCTTGTAGTACGCGCCGCGGTAGTAGTAGCAGGTGAAGCGGAACCCGCCGGGCGCCCACAGAATCAGCAGCGCGGGCGAGAACGGGATGAACGGCGGCCAGATGCTCAGCAGCCATTGCGGCGGTTGACCGAACCATCCGTGCCCCGTCTCCGGCAGGCCGGGCACCTCGAACAGCAGCGGCGAATAGAACGGCGACAGATAGTTCGCGCCTCCCGCGTGGACGAAGAAGTGGTTGCCCTGGAGCGCCGCCCACGTCGAGTACACGATGAACGCGCCAAAGCCCAAAAACGTCAGCAGTGGCGCGACCCACCACGCATCCGTCCGCTGCGTCTGCGCCAAGGCCTGCGGCTGCGGGAGTGGAATATCCGCTCGAGACATGGAAGCCCTCCGGCCATCGACCCGCTCCCCGCCCGCCATCGACCGGGCATCATACCGGGCATGGTGCGGGTCTGAATATCGCTACCCGCCAGTCCCCGCCGCCGCAACAATCTGCATCGCCATCACGATGAACGAGGCCGATCCCAATGCGACCATCATGTGCGTGAGCAGGCCCGCCGCCCGTCCTTTGAGTTGGCGGTACCAGCCAATCGCACCGCCAAGCAGTGCGGCAGCGCCCAGCCACGCGCCCGCGTCGAGCCATGTTTCGGGTGCGTCGATCATCGCATCGTCCGTCACACAAGCCGCTTCAGCGCATCGGCCTTGTCGGTCTTCTCCCAGGTGAAGAACTCGATCTTCGTACCCCGGTGCTCGCGCTTGACGCGGTCGTAGTACTGCCCGCTGACGCACTTGCGCCCGAAATGCCCATGACGGGCGGTGGGCGAGTAAATCGGCTTGCGGAGTTGCAGCGTCTCGATGATCCCCCGCGGCGTGAGCGGGAAGACCTGCCGGATCGCCGCGCTCATCTTCGCCGGGTCCGACTTCTCGGTCCCGAAGCAATCGACGTACACGCTCGTCGGCTCGGCGACGCCGATCGCGTAAGACAGTTGAATCTCGCACCGGTCCGCCAGACCCGCCGCGACCACGTTCTTGGCGATGTACCTCGCCATGTACGCGGCGGAGCGGTCCACCTTTGTCGGGTCCTTGCCCGAGAACGCGCCGCCCCCGTGCCGGCCCATGCCGCCGTAGGTATCGACGATGATCTTGCGCCCCGTCAGGCCCGTGTCGCCGTGCGGCCCGCCGATCTCGAACCGCCCAGTGGGGTTCACATGGATCTTGATCCCCGGGTTCCACAGTTCGCCGATCACGGGCTTGAGCACATGCTGCACGATCTCGCTCTTGAGTTGCTCCTGCCGGTCGTTCCACATCGGGTCGTGCTGCGTCGACAGCACCAGCGTGTCCACCCGCGCCGGCCGATTACCGTCGTACTCGATCGTCACCTGGCTCTTGGCATCGGGGCGCAGGCCCGGGATCTTCCCGTCCTTGCGGACGTTGGCCTGCTGCTCGATCAGCCGGTGCGCCAGTTCGATCGGCAGCGGCATCAGGTCCGCCGTTTCGCGGCAGGCATACCCGAACATCATCCCCTGGTCGCCCGCGCCCTCGCGGTCCACGCCCTGAGCGATGTCCGCCGACTGCTTGTTGAGAGCGACCAGCACGCCCGCCGAGTCCGCATCAAACCGCATGTCCCCGGAGGTGTACCCGATCTCGCGGATCGTCTCCCGCACCAGTTCGGGGATGTTCACATAGGTGTTCGTCGTCACCTCGCCCGCGACGACCACGAGTCCCGTGCAGCACAGCGTCTCGCACGCGACCCGCGAGTACGGATCGTCGGCGAGCATCGCGTCGAGAACCGCGTCCGAGATCTGGTCGGACACCTTGTCCGGATGGCCCATCGAAACCGATTCGGAAGTGAACAGACGCGTCATCGAGGCCATGGCGAGAACTCCGGGGATTGGGCTGAGCGTTTACCCCGATTGACGGATAAACGGGTGGCGTGTGAAGAGGCAATGGCAAGTGTAGCGACTGCTCCCGCACCCGCCGGACCGTCTACAGCCCTCACCGGACGCACAGCCCGATCGTCACATGGCCCACGGCAGCCGCACCGAAAATGACTTTCGTGGCCGGATCGCGGTGCCTTCATTTATGCATTTGCTGCTTTGCTGCTTTGCCTATTTGCGGTACCCCGCCCCCCTATCCTGCCCACCTATGGCCAAGAACGGCAAACCCGGCCTCACCTACGCCGCGGCGGGCGTGCAACTCGAAGCCAAGGACCGCTTCACGGACTCCCTCGCGTCCATCATGCGCCGCACGCACGGCCCGCGCGTGATCCCCAACCCCGGAGGTTTCGCAGGCCTCTTCCGCCTCGACTACAACAGCCGCCTCTTCGCCCGCAACTTCAAGGACCCAGTGCTAGTCGCGTGCGCTGACGGTGTGGGCACCAAGTTGAAACTCGCCGCGCAGGTCGGCAAGTTCGACACGCTCGGCATCGATCTCGTCGCCATGAACGTCAACGACATGATCGTGCAGGGCGCTGAGCCGCTGTTCTTCCTCGACTACATCGCGGTCCCCCGGGTCGACTCGGCGATGCTCACCGACATCGTCAAGGGCATTGCCGAGGGGTGCAAGCAATCCGGTTGCGCACTCCTCGGCGGCGAGACCGCCGAGATGCCCGACGTGTACGCCCCCGGAGAGTTCGACCTCGCGGGCTTTGCCGTCGGCGTGGTGGAACTCGCCCGCGCGGTCAATGCCGAGCGCGTCGAGAAGGGCGACATCGTGCTCGGACTCTCCTCCAGCGGCATCCATTCCAACGGCTACTCGCTGGTCCGCAAGATCGTCGAATCCGCCCGGCTCGATCTCGCGAGGGTGTACGCGGAACTCTCCCCCGGGTCGAAAGCAACGAACCAGCAAAGCAGCAAAGCAGCAAATGGGAAGAAGGCCCGTGGAGCGGGCCACGCTGCGCCCACACTCGGCGAGGTCCTGCTCACACCCACGCGCATCTACGTCGATCCGATCGTCAAACTCCTTCGCGCCTACCGCGTGAAGAAGGTCATCACCGGCATGGCCCACATCACCGGCTCCGGGATGGAGGGCAATCTCTGCCGCGCCCTGCATAAAAAGGTCGATGCACTCGTCCATCGCGGCTCGTGGCCCGTGCCGCCCGTGTTCGAGTTCCTCCAGCGCCACGGCGATGTGGACACCGAGGAGATGTACCGCGTCTTCAACATGGGCATCGGCTACTGCGTGATCGTCCGCCCGAGTTTCGCGGACAGCATCAAGGATCGCCTCGAGAAACTCGGCGAGTCCGTCCACATCATCGGCGAGATCGTCAAGGGCAAGGGCGATGTGCGGTGGGGGTGAGCATCTTTCTTCGCCTCATGCCTGATGCCTGATGCCTTCTTCCTATCCGCTACTCGCCTTCCTTTGGACCGGCGGCACCAGGTGAACCCGCATTTTCATTACCCGCATCTTCCGCGAAGTACTTGTCGATCGGCGTGAACGCGTAATACTGCTGCGTGCGAGCAGCATTCGCGGCCGCACCCGCCAGCGGTCCCTTCCCGTTCGCCGCTTCGATCAGGTCCCGCACAAGCCCCGGCGGAAAGCCCTTCTCCCACAGGTGCTTGATCTCCGCCGCTTCGAGCCGAGCACGAATCAACACCGTGGTCTCATTGGGCATGATGTCCCCAACCGAGGACTGGCCCAACTTGCACACCCATAACTGCCCGCCCTGCGCATCGGGCGGCTCAACTCCCCGCGGCAGGTGTACCACGATTACATACTGGTTCTCTCCCTTCACCGGGATAGAGATCGACGATGCCCACTGATAGCCCCGCGGCGAGTCAGGGTCCATGTACCACTGGTTGAGCGTGCCGATGCCCGCCTGCTTTTTCTCCCAGTGCTCACGGAATGTTCCCTCCGCCGGCACCGGCCACTGCACCGAGCCGACGCTGACGGTCCCCGGTCCGGGAAGCCCCGCCATCGGTCCGGTCCAAGCCGCGCCGGTGCCCAGCCCAACACCCATGCCCGGACCGCCGGCCATCGCCGCCCACCTGTTCACCAGGTGCCCCACCACAAGCACGCCCGCCGCGCCAACGCACAACAGGACCACCGCGGCGATCCACCCGACGCTGCCCGAACGGAACATTTCTCCCTCGATCCGCTTGCCCTCGTTCATGGACGCGCCCCTTCCATCGGCAACCGCTCCGTCACCGGTTCCCCCATCGCCTCGATCTCATGCACCGGCCCGGCTGGGTCATCAACCTCTCCGCCCCGCCGGGGTCGCATGGCTGCCGCAGCCGCGCGCAGCACCGCCCGGGCGGCCTCGCCCGCATCCTCGGCGTGCTTCAGCGGAACAAACCACGCCGTCCTGCGCGTGTCGGGGCAGGTGCGCTCCCGCGCGAGCAAGCCCAGCACGTCCACTTCGTTCCGCCCCATGATTTCCTGCGCAACGCCTTGCGCCCACGTTGACGCGACCCGCCACAACTCGGCGGCAGCATCCTCAGCCGCCTCGCCTCCGTTCTTCACGTTCACGTCCGCGAGCCATCGCACAAACCCACGCTCGCAGCACGCCACCCGTGCCCACCCCTCCTTCACCGACCGCCACACGATCAGGAACCGGAAGTCCTCGAGCCTCCCCACGCGCTGGCCACTCGGGCCACCAAGTTTCTTCAACCGATCCGCCTGCGCGCGGTGGCGGGCTGCGCTCTCGAAGTCTTGCTCTGATGCAGCAGCCCGCATCGCCGCCTCCTCGACGCTCAGAAGCGCTGCCAGGCCGCCGCCGGTGACGGCCTGCACCGCTGAGGCCACGCGCGACCGGTACGACGCCATCGTCTCGCTCCCGTCGCACGGCGCTGCGCAGCGGCGCATCTCCTTGTACGCGCACGCCTGCGCACGCGGCGCAAGCACCAGCAGTCGGTGCTCGCGGCACAAATCAAACGCATCCACCACCCGCTCGATGAACCGGCCCGCCGAGTCCTTGTCCGCGAATGGGCCGAGGATGCAGCCTTCTTTTTCCGCCGCATCCTGGACCATTCCCTTTGCGGTCGAAGTCGAGCGCTGCGCGACTGATCCAACGGCCAGGTCCGTCTTGCTCCACTCCGGGAACTCCGCGTGGGCATCAATCTGCGCCCACCACGACCGCCACCGCTCCGCGACGAGTTTCGCCGCGTGCGGCATCAACGCCTTGGCCAGCAGCAGGTACACCAGGTCCGCCTCGAACGCCGAGCCGCACGCAACCGCCCGCACTTCCCGGACAATGCTCCGCAGGTCGGCTCCGGCCCGGACACCCCGCTCCGCGGGCGCGAGTTTGCGGCGCGTCAGAGAGCGGCAGTCCCCCGTCGCGGCCATGAACACCGATCTACTCACCGTGCCCGTGCCACTGACCTTCAAGTCAGTGTTCTTCACTTCCTCCCCACCCAGCATCACCACGACGCCGCGCGAGGCCGGCAACGCCAGCGCATCCGCCGCCGGATCGACTCCAATCACGACTGAATGTGTGTATGCCTCGGCGGGCCAGCCTGTCAGCACGCCTATGGCGGGTTGTGGGAGCATCATCGCCCTGATGCCTTTGGTGGGTCGGCACTCCGTGCCGGCTTGCCCGACCTGATGCCTAAGGTGCAGGGCACCGGGGGTGGCCGCGCCGACCGTTAGCCCACCTGCGCCTCGCCTACCGAGATTCCCGAGATTCGCGCCTCGAAAGCCAGTTTGCCACCGGTAACGCCCTGCACGTCGCAGACAAAGCCCCGGCGCGACCACTTCACTTCCTGGCAGAGCAGCAGCAGTTCGTCCCCCGGCACCACCGAGTTGCGGAACGAGCAGTTGTCGATCCGGGTGAACGCCGCGAGCAGCGGCTTTTCCTGTCGCGCGTTGTAGAGATACGCGGAGAGTTGCGCGGCCGACTCGACCATCAGCACGCCCGGATACATCGGCTTGCCGGGGAAGTGGCCCGACACCCAGAACTCCTCCGGCCTGACGATCTTCAGCGCGACGCTCCGGCGGAAGTCCGGGCTGACCCAGAGGATGTTGTCCAGGAGCGCCATATCGCCGCGATGGGCCATCCGCGTGGCGATGTGGGCACGGTCCCGGGACCTTTGCGTCAGGTCGATCGCTTCGAGGTCAAAGAGCAGGCCCGCCGGGGCAACCCCGGTCCCAGCCCCCCCTGCCGCCACGGCCGCCCCAACCGCACGCGATGCGCCTGCGACGGCCAACGGCGTTCCGGCGGTTTGCGTTGCTTTGTGTTCAAGGCTCTGAGCCACCGTCTGGCTCATCCCGGCTTTTCCTCTTTTTTCCGCTGGTCCAGGATCGCCGTTCGGATCTCTTGCGCGGCCTCCTTCACATCCTGCATCGACTGACGGATGCGCGTGCCAGCGGCCCGGTTGCCGCCCATGGCCTTCTGCATGTCGTCATCGATCTCCGCCAGAATCTTCTTCAGTTTGTCATACGCTTCCACAGTTGACCCTCGCTGTTCCGCCCCGCTGCCCCAAGCCCGCTGGATGAAGTATACGACCTGCGGACGATCCACAAGTATCGAACACCTTACAAAAGTCGAATATCAACGGCCGATGAATTTGGGACTACACCCCGTCCCCATCAATCCACCCGCCTGAGATCATGGGCCGCGTTTCGCCGTAGCAGTACGTTGTCATGCGCTTGATGGGCGGTGAGTACATGTGCAGCGTGACCAAGTCCCCACCCACCCCCCTCACTCCCGCCGCCTGCATGTTCGCCACCTGATGAATGTCCGCATCTTCCGCAGCGCAGATGTACCCCGGGTCCATCTTTGTAGCGACGACCGGGCAAATCAGCCCCGATGGCGACAACTCAAACCGAACCTCCGTGCCCTGTCCCTCGACCACCTTGAACGCACAACTCGACCCCGCGTGGTCGTGGATCGTCGAGCACTGCCCGCTCCGCCAGCAGATCCCCAGTAGTTCGTACCAGGGAGAAGCGCTGATCGTGTTCCGCTTGTAGCCGCGCGACCCGAAGACGCAGAACCCCTCGATGTCCGCCCGCGTGATCGCTAGACGCTCCAGCAGCGCCGACAGCGCTCCCAAGTCCGCGCGCCCGCTCAGGCCGTCGAGGTACTCGATCAGCGGGCGGAGTTTGGGCGAGACCGCGGCGGGTGGGGCCTTGCGTGCCGGTGTGCCAAGGGCGCTGGGGGCGAGCGTGGTCATAATCAGGCTCCGAGAACCACCTTCAGCCTACGTTCCAAGTCCGCCTCCCGCCACTCATTTGAAGCAACCCAAGACTCAGGACTCAGGACTTCCTACCGCCCCATCCCTTCCCCGACCAGAGCCTCCGCCAGGTACTCATACTCCGCCGCGGCGTTGTAGACCTGCGCCGACACCCGCACCCACCGCCGGTTGCTTCGCAGCGGGAAGAGCATGACCGGCACCTGAACCTTCCATTTACGGATGAGGCGATCCTGGAGGGCATCGTGGTGCCGCGTGGGGATCGCGGCCTCGGCATCCGTCCGGTCCCGCAGCGGCACCACCGCCATCGAGCCCAGCATCGACTCGGGGGCGGGCGGACCCACGCCCAGCCGGTCGCAGAGCACCCGGCGCGCGGCAATCGCCATGTCGCGGTTCCGGCTGCGGACTGCCGGCCAGCCGCCGGTGAACAGCCTCTCCATGAACCGGATCGCTTCCGGGATGCACAGGGCCGCGCTCATGTCCGCCGTGCCGGTGTAGTCGGCTTCGAGCCGGAATCGCGATCGGTCCGTCCGCGCCGTGTTGTAGCCGTGCGAGATCACCAGCGGGTGAAAACCGGCCGCCCCTTCCCGCCGATCCGCGCGGACATGCAGGAACGCCGCGCCTTTGGGCGCGCACATCCATTTGTGGCAGTTGCCGGTGTAGTACGCGGCGTTCACACTTGTCACATCCGGCTCGATCATCCCCGGCGCGTGCGCGCCATCCACCAGCGTGTCGATGCCGCGCGCCGCCATCTCCCGCACGATCCGCTCGACCGGGAAAATCAGTCCCGTCGCGCTGGTAATGTGGCTGACCATGCACAGTTTGGTCCGCGCTGACGCGCAACGCAGGAGCGCTTCCACGACCTCATCGTCACCCTGGAGAGGGAACGGAACTTCCGCCACCACCACGCTCACGCCCGCACGCTCCGCCTCGAACCGCAGCGCGTTGTTGCACGCGTTGTACTCGTGGTTGTTGGTCAGCAGTTCATCGCCCGGCGACAGCCGCAGGTTCCGTAGAACAGCGTTCACCCCCGTCGTCGCGTTGGTCACGAACGCCAGGCCCTCGGCGTCCGCGTTCACGAACCCCGCCAACGCATCGCGAGACTCATCCAGCAGCCCCTCGAGTTCATCGACGATGAACCGGACAGGCTCGCGCTCCAGCAGTTCCCGAAACTGGCACTGCTTGGCGAGCACCGCGCGGGGGCACGCGCCGAACGATCCGTGATTCAGAAAGACCAGCCCCTCTTCCAGCCCCCATTGCCGCGAGAGGCCGCTCCGTGAGGGAAACGCTCCGCCTTGCACGCGCCCGCCCTCCGATGGGTCAGCCCCGGACATCGAGCGACCGCCCGACCGACACCGCCGTCGCCGCGGCGTTCTTGTCCGCCGGATGCTTGTAAAACGGCAACGATTCTCCGGTCGGTCTCGAAGCACCGCCCGAATCGAACGCCACTCCCCCCGGCACAACCCCCGCCACCAGCCGCCGCACGTTCTCGTCCTGCAGAACGCCCGCCCCGGCATCCCGCGCGACCTGCGCAACCGGCTGCACCGGCGTGGTCACCGCCCGCTGCACCGCCTTCACCGGATCAACACTCCCGCCCGGCTGTGTGCCATAGGCGCGCGAAATGTGGTAGGGATTCGTTGGGAAAACACTGGGGGGAGGGAGGGGATTTGCGCCGTTGATCGTCATGGCTGATCACTGCTATCGACCGATGCGGCCACGAGTTTTCAACGTGTAACGACCACGGACCACCCGATGCGCACCTATCGCGCACCCGCCGGTGCCTGCACGCCGCCCGCTGTCACCACATGGCCGTTGTGCAGACCCGTCCCGTTCGCGCTCGCGGCAGCCACGGGCGGCCCCTCCTGCCCCTTGATCTGGAAGTTGGGTGCCGCGGGGCGCGACTTGATCTCCACACCGCTCGTTCCGGGCCGCGGCGCGCCATGCACCGTCGGCTCGGGCGCGGCGGCGGGCTTGCGGAACAGCACCCGCAGCCCGGCATACGCCTTCGGATGCGCCTTGTGCGGCGTGAGTTCCTGCCCGACCATCGCAAACTCCGCAAACAACTCGCGCACCCGCGCCTCGGTCATCGGGTGCGGGTGCATGTAGTCGCGGTGCTCCGACAGGTCGACAAAGAACCAGGCGTGCCCGCCCGGGCGGAGCAGGCGGAACATCTCGCGGACCACCGCCGCGGGGTCACTCACATGGTCGAGGCAGTTCTCGCAGATCACCAGGTCGGCGAAGTTCGCCGGGAGGGGCACCGCCTCGCCGGGTGCCTCGATGTACGTCACCCGCTCGCACGCGGCGGGCAGCAGACCCTCTTCCACATAGCCTTTAGCGAGCGGATCGACCGCCACGCACCTCTTCCAGCCCTGCCGCGCCGCCGCGACCGCAGGGTACGGCCCCGCGCCGATCTCCACCACCGACTTCTGGGCGCACCAGTCGTCGATATTCCCCGGCCGATCGTCCTGGGGAAGGTCCAGATACGCCGCCAGTTTGAGCAACCGGTGACGCTGCCAGCGGCCAAACACCACCGCGAAGGGTTCGCCGTGCTGCTTCTCCGAGCCGCCCTTCTTGATGAGCCAGCGCCAGTATTCCAGTTCCCCGCGATACTTTGCCGCGTCCAGCCGCACGAGCGCCAAACGCGCCTCGAGCCGGTCGATCCGCTGGTGCAGCGGCAGCAACGCCGGACGCGCCAGACGCATGACGAGGTTCTTCACAAATCCTTTGAAACCGGCCGTCCGGGGCTTGGGCATGGCCAAGTGTACCCGCGCTCCGGGCCCCGACCCCCCGGCGTCCTCGCCCGGCCACACGGGAATTTCAGACCTGCTATCGTGTACCGCTCCCCCGCGCGACCAGCGCACACGCACGCCCCCGAGACTCCCGCATGAACACTCCGATGGGTGCTGCCAACCAGCCACTCCCCGACACGGTCAAACCCATGCCCGACCGAGAAACCGGACTGATCAAGGGAGTAAAACTCCTGAAACGCAGGATCTGCGATGAGGCGACCATCGCCGTCGGCATGCTCGAGTCTTCGCTCGCCGCGCTCTGGGACCTGAACGTTCCCGGCGCTGAGGCGGTGATCGCCCGCGACGACCGGATCGACCGCGAGGAGGTCGCCATCGAGGAGGCCGCCTTCCGGATCATGACGCTCCAGCAGCCCGTCGCCCGCGAGTTCAGGGCCCTCGCCTTCGTCCTGAAGGTCAACAACGACATCGAGCGCGTCGGCGACCACGCGTGTTCGATCGCCAAATCGACCGTCAAACTCGCCAAAGCATCCCCCCCCGGATTCCACTGGCCGACCTCACTGCTGGAACTCGGCCAGCGCGTTCCGATGGCATGTCACGCGCTCCTCCGGGCGCTGCTCGATGAGGACTCGGACGCCGCCAAGTCGATCGTCGTGGGCGACAAGGCGATCGACCGACTGACCCGCGAACTCTTCGACGAGACCGTCAACTTCATGTCCACGTTTCCCAACTCGCACGCCGCCGGCCTGCTCATCTACCGCATCGGGCGCGAACTGGAGCGCGTCGGCGACCTGATGACCAACATCGCCGAGGACATCGTGTATCTGACGACTGGCGAGATCATCCGGCACGAGAAGAAGCGGATTCGCGCGGAACGCAACGCCGGAAGCTGAGAGGGTGTGGACGGATCGTCGAGGAGGTGATGCTCATGGGCACCCCGCCGCTGTTCATTGTTGCATTGCTGATCGCCGCACTGTTGGGGGCGGCACTGCTCGCGGGGGCGATCCGCGGCCGGGTTGTCAGCAGAAACCCCCACTGCCGCAAATGCAGGTTCGACCTCATCGGACTTGCGCTCGATGGTGATGCTGCCCGCTGCCCAGAGTGTGGACGCACGCTTCGAGATCCTCGCGCCATCCGAGTCGGCCTCCGCAAGAAGCGGCCCCTGCTCGGCGCGCTGGGCGCGTTCCTCATCCTCGTGCCGGTCGCGCTCGTCGGCCTCGCCATCGCTTCCGCCGCGCGCCCCAACATCAACGCCTACAAGCCCGACTTCTGGCTCCTCATCGAGGCCCGCACCGCCAGCCCCGCGACCATCCCCGGCCAACTCTCGGAGTTGCTGTCTCGCGTGCAAGCGGGCTCGCTCAGCCAGCCCCGCACTGCCACGCTCATCGAGCGGGCACTTGCGGTCCAGGCCGACATGGCTGGCGGATGGGCCGTCAACTGGGGCGACATTCTGGATTATGCCGCGGCGAACACGCTGCTCACCCCCGAGCAGTTGGAGCAGTATGCCCGCCACTCGCCGCAGTGGTCCGTCTCGCTGCGACAGAGGGTACTTGAAGGGACAGACTGGGTGATCCTTGTTTCTACCGGCCCGGGGCGGGTGGGCAACGCTCCGGGCGGCGGCCCACCGTTCATCTTCCAGCCTTCGCTTCTTGAAGTCCGCGCTGGCGAGCACGCCATGAAGTTCCCCGAGGAGGGCGGACAGACGGGCCTCGGCATCAGCCCCAACGGCGCGAGCGCCATGAATCTCCGCCGCGCGGTCCCGGGCCTTGGGGTCGGCGCGCACGAGGTAACGACAATCTGGAAACTCTCCGTCTGCGCCGACTACGACACGCCCGCCATCACCACCTGGACTGAGGAGCGCACATCCACCATCGAGGTCCTGCCCGCGGGCACTCACGATGTCGAGTTGGTCATGGATGAATCGCTCCGCGCGGCGATCGAGAAGTCCTTGAAGATTGGCCGCGGCGGGATCACCGTCGAGCCTTCGGCCACACCCTTCGTGTCGTTGATGATCGAGTGCGACAACCCGCCCATCGCGCTCGCGTTCGATGTCGTGCTGCGCGAGCGTGCGGCAGTCGTGACGGATGGATCACCCCCGCGCGAGTGGAAGGTTGGGCAGATAAACTATTCCGGCAACGGGAGGCATATGCACGGCGTCGGGGCGGACGTGCAGGCGATGGATGTGGAAGCCGTCGATGTGGTGCTGCGCCCCAGCATCGATGCGGCCCGCGGCACGGTCGGCACCTACAAGATCTCGGGACTGGAGATCGTCCTCGCGGACATCGCCGTGACGCGGAAGGTTCCCGCTCCTCCCCCGCCCGCGCCGGAAAAGCCCGTCGAGTAGCGTTCGCACACGCTCGCCGGCGCGCTATCCGAACTTCACGTTCAGCATGATCTTCACGCCCGCCAGCGCCTTGGACACCGGACAACCCGCCTTGGCGATCTCCGCCTGCTTGGTAAACGCCGCGGCGTCCATCCCCGGCACTTTGCCCGTGAGCTCGAGCTCGATGAGCGGGATGGCAAAGCCGGGGCCATCCTTCTCAAGATGCACTTTGGCGGTGGTGGTGAGGGATTCAGCGGTGTGGCCCGCCGCGGCGAGGAGCGCGGCGAGCTGCATGGTGAAGCAGCCGGCGTGCGCAGCGCCGATGAGTTCCTCGGGGTTGGTCCCCTTGCCATCGGCCCCCCCACTGGTGCGTGCGCGGAAGTCGTACGGCGCATCGAGCGTGCCACTCTGGACCTTGATGTGGCCCTTGCCCTCGGTGAGGTTCCCGGTCCACTGGGCTTCGGCGGTGCGGAAGGGCATTGGGTGGTCCTTTCAGATTGTGGTTGCGGATTGAGGATCTGGATTGCGGAATGCGGATTGCGTTGCCCCTGAAGGTTGGGAAGAGCCGAAACTTGCGCGCGCCTGAACAGGGGGGGATGGGGGAATTTTGGATTGTGGATTGTGGAATGCGGATTGGGAAGAAACTCGGAGGAGCAGAGGCGAAAGGCGGAAATGCGTGAGGGGTCGGCTGTGCGCAAAGAGAGCCCGCCGCGAGATCCGAGTTTGGATGGCTTATTCCCCGCCCCCCCTATTCCCCGGCGTGCGCCGGCTTCCCGCCGTGCGGGCATGGTAACAGAAACTGTTCAGGAATGCAAGCCGCGCACATGGTCATCCATTGGCCTCCTGCGCAGAGTGCCCCTCCCAAGTAGCGGCACCGGCGCGGCATGGAACCAATCACGCGTTCGTGGCTGGCACGAACTTCCATGATCCATTGACCAGGTCGACCACGCCGCGCTTCTTCAACTGTTGCTGCGCCGTTCGCGCGGCATGTTTCCACTTCTTGCCGAACCGCTTGCCGTCGATCACCCGGTCAACGGTGTCATCGCAAAGGTCCGGGTGTATCTCGTGGATCATCGGGTGCAGCTGCTCGGTCGTGAGCGGGCCATGCCGTCGCAATAGGTACTCGATCGTCTTGGCGAACACGGTGTGGATCGGCCCTTCGGCCAGCCGAGCGCGGACCAGCGTGTCCGATGATGCCCGGAGGACCGCGCGTAGACGCCGACTTGATTCACGCGAGGCCGAGGCGGTCTGCGCTTTATAGGCGGCCCGCGCAGCAACAGCGAGTTCGCAGACACGATCGAGCGTGGGCCTGTCCACTTCGGCACCAAGCGCGGCGTACGCGGCGATCTCCGCTTCGATCCGGCCCGCGAGTTCGGCGTTCTCAACCAACAGCCCGCATTCGTGATTCGCGCGCAGCCCGCCATCGGTCAGATTTCCCGACGTGACCACAGCGCAGGCACCGTCCGCCGCGTACACCTTCGCATGCAAACGGGGGAGATGAACCGTTCGGACATTGGACAAGGTCTGTCCGAGTGACGCGACGGCGCAGGGATCGGTTGCACCGGCGCACACCGCGAGCGGCGAGAGATCGGTGAGGACGAGCACGGCACAGTTGGTTTCGGGCGCACCGCGCCGAGCGTCGCGCACCACGCTCACCCCGCGCTCGGAGACGTAGGGAGCACAAAGGGTCAGCCGTGACCTGGCCGACGACACGAGGGTCTCAAGGGTGCGCTGCCAAGGGCCGGTGAGGACGGAAGAAGCGTTCATGTGCGATTCATTCAGCCAGGCGTGCCGCATTCATCCCACGGGCGTTCGGTACAGTGCGCCGTGCTTGATGGCCGCCGTCGTGACTTCCCAGTCAATTTTCCAGTCAGGAACCGATTCGACGTTGACCAACGATGTCGCGCAAATGTTTTCGAGCACCAACTCCAATCCCCTTACCGTGCGCTGGAGTGAATAGAAAACGCGGATCGTCTTGTTGTGCCACCGAAAGGTATGGTCGAACATCGGGAAGGCTCCACATCGTCGGCGAGGGTCTCGCGTGTTCCGGATTCGCTCGATTCACGCACCCGGGTTGCCGTGACGCGAATAGATGCAGGTCTCGAACAGACGCCAGCCCACACGATCCACCCAGTCCACCGCCCATCGGAACGTGGTGAGCGACTTGGCGAAGTCCTTTGTGCCGTCGCCGATGACGA
>Ga0163152_10002329_pt1 | contig 27357 bp, 30 predicted proteins | sample OliLakLV19MP8IB2_FD_148635 | JGI IMG/M metagenome (GOLD analysis project Ga0163152, IMG submission 148635) | Freshwater microbial mat bacterial communities from Lake Vanda, McMurdo Dry Valleys, Antarctica - Oligotrophic Lake LV.19.MP8.IB-2 | ecosystem: Environmental > Aquatic > Freshwater >...
GGTCAAGAAGGCCGTTGTCGCGAAGAAGAAACCGAAGGTAACGCCGACGCCCGTTCCGCTTCGCACGCCGGATCCGCGCGTGAAACAGGGGAAGGCGAAGGACGGCTTCGCGTGGAAGGTGCGGCCGTGGCGCATCCCCGTCGGCGTGTGGCCGAAGGCAATCCGCTTCTCGCCCGACGGCGCCACCGCGATCACGACGAACTTCGACTCGCAGACGATCTCCGTGATCGATGTGGCGACCCAGGAGGTCCGCGAGACGCTCGACATGCGCGACCGCGTGACAGAGGCCGAGTGGTCGGTGGACGGGTCGAAGGTCTACGTTTCCGGGTGGCAGCACGACGGCTTCTACGAGATCGGCGTCGATGGCTGGAAGGTTCGTCGCGTGAAGGTCGGCGACAAGCCGAAGGGCGTCGCCGTGTCGCCGGATGGCTCGACCGCGTATGCCGTGAACTGGGCGGGCGATACGATCTCCGTCGTCGACCTCGCGTCGCATGCAGTGACCGCGACGATCCCGGTCGGCGGAGTGCCGCGCTGGATCGCCCTCACGCGTGACGGCAAAACGGGCCTCGTCACGAACTTCCGTGGGAAGAGTCTCTCCGTCCTCGACCTGGAGAAGAACGTCGAGACGAAGAAGATCTACGGCATCCAGAATCCGCGACACATCGTGATGAACGCCGACGACTCGATCGCGTACGTCACCGATCGCGAGGGCGGAAAGCTTCACGCGGTCGACGTCGCGAAGAAGAAGGTGCTGTGGTCGGTTCGTGTCGGCAACCGCCCGAAGACGGTCGACCTGTCGAACGACGGGCTCTATGCGTTCACCGCGAACTACGGCTCGAACGACATGACGGTGGTGCGGCTCAAGGACCACAAGGTGGTCGCGACAGTGCCCGCGGGCGCGTCGCCATCGGGCCTCGAGGTCGCGCCGGACGGGAAAAGCGTGTGGGTCTCGAACTGGTACGACTACGACGTCACGATCGTGGACGTCGCGTGGCCGAAGGGCGCGCAGGAGACGCTGCCAGCCACCGTCGGTACCGCGCCGCCCGGCTCGCGGCCGCTCTTTCCCAAGGGCTCCGTCTCGAAGACGCTCGTGGCAGATCCGACGCCGCCGAAGATTCTCGTGCCGGAGATCATCGCAGGCGCCCCGATGGTCGTCACGTCCGCCAGCACCGCCGCGCGCCCCACCTCACCCTGAGCGGCGTGAGCTCGCTCAACCTCACCCTGAGCGAGCGAAGCGAGTCGAAGGGCTGTAGCGGCTACTTCGGCTTCTTCGTTCCCTTCGGCTTCGGCTTTTCCTTCGCCTTCTTCTTCGCTTCCGCGGCGGCAATCTGCGCGGCCGCGGCTTCCCGGTAGGGCGCGAGGAACCCGAGCGTCGCGGGGAACTTCCACGAGTAGACGGTGAGATCCGTCAGCAGCCGCGTCGCTTCCTCCCCTTCGAGCAGATACGGCTGGAAGTAGGCGTCGGGAGGATTCGAATGTTTGATCGGGACGACCGCCGCGCTCACGACGCCGTTCTTCGACAGCGTCGCGCGGAAGATCATGCTGTCCTTGTTCTTCGGGCTCCAGTTGCCGCCGAAGATGAAGTTGCCGAGCGAGTAGAGGATCACGCCGCCGTTGTAGACCTCGACGCCCTGGAGCACGTGCGGGTGGTGGCCGATGACGACCTTCGCGCCCGCGTCGATCGCGGCGTGCGCGAGCTCCACCTGGTAGGCCTCCGGCTCGTGATTGCCCTCGACGCCCCAGTGGAACGACACGATCGGCACGTCGACCGTCGCCGCCGTCTTCGTGACATCCTCGATCACCATCGCCTTGAGGCAGGGGTAGTCGCCGATGCACGCGGCGATGCCGGGGCGCGTCGTGTCGTAGACCATGCCGGTCGGCTTCTGCTTCGTGTCGTATTTCCCGATCGCGGAGTAGCCGAGGAATCCGACGGTGATCCCGTTCCTCTCGAGCACGGCGGGTGTGCGCGTCTCGGGGCCGTCATATCCGGCGCCGCACTGCAGGACGCCCGCGCTGGTGAGCGTCACGATGGTGTCGACGAGCGCGTTTTCGCCGAAGTCGTAGGCATGGTTGTTCGCGAGCGCGACGACGTCGATGCCGCCGTCGACGACGACCTTCACGAACTCCGGCCGTGCGCGGAACGTGAACTGCTTGATCGCCGCTTCGCCGCGATCTGACAGCGTGCCTTCGTGATTGAGGAACGCGATGTCCGCGCCGGCCGTGTATTCGCGCACCTCGTCGAACGCGAAACGGAACTGCTCGTCCTTCGTGCGGACCTTGGACTTCACCTGTTCGTCGAACCACTCCTCGAAGTGGCTGCCGAGCGTGGTGTCGCCAGCGGCGGCGAAGGTGATCGTGGTGCTGAGGACGGCGGTCTCGACGACCGGCGTCGACTCCGGCGTCGCTTCGGGCGTGCTCGTGGGGATCGGCGTCGCGACCGGTTGCACGACGCGCGGGCCGCAACCGGCGAACAAGACGGCAAGCACCACGAGAGAGCGGACCAATTTCACGGTGATAGAGTCAACACCGCATGCGGCGACGGAGCAACGGTCGATGAGCGAAAGCGGGGAGGTCCCGGCGTCGCTCACACGTGTTCCGTGGAACCGGATCGCGCTCGGCTACGCAATCGGGATGGCGATTCTCGAGGTCGCCGCCTATTTCACGAGTCCGGCGCTCTTCCGCGCGGTGCTGGTCGGCGATGCGGCCGTGGGATGGACCGTGGTCTTCGCGTCGTGGCAGGGCCTTCGCGCCGTGCCGTTTCCGCCGCCGTTGGGGTCGATGCTCGTCGCGTCACTGGCGACGGGACACTGGATGGCGGCGGTACTCGGCGCGATCGGGGCCATCGGCTCGCTGGCATCGCCCTGAGTGCTCAGTGCACCAGGCCGATTTCCTGCCAGGACTCGCCCTCGATCTGGATCGTCGAGTGGTCGATGCCGAAGCGGTCGTGCAGCGTTGTCTTTGCGCGCGTGAGGATCTCGTCGCGCTCGCTCTGTGAGAGGCCGGCTCGCACCGAGAGGTGGCAGGAAAACGCGAACATCCCCGACGTGATCGTCCAGATGTGGATGTCGTGAACGTCGGTCACGCCGCTGAGCGAGCCGAGTGCGCCGCGCACCGCCGCGAGCTCGATGCCGAGCGGGATCCCTTCGAGCAGCACGGAGACCGCTTCGCGCACCAGGCCCCACGCGTTCACCACGATGAGGACGGCGATCAACGCCGACAGTGCCGCGTCGATCCAGAACGCGCTCGTGATGACCATGATCACGCCGCCCGCGACGACGGCGACGGACGACATCGTGTCGGAGAGAACGTGGAGATACGCGCCGCGCGTCGCGAGCGAGCGATTCGCTCCGGAGAGGAACCGCATCGCGAGAAGGTTCGCCGCGAGGCCGATCATCGCGACCCCGATCATCGTGGGCAGCTTCACCTCTTCCGGATTCTGGAAGCGCGCCCACGCCTCGAAGAGCACGAACGCGGCGACGACGTGTAGCAGCACGCCGTTCGCGAGCGCGGTCAGAATCTCCAGCCGGAAGTAGCCCCAGGTGCGCTTCGCATCGACGGGGCGCATCGCGAGAGTGAGGCCGGCGAGCGAGATGCTCAGAGCGACGACATCCGCGAACATGTGGCCCGCATCAGCGCGTAGCGCTAGCGAGCCGGAAACGATCCCGCCGATGAGCTCCGCAAAAAACACGAAGCCGGTGATCCCGAGTGCCCAACGCAGACCGCGTTGCTCCTTCGCACGCCGCTCCGGATCGCCGCGCGTGCCCGAGCACTCCGCCGCGGCGTGATCCGCGTGAGCATGTCCGGCCGGATGGTCGTGCCCGTGGCCCTGTTCGTGTCCATGTCCGTGACCGAGACCCATGCTGCGCCAATCTACGTCCCGTGCATTGCCGCGACAAGGCGAGTGCTCAGACAAGCGACTCGTGAGCAACGAGGCCACCACCCTGCTTCTGCTCGGCCTGCTCGGGTTGGACATCGCCGTGACCTTCCTGTACCTTCGAAGGCACAGGCGGTTGATCGACCCTTTCGAGTGATTTCCGCCTCACTCGGGCACGTTCTGGAGCTGTCATGCGAGTTCGAGCCGTTCGCCGGTCCACGTTGATTGGCGTCTCCCTCCTCCTGGCGGCATGCGCAGTCTCTGCGTCCTGCGATACCGCCAACCGGATCAAGTCCAAGGTCGTGGCCGTCAACCTGATGGTCGACATCGGCGATCCGTTCGACCTCGCTCCGCGCCGTACCGAGATCGCGGCGAACTTCATGTCGATCACCGGACCGGTCGATCAGCCCGAAGCGCAGCCGCTCACGGGCGCCGACGCGACGCTCGAGATCGAGAACGTCGGCGGATTCATTCAGCTCGGCGAAACCGGCGCCGGCAGTGGCGTCTACCAGGCGTCTTCGGGATCGGGCAATCCGACGTTCGTCTACACGAGCGGTGCCGCGTACACGCTCGAGGTCGCCGTCGACGGCGGCAAGTTCGACGGGACCTACCGCACGACCGTCGTCGCGCCTCCTCGCACCAACGTGACCGGGCTTCCGGATACGGCGAACGGCGACACGATCCCGATCAACACCGCGCTCACGCTGAGTCTGGTCGGCAACTACGACCGCGGCATCGTGCTCGTGGTCAACAGCGCGGGCGACGTCGTCTACGACAACCGCCCCGACGACCCGCAGGCCGCAGTCGACTTCGTGTTCGGCGATTTCAACGGACAGATCGTGATTCCCGCAAACACCTTCACCCAGCCCGGCACGGCCTACGGCATCGTGGTCGCAGGTCTCGAGTCGGCGCCGAGCAGCGGCATCTCGACGAACCTGAACATCCTCACGCGTTTCTACGCGGGCTCGGCGAAGACGGCGATCGTCATCACCGATCCGTAGATTGATTCGCCATCCTCACCCTGAGCGAGCGAAGCGAGTCGAAGGGCAGGATGAAATGAAAAAGCCCCGGGAGAGATCCCGGGGCTTTTCTTTACGCCCTTCGACTCGGCGGCAAACGGCGCCGCCTCGCTCAGGGTGAGGTTGGCTGTCCGATCAGCGAACGGCGGCCTTGAGGGACTTGCCGGCCTTGAACTTGGGAACGCGGCAGGCGGGGATGGTGATCGCCTTCTTGGTCTGGGGATTGAGACCCTTGCGCGCCTTGCGACGCGAAACCTGGAACGTACCGAAGCCCGTGAGGGTGATCTTGTCGCCCTTCTTGAGGACCTTCTGCACGTTGGACGCGAAGGAATTGATCGCCTTCTCGGCGGCCACCTTCGTGATTTCGGATTCCAGCGCCACCACGTCGATGAGCTCAGCCTTGGTCATGATTTCCCCTCTTCTCGTTCTGAAAATTTGTTGGAGCGATTCCGCGTGGCCGCATCGGGAGCGGCGGCGCGCATTGATCCTCGCGGGCGCCGCTGCTGTCAAGCCCTTCCCGACACGAAGCCGAGTTTCTGCGCTGCGCGCACTCCGCTCGCTTCGCTCGTAGAGGAACAATAGGATCCGTTGCGTGCGGGTGATCGCGGGCAGCGCGCGAGGTCGCCAGTTGAAGACGCCGAAAGGAACGTCGGTACGCCCGACGTCCGACAAGGTGCGTGGCGCGATCTTCAGCATCCTCCTGTCGCAGCGCGACCTGGCGGACGCGGCCGTGCTCGATCTCTTCGCGGGAACGGGCGCGCTCGGCATCGAAGCGCTCTCGCGCGGCGCCTCGCGCGCCGTCTTCGTGGAGAAGGACTCACGCACTGCGGACCTCATCCGCGAGAACGTGGAGCTCTGCGGCCTTACGGACGCGAGCCGAATCGTGCGAGCCGACGCCGAGCGCCTCGACCTCGCGACGCTTGGGACGTTCGACCTCGTCTTTGCGGATCCACCGTATGCGCTCGTGCTCGAGAGCACGGCGCTCGGCTCCCTCGCGGTCACACTCGGCGAAGGCGGCATCGCGATGATCGAGCACGGGATCGACGCGCCACCCCCGGTTCCGCAAGGTCTTGAAGCCTTCGACGCACGCGAATACGGTGACACCGGCCTCACCTTCTACCGGAGACGCCCCTAGTGCCGACCCTGCGGACCGCGATCTATCCCGGAAGCTTCGACCCGCTGACGCTCGGGCACCTCAACCTCATCGAGCGCGGCCTCAAGACGTTCGACCGGCTCATCGTCGCGATCGTGAGCAACCCGAACAAGACGCCGCTCTTCTCCGTGGAGGAGCGCGCGCAGATGATCCGCGAGGCGACCAGGAACGACGACCGCATCGAGGTCGATTCGTTCGAGGGACTCCTCGTCGACTACGTCTCGACGACGAACACGAACGTCGTTCTCCGCGGTCTGCGCGCCGTGCAGGATTTCGAATACGAGTTCGAGATGGCGATGATGAACCGCCGTCTCATGCCCAAGCTGGAGATCGTCTTCCTCATGACGGACGACGCGTTCTTCTACATTTCCAGCTCGATGGTTCGCGAAGTGGCGAAGCTGGGTGGAGACGTGAAAGGATTCGTTCCGCCGCAGGTCTACCGGCATCTCCAGGCGCGGTTCGGAAACAAGAAGAAGGCGAAGGCGAAGAAGAAATGAACATCCGCATCTCGCAGCGCGTGAAGGACCTCAAGCCCTCCGCAACTCTCGCCATTGACGCGAAGGCGAAAGAGATGATCGCGAAGGGCATCGACGTCGTGAACCTCGGCGCCGGCGAGCCCGACTTTCCGACGCCTGCGCTCATCACGCAGGCCGCCGTCTCGGCGATTCACGCCGGCTTCACGAAATACACGCATGTCGCCGGCCTCGCGGAGCTGAAGTCCGCGATCACCGCCGCGCTTCTGCGCGATCAGAAGCTCACCTACGACGCTGGGACCGAGGTCATCGTCTCCGTCGGAGCAAAGCACTCCCTCTACAACATCTTCCTCAGCGTGCTCGATCCCGGCGACGAGGTGCTGCTGCCCGGACCGTATTGGGTGAGCTATCCCGAGATGATCGGGCTCGCCGGAGCCAAGGCCGTCGCGATTCCGTCGTCGGCGAAGTCCGGCTTCGTGCCCGATCCACGCGACGTCGCGAAGGCGGTCACGTCCCGCACTCGACTCATCTGCCTGAACTCGCCGACGAACCCGACCGGCGCCGGCTACCCGCGCGAGTTCGTCGCGGAGATGGTGAAGCTCGCGGAGGAGAAGGACCTGCTCATCGTCTCCGACGAAATATATCGCGACATCGTCTACGACGGCTTCGTGAACGTGTCGCCCGCGGAGCTCGGCGAAGCCGGCCGCCGCCGCACGCTGCTCGTGAACGGCGTGTCGAAGACCTACGCGATGACCGGCTGGCGCATCGGCTACACGGCCGGCAATGCCGACGTGATCAAGGCGATGACCAAGCTGCAGGGCCAGTCGACGTCGAACCCGTCCTCGATCTCTCAGAAGGCGGCCGTCGAGGCGTTCCTCGCACCGCGCGCGATCGTGACCGACATGGTGAAGGAGTTCGCCCGCCGCATGGAGTTCGTCGTCGGCGAGCTCAACGCGATCCCCGGCGTCTCCTGCTTCCGTCCGCGCGGCGCGTTCTACGTGTTCCCCGACGTGTCGGCGCATTTCGGCAAGTCGTTCGGCGGAAAGAAGCTCGCCGACTCCGCGGCGATCGCGGAGTTCCTCCTCGAGGAGGGGAAGGTCGCGGCGGTTTCCGGTGCGCCGTTCGGCGCCGAAGGCCACATCCGCATCAGCTTTGCGACGTCGATGGAGAACCTGAAGAAGGCGACCTCCCGGATCCGCGAAGCCCTCGCCAAGCTGTCCTGACCCGCTTCACCCTGAGCGAGCGAAGCGAGTCGAAGGGCTGTTCGTGCGTTCAGCGCTTTCGGTTCGCTTCGATGTAGGCCATCGGGTCGGGGCGCTTTCCCGTGAGGCGGAACGTGACGTAGTCGCGCACGATGAGGCCGTGGTCGAACGAGAGCGGCGGGCACTTCGCCGCGTCGACCACCCGCACGGCCTTCGCGTCGTCGCCGGCCTTGGGGCGATCGCCCGCGTTCCTGGGCTTGCCGACGAAGACCGTCGCCATCGTGTGCATCCGCGGATCGCGCCGGGGGTCGGAGTAGACGTAGAGGAGCTCGGTCAGCACGACGTCGATTCCGATCTCCTCCTTCATCTCGCGGATCGCGGCCACCTCCACGAGCTCACCTTCGTCGACGAACCCGCCGGGAAGCGCCGTGCCGAAGGGCTCGTGCCCGCGCTCGATGAGCACGATGCCGTCGGACATCTCCACGACCACGTCGACGGTCGGCTTGGGATTCCGGTATTCCGCCATGGGCGAACGAGCTACTTGTTGAAGTCGATGGCCGCGGTGCGCGGGTCGTCGGTCGCTGACGGGACCGGCTGGCGCTTGCGCGAGACTTCGACGGGTGCGCCGGCTTCACGCGCGCCGAACTCCGTGTTCGATTCTTCGATGAAGCGGACGCGGGCAACCGCGTCGCCGAGCTTCTCACCGCGCACGTGCTCGATCTCGGCGACGACGGCGCACTCGAGGTAGTAGTCCGCGTCGGCCGCGGAAAAGAACGCGGCGCCGCGCATCATCTTGATCGTGCGCTTGCCACGCTCCATCGCCATCTTCCGCGTCCACGCGCGAACAGCGGGCATGTCCTGCGCCGTCATCTCGCCCATGATCTCGAGCTCGTCGAGCTTCTGGCGGAGGAGCGGCTCGCGCTCGATCCACGTCGCGAGCAGCGAGCGATCGAGACGGGCGACCTCGGCATCGTTGACGACGTAGGCTAGCGGGCGGCCTTCGGCGTAGAGGTTCGGCGAGTTCAGCGCGCTGAAGCGGAGGACGAGCCGGCGCTGCGCGACCGCGCGCTCGGCGTCTTCGAACGACGCGAAGGAGACGCCCTCGAGGTTCTGCACGAAATTGCGGACGTCACGCACGAGACGCGCGCTCAGCTTCTGCGACGTGGTCTGGACTTCCTTCGGCGACATGCCCTGGGCTTCGAGCATCGAGTGGATCGTGCCAACGTCGTCGTTCACGACGCGCGCCGCCGACTCGTTTGCGAGCGTCACCAGATCGCGCTTGTCGAGGAGGACCGCCTCCGCGTCCGCCGCTCCCAGCGCCGCCGTGACCAGAGCTACCATTGTGAAGACCCGCTTCATGGCCCCCCATGCAGCAAGCGTCGGGCCATGGCTAAGCCATTGGAAACGCGAGCTTTCCACGGGTTTGGAGGACGCACAGGACAGGTGCTCCCCAGGCACCGGTGTCCCAGGGAGAATGCCCCAGTGCCCCTGCGATTCCGGATGGTTGCATGGACGGTCCGCGATTGGTGGCTGCGCAGGGAGGTCGAGCTGCATCCTTCCGAACGCGTTTTTCGCGACGCGATTCCCGCACGAGGACGATGAATCAGAGCGACGCGAGCAATGCGTACAGCGCCGCCGGCTCGACGGGCTTCGTGAGGTGGTGTGCGAATGAGCTTGCCGCGCGGTCGCGGGTGCCTAGTCCTCGGTCGTTCCCGGAGGGTTCGTGGCCGATTTCCTCGCAGTCCTGTCGTCTCCCGCTGCCGCCAACGAGGGCCTCGAGCGATTCGTTGCGGGCCTCGCGCTCGCGCAGGAGCTGCAGGGGCAGCAGCCGCTTTCCATCGCAAAGGGCGCCGGCTTCTGCGCGGCCGGTTTTCCGCGGCGGGACCTCAGCGGCGGGCGAGTCGCCGTCGATCCCGCGACGGGATGCTGGGGGCTCGCGGCCGGCACCTGGTTCCACCGGCACGGCTATGCGTCGGGCTCGGAGCCGCGACTCGTCACGCGCTGGTTGGACGTGGGAGTCGACGTGCTCGCGCGCGAGCTCGACGGTTCGTTCGCGATCGTGCTCGGCGATCCGCGTACGGGCGACGCGTTCGTCATCACGGATGCCGTCGGAACGCACTTCGCGTTCCTCCGCGAAGCGCGGGGTGTCGCAATCATCGGCGGCTCGTCGCTCGTCCTCGCGGGACTCGGCCCGGAGGACATGGATCGCGTCGGCATCCAGGAGATCCTCCGCACTGGCTGTGCCTACGAGGGGCGCACGGCGCACCGCGCCGTCCGCCGCCTCGAGGGAGGCTCCGTCCATCGTTTTCGCGCGGGCGCGCTCGTCCGCAGCTCGAACCACTGGACCGCCGCGGACGCGCCGCGCAACGGGCTCGACGGCGCCGCCGCGGCCGACGCGCTGCACACGGCGCTCGGCGATGCAGCGACGCGCATCCACGCGCTGGAGCCGCGGATTCTTCACGACCTCACCGGCGGTTACGACTCGCGCGCGCTGCTCGCGGGATTCCTCGGTGCCGGGATCCGTCCCGCGACGACGGTGAGCGGTGCGGCGGATTCCGGCGACGTCACGACGGCGGCGCGAATCGCCGGTGCGACCGGTCTCGATCATCGCTACACGCCTCCGCGCCCGGCGACGTCGTTTTCGGACGTCGCGCGTGTGCTGCCGTTCACGGACGGGGAGTTTGACGCGATCGAATATGCGCCGATCCTCTCCGTGCAGGCTGCCGACGCCATGGAGTTCGGCGTCAGCGTCGCAGGCTCCGCGGGTGAGATCGGCCGCGGCCGCTTCTGGATGCACCTCATGCCGAACATCGGGAAGCCCGGGCCGATGGACGCGCGTCGTCTCGTCGCCACGCGCTTCCGCGATGCGTGTGCGGACGCGTCGCTCTTCCCGGAGTCGTCGCGTCTCGATATTCAGGAGCACTACCTCGGCGTCATCGCGCGGGAGACTGCGGACCTCACGTCGTTCCCGAACACGCTGCAGTGCGACTCGGCGTTCCTCAAGGTCCGCATGAGCGCGTGGCAGGGGCGCATCGCGAGTGCGACGGATCGCCTGCGACGCTGCGTCGCGCCGTTCCTTTTCCGTTCGGTGCTCGACGTGAACCTCTCGATGGGCGTGGCGACGCGCTATCGCAGCCGCGTGATCCGCGAGATGCTTGCGCGCCACGCGCCGGGCCTCGCGCGCATCCCGATGACGCGCGGGTATCCGCCGATGCCGTTCAGTTTGAAGACGGTGCACGCGTTTCGCTCGCTGCCCGCGTATTACGCGAAGCGCGTGGCGGCGAAGGTCGCGCGGATGGCCGGGTTTGGTGTCGTGCTCGCGCCGACAGCGGGTGTGCCCGTCACGCTGCGGGTCGCGCTCTGGGGCGACCCCGCGGTACGCGAGCACCTCGATCCTCGATCGATGCGCTTGGCCGCGATCCTCGCGCCCGAGCGGCTCGAGGGCTTCCTCGCCGAATCGCGCACCCCCGGATTCGCATTCGAGGGCGGATGGAATCGTCTGCTGACCCTCGAGGCGACGATGCGCCGTCTCGAAGCGGCGCGTCTCGCCTTGCGCAGGCGTCAGGACGCCGAATCGATGTCCATGCACGCCGACGGCGGCGTGCCGGCGCAGCCGTAGGTCCGCGCATCGTTCTCGCGGCGGCAGGCTCGCTTCGCTCGGTTGCCGCCGCTCGCGCTGATCAGTTCCTCGCGTCGACGGCGCCCAGGCCGAGACCGTCTTCGAGATCGCCTTCCGCGTCGGCGTCGCCGTCGAGGTGCAGACGGAAGAACGCCGTCGCCCACGCGGCGGCCGCGCCGCGTCCTTCGTCGATTGCAACCCACTCCGTCGTGCCGATGCATCCGTCCCCGAGGTCGGGCACGACGCCGCAGATGTCGCTCACGCTCCAGTGGCCGGCGCTGCGAAGGCGAATCAGCCACACGGGCGCCGTCGCATCGGCGAAGTTCTGCTCGATGAAATTGTTTCCGATCGAGCCGATCGACTCGTCCTCCTCGAGAAGCAGCATCGCGAACGGATCGTCCACGCCCGCGATCGTCACCGACGGAAAGAGGGGGCTCGCGACGGGTGCGCCCATTGCGAAGCCTGCGGTCACGCGTGCGTCCTCCTGCAACACGCGGCCGACCGTCGCCGCGCCGAAGCTGTGTCCGTAGATGCCGACGCGCGCCGGATCGAGGCGTCCGCGTATCGCGGCAGGAATCGCCGCCGCCGCCGGCGCGAGTGCGCTGTCGAGGACGAGTGCGAGGTCGTCTCCACGAAGGGTCAGGAAATCGTCGGTGATCTCCACGCCGGTGCCGGCGAGTCCGTCGAAGAGCGTGTTGTCCTGGTGGTCGGGCGCGAGCACGGCGTAGCCCCAGCTCGCGAGACGCTCCGCGATCGTGAACGACGAGAAGCGCGTGCACTCGTGGCAATGCGAGAAGAGAACGACCGGCAGCAGCCCGGGATCGGCGGCAGGCACGCCGTCCGGCGCGGAGCGCGTTTGGCGGCGCGTGGCGGGATCGGGTGCGCTCGCGAGCAGCGCGACGAAATCGTCGTGATCCGTACCGGCGGGGACGAAATCCTCGATCGGTGTGCCGGCGTCTGCAGCCGCACGCTCGCTCTCGGCAGCGGGGAACCACGCCTCGGTGAGCAGCACGCGCCCCGCCGAATCCGAGAGCGCGAAGCGCACGTTGCCGACGGGGTAGGGGCCGGGAACCTCGTAGGGCGACGGGGAACGGCCGCTCTTCTCGCCGCCGGAAGTACACGCGGCCGTCAGTAGGAGGAGCGCTGTCGCGTATGGAAGAGGTCGCACGGTTGCATCCTAAGCTGGTGGCTCAGTTCTTCGTCGTGTTCGGCACAGGGACGATGCTCATGGCGCCGCGCTCCTCGTTGAGCGCGAGCGCGCCGGCATTCTCCGTCTGCGCGAGTGCGAGCTGGCCGGCACCGCCACCATCACCTTCGATCCGTGCCCGAATCTGGTCGAGGGCATGGGAAATGGCGGCAGCGAAACGCGTCCCCGGGAGCGCGGAAAGGTTGCGGATCGGCCCGACGCTCGCGGCGGTTCCCGCGCGAGCGAGGTGGTCGATGAGGCGCTCCGCGTGAGTCTCGGAGATCGCGGGAAGAAGCGCGCCGAGGAGCTCTTCGGGCACCGCCGTGAGGAGGTACTCCATGATTTGCGGCGCTCCACGATCGGCAAGCAACACAGCAATCTCGCGGATGTCTTCCGCCCTCGCCTTCTCGCCGAGAAAGAGCCGCGCGCGTCCGTGCCGGTTCGGTCCCGCTCGAGGATCGGCGAGCCACGTGCGAAAGACCCGGGCGGCCTCCGTCGATCTCGGAAGGAACATCGTGAGGGCGTTCTCCGCGTTCTCACGCACGGCTGACCGGGGATCCGACGTCGCGATCTGCAGGAGCCCTTCCGCCGGTCGCGTCGAGGCCAGGCGCTCCGCGACCACGAGGCCACCACGCACGGTCTCGATCACCTTTGCCGCATCCATCGCGACGTGGACGACGAGCTCCCCGTTCACGAACGTCGCCTCGTTCTCGACCAGCCAGGCCCTCGTCGGTGCGTCGAGCCGCGAGAGGATGTCGGGCTCGGAGCCCCGGGGAAACCGGACGTAGTCGAACCGCGGGTCACCGGTTGCCACGGTCATCGGCTCGCCGCTGAAGATCTCGAAGTGCCGCGGCATTCGCGCGCCGGAGATCACGATGCGGATGGCGCCGCGTCCCGCTTCGATCCGGACCTGCAGATCGATGCGAACGCCGGTGATCGAGAGCGCGCCAAACGCGCTGGGGACGAGGCTCAGTCCGAGCTCGGCGGCGACCTTCGTCATCACCGTGTTTCGCTGGCGCCGGACCAGGAGCCCGTATCCCGTCCGCAGACCGAAGGCGATGCCAGCGATCGTTGCGGGAACCACCAGGAGAAAGAGGACCGCCCAGAAGAGGCCCATGGAGAGCACGATCGTCAGCGGCTCGTCGTTTCCCACTCCGTCATTCTACCAAGCGCCGTGTACTCTCCGGAAATGCGCAAGGTCCGCGGATCGATGGTGGCAGTTGTGGCGATGGCGGCGATGGCGGCGGCCGTTCTCGCGGGCGCCGCGTGCTCCGGCAGTGGCAGCGGCAGCAGCGGGCCGAAGTTCAGCGAGACCGAATGCAGCGACTGCATCGGCGTCGCCTGCTCCGCGGAGATCTCGTCGTGCGCGGCGCTCGGCGACTGCGCCGACGCGCTCGAATGCGCACTCGACTGTCCGGCCGAGGACAACGCGCTCGACACGGAATGCGTCGAGAGCCGGTGCACGGATCTCATCACGACCGCGAACGGCGGGTCTGCGTTGGATGCCGTGATCGGGTGCTACCTCGTCGAGTCGCCGACGGGTGGGTCCTGCGAAGCGCAGTGCGCGCCGTCGACGGAGTGATTCCTTAGCTCCAGCTCGCTCCGCTCGCGCACGGAACGCCCGCTCGGCCGCGCGTGCGGCGGTCTCGCGAGGTGCGCACTTCAGCTACATGCCCCGCTCGCTTTGGTCCGGCGCCATCAGTTTCGGTCTCGTCAACGTCCCGGTGAAGCTCTTCAGCGCCGTTTCGCCGAAGGACGTCCACTTCAACATGCTGCATGGGAAGGACGGCGGCCGTATCCAGCAGAAGCGGGTCTGTTCCGTGGACGGCGAGGAAGTCCCCTGGGACGAGATCGCCAAGGGCTTCGAGATCCGCCGGGGCCGTTACGTCATGCTGTCGAAGGAGGAGCTCGCCGCGCTCGACCCGGAGAAGTCGCGCGCGATCGAGATCGAGGATTTCGTCGAGCTCGATCAGATCGACCCGATCCACTACGACCATACCTACTACGCCGCACCGGACGACGGCGCCGAGCGCCCCTACGCGCTCCTGCTCGAAGCGATGAAGCGCACGAACAAGGTCGCGATCGCCCGGATCGTGCTGCGCACGAAGCAGTACCTCTGCGCGATCCGCCCGATGGACAAGGTGCTCGCGCTTTCGACCATGCTCTACGCGAACGAGATCGTTCCCGCGAAGGAGCTGGAGATGCCGTCGAAGGCGACGAAGATCGTGGAGCGCGAGCTGGACATGGCGGAAAAGCTGATCGAGTCCCTCGCCGGCGACTTCGAACCGGAGAAGTACGAGGACGACCACCGCACGAAGGTGCTCGCGCTGCTCAAGAAGAAGGAGGAGGGGGAGGAGATCGTCGCGGCCGAGGCGCCGGAGCCGCGCGCGACCGTCATCAATCTCGCCGATGCACTCGCGCAGAGCCTCGCCGCCGCGAAGAATGGCGGCCACGGTGGCGGCAAGAAGACGAAGAAGCGCGCAGTCGAGACGGTGAAGCACGCGAAGAAGGGGCACCTGGAAGAAGGCCGTCCCACCGTCCATCGGAAGCGGAAGAAGTAGGTGGCGGCTGCACGCGAAGAGATCGAGGTCGAAGTCGGCGGACGCCTCCTCTCGCTGTCGAACCTGGGCAAAGTCCTCTACCCGAAGGCGGGGTTCACCAAGGGCGAGGTCATCGACTACTACACCCGCATCGCGCCGGTGCTTCTTCCGCACCTCGAGGATCGTCCGCTCACGCTCAAGCGCTATCCCGACGGCGTCGATGGCTTCTTTTTCTACGAGAAGAACTGTCCCGCTCATCGACCGGGCTGGATCGAGACGGCGTCCTTCCAGCGGCGTGATCGGAGCAGCAGCGGCAAGGCCGAGGCGATCGAGTACTGCGTGATGAGCAGCCTGCCCGCACTCGTATGGGCGGTAAACCTCGCGGATCTCGAGCTCCACGTGCCGCTGGCGCGCGTCGGCGACATCGCGAACCCGCGATCTCTGGTGTTCGACCTCGACCCCGGCCCGCCCGCGGGGTTGAAGGAGTGTTGCGAGGTTGCGCTGATCCTCCGCGAGCTCTTCGAGGGGATGAAGCTGGAGTCGTTCCCGAAGGTTTCCGGCTCGAAGGGGCTGCAGCTGTACGTGCCTCTCAACACAAAAAACGTCACCTACGAAGACACGAAGCCGTTTGCGAAAGCGATCGCGGAGGCTCTCGAGACGGAGTATCCGAAGATCGTCGTCTCGAAGATGAAGAAGAGCCTGCGTCCAGGAAAAGTGCTCGTGGACTGGAGCCAGAACGACCAGAGCAAGACCACCGTGTGCGTCTACTCGCTTCGCGCGAAGGACTACCCAACGGTTTCGATGCCCGTCACGTGGAAGGAAGTCGAGAAGAAGGATCCGGCGAAGCTCATGTTCGTTTCAGACGACGCGCTCGCGCGCGTCAAGAAGAAGGGCGATCTCTTCGAGCCGGTGCTCTCGCTCGTGCAGCACCTCCCGCGCGGCAACTGATCAGCGCATGGTTCTCGCGCTGATCTCAGGCGCTCGGCCAGTCCTGCGCCCCGTGCGAGCGGTTGCAAGCGCGGACCCATGCACCCTACGCTCCGTCTCGTGGATTCCCCGCCCCCGTCCGGAGTGCCGTTCGGTCGCTACCTGCTCCAGGAGCGGGTTGCGACGGGCGGTATGGCGGAGGTGTTTCGTGCGCTCTACCGCCCCGCGCCCGGCGTCGAGAAGACCGTCGCGCTGAAGCGCGTGCTGCCGCACCTCGGTCGCGACGAGGAGTTCCTCACGCTCTTCCGCCAGGAAGCCGCGCTGGGAGCTCGTCTCTCGCACGCCAACGTGGTGCAGCTCCTCGACGTCGGAGAAGTCTCGGGCGAGATCTTCCTCGCGCTCGAGTTCGTGAACGGGCGCAATCTGCGGCAGATCCTGCGACGCTGCGCCGATCGCCGGACCGTCGTGCCGATCGCGCTCGCGCTCTACATGGTGAGCGAGGCCGCGAAGGGACTCGGCTACGCGCACACGCTCCGCGATGCGAAAGGCACGTCTCTCGGGATCGTGCATCGCGACGTGAGCCCCGCGAACCTCCTCGTGTCGTTCGAGGGCGAGGTGAAGGTCGCGGACTTCGGCATCGCGCGAGCCGTCGCGTACGCGTCGACGACCAACATCGGCGTGGTTCGCGGCAAGGCGTCCTACATGTCGCCGGAACAGGCGCGCGGGCTCGCGCTCGACGGCCGTTCCGATCTCTTCGCGCTCGGCGCTGTGCTCTGGGAGCTCGTGACGGGCCGCCGCCTCTTTATCGGCGACACCGAGACCGAGATCAGCACGAAGCTCGTCGACGGCGTGATCGCGCGGCCGTCGCAACATGCGCCCGGTGTTCCCGAGCAGGTCGACGAGGTCGTGATGAAGGCGCTCGACCGCGACCCCGATGCGCGGTTTCCGGATGCGGTCGCGTTCTCTCGCGCGCTTGCGACGGTGCTCGCGCGGCTCGGACCGCCGATCGCGGGCGCGGACATCGCGATGTGGATGCGCGGGCTCTTCCGCGAAGAGATCGAGCACGCGGAGCAAGCCGCGGCGGCCGCCGCAGGAGAGGATCCGCCGTCGTCCACGAACCGCAGCGTCGTGGCGGGCGCGCTTGTGCCGTCGCCATATGCCGAAGATGTCGACAATGACGTGCAGCCGCTTCCTCTCGAGGAACGTCGCAAGCTCTTCGACCTGCCGCCGGCGCGCGCGACGTCCCCGGTGCAGGCGCCGGCCTTCGGCGCGGCAGTCGTGCCCCTTCGCAAGGCCGTTTCGGTCTCCGTCGATGACGAGCCGCTCGAGCTCGAGCGCGATGCGGGCCTCGCCAAAGTCGACAAGGCCGTCACGCGGATCCACTTCGACGGGAGGACCGCGTCGCTCGCGGGCGCGATGCGCCTTGGTGTCGTCGGACTCGTGAGCTTCGTGTTGCTCTTCGGTTTCATGATCTTCGTTTATCGGTAGCCAAGGAGAACCCCATGGCGGCACCCATCCAGTTCGGCACATCCGGTTGGCGCGACGTTCTCGGCGAGGGCTTCACCTTCGACAACGTCCGCGTGCTCACCCAGGCGATCGCCGAGCACCTGCAGGCGACGAAGGAAGCGAGCAAGGGGGTCGTCGTTGCGAGCGACTACCGTTTCCTCGCCGAGCGCTTCCGCTCGGAATGCAGCCGCGTCTTCGCGGGCAACGGGATCACGGTGCACGACCTCGGTTTCGCGCCGACGCCCGCCGTCGCGTTCGCAATCATCGACGGCGGCTTCGGTGGTGGCATCAACTTCACCGCGAGCCACAACCCGCCCGAATACAACGGGATGAAGTTCTCGCCGGCGTGGGGAGGCCCCGCGCTTCCCGAGACGACGAAGGCGATCGAGAAGCTCGCGAACGCGCCGGGAGCGATCGATCGCGTGAAGCGCATTCCCGTCGAAGACGCGCGCGCGGCAAAGAAGATCGTCGACCTCGACGCGAAGGCGAAGTATCTCGCGCGTCTCGAGTCGCTCATCGACCTCGGCGCGCTGAAGAAGCTGAAGCTCGTCTACGACCCGCTCTACGGCTCCGGCCGCGGCTGGCTCGACGCGGCGCTGAAGAAGAACGGCGCGAACTTCGAGATGTTGCACGACGAGCGCGACCCGACGTTCGGCGGCACGAGCCCCGACCCGTCCGAGAAGCGGCTCGACGATCTGCGCGCGCGGATGAAGGCGACCGGCGCGAACCTCGGTCTCGCGACCGATGGGGACGCGGATCGCTTCGGCCTCCTCGACCAGGACGGCAGCTTCGTGCTCCCCAACTACGTGCTGGCCGTCCTCTTCGATTACCTCGTCGGTGATCGGAAGTTCGCGGGTGGCGCAGCGCGCACCGTGTCGACCACGCACCTGATCGATCGCGTCGGCAAGCACCACGGCCGCGAGGTTGCGGAGTATCCCGTCGGCTTCAAGTACATCGGCAAGGCGATCGCGGAAGGGAAGATCGCGATCGGCGGCGAGGAGAGCGCGGGGCTTTCGATCCGCGGCCACGTCCCGGAAAAGGACGGCATCCTCGCGTGCCTCCTCGCGGCGGAAGCGGTCGCGCGTCGCGGCAAGCCGCTGATGCAGCAGGTCCACGAGCTGTGGGAGAAGGTCGGCAAGGTGGTGTCGTCGCGCGTCAACGTCGCGTACGACCCCGAGCGCCGCGACGACGTCGCGAAGCGCGTGAGGGCGTTCCCGAAGGAGTTCTCCGGCCGCAAAGTCGAGCGCGTCGACGAGACCGACGGCGTGAAGCTGCTCCTCGAAGGCGGCGCGTGGTTTCTCGTTCGGCTCTCCGGCACCGAGCCCGTCATGCGTTTCTACGCCGAGAGCTCCGAGGAGAAGGACGTCGACAAGATCATCGCCGACGGCAAGAAGCTGATCCTCGGGTAGCGCTGATACACTCGCCACGCGTGGCGAAAGCACTGGCCGGGAAGCGCGTGCTGCTGGGCGTGTCGGGCGGCATCGCCGCCTACAAGACGCCGGAGCTCGTGCGCGCGCTGGTCAAGGCGGGCGCGACCGTCGACGTGGTGATGAGCGCGAACGCGGCGCAGTTCGTCGCGCCGCTCGCGCTCCAGACGGTCTCGCGCAACCCGGTGCTCATCGACGTGTTCGATAGACGAGCACGCGGCGAGGTGAAACACATCGCGCTCGCGGACGCCGCCGACCTCGCGATCCTCGCGCCGGCGACCGCAAACGTGCTCGGCAAGCTCGCGCACGGCATCGCCGACGACGCGCTCACGACGGTCTTCCTCGCGGTGCGCTGCCCGACGCTGATCGCGCCCGCGATGAACGAGCAGATGTGGTCGCACCCCGCGGCGCAGGAGTCGGTCGCTCGCCTGAAGAAGTGGGGCTACCGCTTCATCGGGCCCGACGAAGGCTTCCTCGCGGAGGGCTACTCCGGCGTCGGCCGGATGGTGGAGCCGGCGGCCATCGTCGTGGCCGCCGCGAAGCTCCCGTCGAAGGGGATCGTGCGTGCGGCCGGCATCCGCGAGGACCGCCGCGGCCGCCTCACCGGCGTGCGGGTGCTCGTGAACGCAGGCCCGACGCGCGAGCCGCTGGACGCCGTCCGCTTCCTCTCCAATCCGTCGACGGGGCGCATGGGCTACGCGGTTGCGGCCGAGGCAGCGGCCCGCGGCGCCCGCGTCACGCTGGTGACCGGCCCGACGGAGATCGAGCCGCCCGCGGGGGTGGATGTCGTCCGCGTGACGACCGCCGACGAGATGCTGGCCGCCTGCCGCAAGGCGTTTCGTGGCGCCGCCATCTTCGTGGCGACGGCGGCGGTGAGCGACTTTCGCCCGAAGACCCGCGCGAAGGGCAAAGTGAAGAAGGAGGGCGCGTCGCTCACCCTCGAGCTCGCGCGGACGCCCGACATCCTGGCGACCCTCGCCGCCGACAAGGGGCGCCGATTTGTCGTGGGGTTCGCGGCCGAGACGGACGACGTGCTGCGTCACGCCCGAGGGAAGCTCACGCGGAAGAACCTCGACCTGATCGTGGCGAACGACGTCGGGAAGGCCGGCCGTGGCTTCGGGACAGACGACAACCTCGTCCACCTGATCGGCCGCAAGGGGAAGCCCGTGGACGCCGGCCCGGCTCCGAAGGCGGAGATCGCCGCGGCGATCTGGGACCACGTGCTCTCCCTCTGGAAGTAGGGACTTCTCCTACTCTGACACGCGCGTCGCGTGCCCTCTGCACGACAATGATGCGCCGGCACCACACACACAGGGTGCCGCGGGACCACCGTGAATCGCGGCTTCCGAGGGAAACCTGGCCGCGCAACCAGCGTCGCGCACTGGCATCGGAGGTGCACTCACATTCTGTGAAGGCACTGAAGGAACTCCTCCGATGAAGCTGATCGCTTACAAAACCGCCCTGACTCTCTTCCTGGAAATCATCCTGCCCGTCGTCGCGATGTTCAGCGGCTACCGGCCGTGGAAGCGCCGGTCGGCGATGAAGCGCCGCTTGGCCTGAACGGGCAGCCCTTCGACTCGCTGCGCTCGCTCCGGGTGAAGGAGGGTCTACGCGGCGGCGCGCGAGAGGGCGGACGAGAGGTCCACCGCGCGCTCGACGTGGAGGCCGTTGCGGAGGGCGGCGCCCACCCGACGGGCGATCTCGTCGGCTTCGCCGCTCTTGATGGCGGCGGCGTTCTTCCGCAGGAGCCCGGCGATCTTCCAGCAGGCTCCGAGGTTCGCGTTTCCGGTCGCATCCGCGGCGTAGGTCCTCGACTCGCGGAAGTCGTTCAGGAAGTCGGTGATCGCGCCGATCGCGAGTGTGCGGAAGAGGTCCCGCTCCTCGGAGTCGAACGGCGTCGCACTGCGCTCGGCGTGCGACCGCATCAGGTCGCGCCAGCGCTCGACCTTGCTCGAGACGCTCAGGAAGCTCGTGTAGACGGCGCGGTTCGAGGCGACCGTCAGGATCGTCGGCTTCAGCCCGAACTCGAGCAGCGCGTCGTGCGAGCGGAACTGCTCCGGACGAACCTTCGCGATCTTCGACGTCGTTTCCCACACGTGATTCGGCAGGAACGAGTCGTAGCGCAGCTCCCAATACGCGTGCCCCGCGGTGATGCTGCGAAACGAGTCGACGCGTTTCTTCCCGACGAAGTAGTTGTGCGCGACCGTGTCGGCGGACAGGTGCGAGAGGTAGCCGTAGACGAACGCCTTGTTCGCGTCGTCGTTCGCGTGATCGAAGAGCTTGATCGCGACGTCCCAGTTGTGGACGTGGTCCTCGGCGTTCGCGAGGTTCTTCCCGATCACCGTGTCGGCCGCGAGGTTTCCGTAGATGTAGTCCTGCGGGTGTTTCTTCAGCAGGGCCCGGATCGCGGGAGTGAGCAGCGCGAGGTTGCCGAGGATCGTGAGCGCAAAATCGACGTGTGCGCCAGTGCCCCATGCGTGCGCGGTGTGCGGTAGTCCGAGGAACAGGACGGCGAACACCGAGAAGAAGACGGCGATCATCAGCCTCGATTATAGCAGGCTGCCGGGGTAGAAGCGCACCATGCAGCGAGAAGAGTTGGCGAGTGTTTCCGCGGCTCTACGAGCGGCGCTGGCGCTTCGGGCGCGAGCGGGCGTTCGATGGGTGTACCCCGGCTCGGCTCCGACAGCGGTCGCGGTGACATCGGCTGTTCGCGCATCGGCGCTGCCGATTGCCGCCACCCCCGCTTTGGCCGCGCGCGAGACCCTCGAAGGAATTCGTTCGGATCTCGGTGCCTGCACGCGCTGCAAGCTGCACGAGGAGCGGACCAACGTCGTTTTCGGCGTCGGCAATCCACGCGCGCGACTGATGTTCATCGGGGAAGGTCCGGGCCGCGACGAGGACGTGCAGGGCGAGCCGTTCGTCGGCGCCGCGGGGCAGCTCCTCACGAAGATCATCCAGGCGATCGGCCTCGAGCGCGAAGACGTCTACATAGCGAACGTCGTAAAAAGCCGGCCCCCGAACAATCGCAATCCCGAGCCCGAAGAAATCGCGGCGTGTCTCCCGTTCCTGGAGCGGCAGATCGCGGCGATCGGCCCCGCGGTCATCGTCGGTCTCGGCAACGTGCCCGTGAAGACGCTGCTGAACACCACGCGCGGGATCACGAGCATCCGCGGTCAGTGGCAGACGTATCGCGGCATCCCGTTCATGCCGACGTTCCATCCGTCGTACCTGCTGCGGCAGGAGGACGACGACAAGACCGCGAAGCGCCAGGTGTGGGACGACATGCAGGCGGTCGCCGTCCGTTACAACGAAGAGCTTCCCGCGGGCGAGAAGGCCGCGAAGGCGAAGCCGGCAAAATGATCTTCCGCTTTTTGCACGTGATGTGCGCGGTGGGATTCGTCGTCGCGTTTGTTCTTGTGGCGCAGGCGCACGCGGAGCCGGAAGCCGACCCGACGGCGTCTGCGCAGCCCGAGGGCATCGCGCCGCTCGACGCGCAGGGCAACATCATCACGCCGACGCCCGCCGTCACGGCGCCGACGCCGCTCTCCACGCCGTGGATCGCGCCCCCGCCGCACAGCCGCAACCCGATGCCGTTCACGCCGGCGATGGTCGGCGGCTTCGCGCTCATCCTCCTCGGCATCTCGTTCTTCTGGGCGGAGGCGCAAGCGACGACGCACGGCGCGTTCGCCGCGGCCGGTGTGCTTTGCGTGATCGCCGGGCTCGCGTTCATCTTCGGCTACACGTTGCTCGCGATCACGATCTCCTGGTCCGCCGTCGGGCCGCTCGTCATTGCCGTGATCGGCGCGATGGCCTGGACCGTCTACAAAGGCTTCAAGCAGATGAACGACGCCGCGATCGGCGATCTCTCCGAGCACGTCGGGAAGATCGTGCTCGCGGCCGGCCCGCTGAACCTCGAGGGCAAGGTCGTCCTGGAGGGGAACTTTTGGAACGCGATCAGCACGAGGCCCGTCGCCGACGGCGCGAAAGTGCGGATCATCGCCGCCGATGGACTCACGCTGCGCGTCGAGCCGGCGGGTGACGCGTGACCGAGTTCCTCACCGGCTGGACGATCCAGCTGCTGGCGATCGTCGGCGTGATGGCGGTCGTGACCGGCGTGATGCTGGTGCTCATGTGGCTGATGGCGAAGCCGCAGCTGCGGATCCTTTCGCAGGACCTCGTCGGCGTGGAGGGCGTGGCGCTGACGCCGATCTCGCGACGCGAGGGAAAAGTCGACGTAAAGGGAAGTCGTGTGGTCGCGATCTCCGACGAGCCGATCGACGCGGGCAAGAAGGTCCGCGTGGTGAGGGTCGAAGGAGTCGTCGCGAAAGTGGAGCCGGCGGCAGGTTAGCGCCGGCATTTTCAGGAGGAAAAAGTCATGCCCGAAGCTCTGTGCCTTACGCCGGTGATCGTTCTCGGCGCGATCCTGTTGCCGTATCTCTTGTCGTGCGTCGTCATCCTCAACGAATACGAGCGCGGTGTTCTCTTTCGCCTCGGCCGCATTCCCGGTGGTCGCGAAGGCCAGCCTCTCGGCCCGGGCCTCCGCTTCGTGATCCGCCCCTTCGAGCGCGTGCAGCGCGTCTCCATCCGCACGATCACGATGGATGTGCCGCCGCAGGACGTGATCACGAAGGACAACATCTCCCTCAAGGTGAACGCGGTCGTCTACTTCCACGTGGTGAACCCGATTACCGCCGTCGTGCGCGTCGAGAACTACCTCTACGCGACGAGCCAGCTCGCGCAGACGACGCTGCGCGCTGTGCTCGGGCAGGTCGAGCTCGACGATCTCCTCTCGGAGCGCGACAAGATCAACAAGAAGCTGCAGGACATCCTCGACACCCAGACCGACCCGTGGGGCGTGAAGGTCACGATGGTCGAGGTGAAACACATCGATCTTCCGCCGGAGATGCAGCGCGCGATGGCGAAGCAAGCCGAGGCGGAACGCGAGCGTCGCGGCAAGATCATCGCGGCCGAAGGCGAGTTCCAGGCGGCGACGAAGCTCGGTCAAGCCGCCGACATCATCTCCGCGTCGCCGGCGGCGCTGCAGCTGCGCTTCCTGCAGACGCTCGTGGAGATCTCCGCGGAGAAGAACAGCACCATCCTCTTCCCCGTGCCCATCGAGCTCTTCGAGCCGTTCCTCCGCAAGAACATCGACGAGCGCAATGCCGCGAACGCCACCAAGGCCGCCGTTGAGGCGCGCCCCCCGGCTCCGCCCAAACCGCCGATGACCTGACGCGGAACGGACATGTTCGCAACGCGCGTCTACGCCATCGTTTTCGTGCTGTCGCTCGCGACGGTCGTCGCGGTGGAGGCCTTCCCTCGTGAGATGGGGGGGCTCTCCAACACGGCTCTCGCGGTGCGGCGCGCGAAGTTCGAACGGACGCTCGGTTTGACGGCGGGGCGCGTCGGGCGCGGCGATGTGGAGCTCGGCGACGAGATGCAGCTCGCCTCCGTGCGTGCAGAGGTCGCGGCACTGGAGTCGGAGACGCGCGTGCGCAGCCTCCGCACGATCGCGTTCGTCGTGCTCGCGCTGTCGTCGGTCGTGTTTGCACTCGTGGCGGCGCCCGGGGTCCTCTTCCGGAAGCGGACGGCGCCGCGCGCCGGCACGGTGGAGGTCGAGCCCGAGGAGACCCTCGACATCGATCCGTCCGACGCCGCGTACGAAGTCGGACGGCTGCACACGTCGCGCAAGGCGGCACTCGCGCACCTGCTCTCGCAGGTCTCGCTGCACTGCGCGAGCTGCCGCTGGCTGTGGCAGCCCAAGATCCTCGGGCGCGTGGGGCACCGCATCCTGACGCGCCGCATGCCGCCGGGCTCGCCCGTGAAGGGCGACGTCCTCGGCGAGGGCTGGTGGTCCCGTCCCGCCGAGCCGTCCGCCTGCACCAAGTGCGGCGGGAAGGAACTCCTGCCGGATTAGTTGTAGATGGACGCCGAGGGTGGGCTCTCGAGGTCGTCTTCTTCTTCCGGATCGTCGAGCCGCGTGGGGTCGCCGGGATACCCGGGACGTTCCACGGTGACGGTGGTGTTGCCGCCGACGGAGCTGCCTTCACTCACGCACGCCGTCGACTCCTGCCAGATCTCCTGAACCTTCGCCTGCGCGAGCACGATCTTGTCCTTCTCGTAGCTCGCCGCTTCGACCTGCCCGCGCGCGAGAAACTCGGAGAGCCCCGTCCGCGACTGATCTCCGATGCGCACGAGCGGCTTGATGCGGTTGAGCTTGTCGTTGAGGCAGTTCAACAGCGACACGTCGCTCGCCGCGTAGGCCTTCTTGATGCGATCGAGAATGTCCTTGAGGTGCCGCTGCATCTTCCCGGAGAGGTCGTCGGCGGTCTTCTGCATCGTGTCGCCGGTGACTTCCTGAATGGCCGGCGTGTCGATGCGGGTCGGGGCCTGGCCTAGCGCCAGCAGCGGCACCAGCGGGGCGGCGAGGACGAGAAGCGCACTCAGCCAGGGACGAGCCATCCCCGCCATTCTACCTGCTGCGGGGCTTGGAGGTCGAATCGGCGAGCCACGCGAGGTAGTCGGGCGCGCCCGCGACGATCGGCAAGGCGATGAGCTCCGGCACCGAATAGCTGTGCAGCGCGCGCACGCGACCGATGACGGACTCGACCAGGTGGCGCTGCGTCTTGATCACGAGGAAGACCTCGGTCGCGTCCTCGATCTGTCCCTGCCAGCGGTAGATCGACCGCACGCCGGGCACGAGGTTCACGCACGCGGCGAGTTGTTCCTCGACGAGCGCCTTCGCGATCTTCTCCGCCTCGTCCGCGGAAGACGCCGTCGAGAAACACACCACCGGATCGTTGGCCATGCGCGGGAGCTTACTCGGCGGGCGCGGTCCACACATGCGGCTCGCGCGTCCGGTCGTTGAATCCGCGCCACAGGTCGATCTCCGCATCGTCGAGGCGGCGGTCCTGGCGGAACCGGAGATGCGAACAACCCGGTCCGCAGAGCGCGCAAGCATTGGCCGCGACCATCCAGAAGCGAATGTCGCCGGTCTCACGCACGCGACGCCCCTTCACGAAGACCACTGCCGCGGGGTCGATCCGCCAGGCGAACCGAGGGCCGCTGCGGCGTGCCGTCGCGGGAACGTGGCGGAGGATGCCCTCGTTGTCGACGTAGAACCGCTCGCGCCACTCGGCGCGCCAGCGGTTCGGATACTCCGCGCTGATGCCGTTGCCCTCGACGTCGCGGAGCAGGTGGTCGTAGAGGATGTGGCGGCCGGGAGTGGTGCGCACGTCGCAGCGGGACTTGATCTCGGAGTAGACCTCGCCCCACGGGCGGTCCTTCTGCTTGCGAAGCCAGCGCACGAGCGGCGCGAGCCTGTCGCGCTGCGAGACCCGGAGCGGGCGGCGGCGCGGGAAGTTCGCGCGGTCGAGGCGCTCGGGATCGCGTGCGAGGATGCGGCCGACGATGCGGGCCGCGCTTCGCTCGGAGCTGTTCCGATCCTTGCGCTCCGCCTTCATGAAGGCGGTGCGACCAGGCTCGATCACGGTGCGGGAGAGTTTCTTGGTGGACATGGCGAACACGCTGCGATGCAGCGATCCGCCAAAGAGATTCCGACTTCACCCTGAGCGAGCGAAGCGAGTCGAAGGGCGTGTGGAGGGACCAACGGCCCTTCGACTCGGCGGCAAACTGCGCCGCCTCGCTCAGGGTGAGGGATTCCTACAATCCCAGATACGCCATGACCGACGCGAGCTCCGCATCGGTGAGCCGCTCCTCAGAAAAAAACGGCATCACGCCGCCGATCCCGAAGAAGCTGCCGTGGCGCACCTTCTCCGCGACGACCACGCGGTGGTCGATGCCGGGAAAGTCGACGTCGTAGAGCGCCCAGAGGTCGTCGTTCAGCGCCGTGACCGATGGATCGAGCCGTCCCGATCCCGACGGCGAACCGTGGCAGTGCCGGCACGCCGCGTCGTAGATCGCCTCGCCCGCGACGGCGTCGCCACCGGGGATGAGCGGGATGTTGCGCGTGATCGTGACGGGAAGCGCGGGCGACGACGCCTGCGGGCTAATCGAGAAAAGATACTCGTAGAGCGCGTCGCCCTTCTCCTGGCCGGCGACGATCGGCTGACCGCGCATGAACACCCGATTGCAAAAGTCGACGGCGCCGAGGTACTGGGCCGCGTAGCCGCCCCACCAGGACTCGCGACCCGCGCTGTTCTCGAGTGGATACGCGGGGAAGATGCGGTCACCCTCGTCGGTGGTGCGCGAATGGCAGTCGTCGCACGCGAGGTGATTCACGCTCGACGACGAGAAGCCCGGATCGCCCGCGAGCGACTCGCCGCGCTCGACGGCGGGACGTTCGACGGTTTTCGTGTCGCCGGCGCACGCGGCACCCGCCGCGCCGAGCCCGAACGCCGCGATGGCCAACATCGCCGAGCGCACCGTCTCCCCCCTCCCCCCGGGAGGGGGGAGACGGTGCGCTCGGCGATGT
>Ga0163152_10002332_pt1 | contig 27340 bp, 37 predicted proteins | sample OliLakLV19MP8IB2_FD_148635 | JGI IMG/M metagenome (GOLD analysis project Ga0163152, IMG submission 148635) | Freshwater microbial mat bacterial communities from Lake Vanda, McMurdo Dry Valleys, Antarctica - Oligotrophic Lake LV.19.MP8.IB-2 | ecosystem: Environmental > Aquatic > Freshwater >...
CTAATTAAAAATATAGTTAGTAGATAAAGTTATTTTAAGTAGGCTAAACAAGACATAACAAATAATGTCTGTTACCTATCATTACGTAACACCCTCTTAAATTCTTAGGTATTACGCACCCTGCATTTGACATGTGCAAGAAGGGTCATGTGTAGCTGTCGAAACTTAAGAATTTGGAGTTTGACTCCAATAATTAAGTCTAGACAGAAGCCAGTTACATTGCTCGACAGCTATAACAATGTAGAGGTCTTACCTCAATAACCGACTCGCTAGAGCTTTCATTGTTCAGATGAAAGAAGCTGATTTGATAATGGTATTATACCACTCTTTAAAATAGAAGTCAAATCGATAAACCTCTATTTCTATTAGTACCTCTCTAATATAACAGAAATTTTATAGAAGTCAATACCCAATTTAGCAAAAGTCTAAAATTTTAATATTGGAAATTTACTTATTAAAAGTATGTCATTCTTTCGTAAGGCATGACGTATATTTGTAAGTGATTTTGGTAAAACTCGTTAAAATTAGTGCTTGACATTAGCCAAACTCTTTGGTATACTAATTTCATCGGACAAAACAAAAAGAAAGCTTCAAAATGAAAAACACAAAAAAGTTAAAACAAAAGAACGAAACGAAAAAATGTCATAGCTGCTCTAGTACAAGAGAAACAAATTCAAGATATTGTTTATCTTGTTGGATCGAAGATTGTGTAAGAAAGACATTAAAAGTTACTGAGAAACAGGAGAAAAAACGAATAGCCAATCTCCTTCATCAAAAACTAAAAAACCAAAATTTTACTTGCTGTTACACGGCAAGGCCGTTGATTACAGGTATAAACCTTTCATTAGATCACATACTACCATCAAGTATTTTTCCAGAGGGTTTAGCTGATTTGGATAATCTAGTTTGGGTTGACCTTAGTTGTAATGTGGCAAAAAGTAATTTGTTACCTAAAAATTTCTTAGAACTCTGCGAAGCTGTAGTTCGTACAAGATCAACTCTTTTGATTAAGGATTATTAAAATGCAAGAGGTTTCAGTGTTTGGTTTTTCAGCGTTTCTTGGTTCGGGCAATTCAACAGGTAAAACCGTATGGTACGTAAACTTTGTAAATCCGGTTTTAGCTCTGGATCTGCGATCCTTACGTGAATACATCATGTTTCTTGAGTACGTGGAGTATTATGTTCAAGAGTTGAACGTTTGAGGGAGGAATGATTTGTCAAAAAAGGAAGAAACTTTGCTTGAAACAGTTAATCTAGATTTATCGTTAGAAATAGAATGCCAAAAAGTTATCGGATATTTTCCCACTAATCTAGGTTTAGCTATTAAATATCTTTGGAGAGTAGCAAACCCATATGCACGTAAATATCACTCTGTAGAGGAAAGAGTTCAGAACTTAAATAAGGCAGTGAATTTTATAGAGTTTGAGATTGAATGTTTGAGGGAGGAATGAAACCCTTAGCAACTATCAAGTGTCCTTACTGTAAAGGAGCTACTACTACACAGGATCGTAAAACTCTTTATCTCTACTCAACTGATACGTATTGGTGTGCTAGGTGTAAAGCTTTTGGAGTAATATCAGACATTGACCCATCACTTTTATCTGGTATTACTCCAAAGGTTACTACTACTACAGAATTAGTAAAATTTGAATACAATAATACTGGTAAGCGCTTCTCTGTATGCAAAAATCGCTTTTATGATGGCAGTAGAGATGTGTTTCAAATCAAACTCCCAGATGGGAGTTTAGTAGGACATTGCTACAGACTCCCAGATAAGAGAAGTAAAATTGAAGGAGTGAAAGGTCTCTGCTACAGAGAACAATTTCTTGATCTTTCACAGACGTATAGATTAGTAGAAGGGGTGTACGACTGTATTTATCCCAACGATATTGCCGTTCTTGGATACCCAAATGAGTTTCAAGCTAAACAATTAAAATGGTTCAATTTGATTCTTTGTCCAGATGGCGACGTTTGGCAAGATAAGCAAAAATTGATCCTGTGGCTTAAACCCTTTTGGTACTTCAAAAAAATAGTAGTGGAACATATACCCAACTCAAAAGACCCTGACGAGTGTTTAGAGCAAGATCGTACTAAAGTCAGTTTCAATATAATAAAGGATTGGTTAAACAAACAAACATGACTACTTTTAACTTAGAAGCAGCTTTCGGAGATCTGGAATTAGAAACCCAACTAAAATCAGTTTTATATTACGTAAAAAAGGGACAAACTTTAGCTCTAGCAATGCTGCCTCCGATGGAATTTCAAGGTACGCCGAAACTGTCAATTTCTGTAGAATCTGATTTTAATGGTAAAAAATTTCAACAACATATTGTACGTTTTGCGATGTTTGACTTTACTAGCGGCAAAGTCGATTATTCAAAAACTCAATTTGTTGGTATCCCACTAGCATCGACGTACATAACTCAACTAGTAAAGGCTTTTAAAGATGAATTCAAAGTAGCCACCCAAGATTTCAATTTAATTGAGCTTCAAAAAGCTGAAAAAACCCTGATCACTTTTAAGCCTAAAATTGTGAGAATGCCTGATGAGTTATGGGAAACTGGCAGCAAAGCCCCAACTTGGGATGAACTATTACAGGCGCATACTTCAATGCGAGAAAATATTGACAAAAAAAAGGATGGAGTAAAAACTGAAGCATCTACTCCCTGGGAATAGTATCTAGCTCAACTCAAAAGGAGGTGTAAAAACCTCCTTTTATTTTATCCTTAGTGACTTCTTTAAAAGAAGCCTTAAAAGAGTGGGGTATAAAATGATAGGAATTGATTTAGCAACCACTAACTGTGGTATTTGTTGGATGCAGAAAGACGAGGATTGTAAATTTGCAACAGTTGGTATGAAAGATTTAGAGAAAAAAACAATTCTTGCTTTTGCAAAGTCACTTAGCATATTGACCTATGAACATGATGTAGTTGTAGATTTTTCTTTTGCAGAATGTTTTTTACCAAATAGACGAAAACATGTAGCAGTTAAATATTTTTTAGCAGGTTGTATCCAAAATTCAGCACGGAACACAGTATTTGTTACACCTTCTGAATTAAGGGAATTCTTAGGCTATTCAAAGAAGGTCTCTAAAAAAACAATTCACCAACTACAGTTTAATCTTGAATGGTTGGAAAAATATACTGAGCATGAACTAGACGCCTATTTACTCGCTCTGTTAGGCACTATGCAAAAGGATCGATAATGATGACTGAATCTCTCTTTTCTCTAGATGATATAAGCATTGCTTCTGACGTTGCTACAGCAGTAGACGACGTCTACAGTAGACTGGTTTTTCTACTAGAAAGCATGAAATTAGAGTTACCAACATGGCTAAAATATAAATTGCCATTTGCAGAAAACTTAAGTAAGCCCCGGGTTCTTTGGTCTCCTCTGTTGTCAGCGGCATATCGTAAAGGGGAAATTTATGGTGAAGGATCAGTAGACGAGATCAGACAGTGTTTGGATAAGGTGCTTTCACCAGAATTGAAAACCTTTGATGATCGAAAGAAATTTTGGGATTATGTAGGTTCGCTGGCAACTGGACTTTTTACTGAGAATGAAGAAGTCTACTTAGAAGAAGTAGTGGGTGGAGGGATGATAGAAAAATTCAATTCCGGATTTGCTCCGTTTGATCAAGCGATTGGAGGTTTTTATCAATCAATTATAACTGTAGCAGGTACACCTGGATCGGGGAAAACCAGTTTAATTCTTAGTCTGATGGGAGAATTGGTAAAGAATTTTCCGGTTTGGTATTTTCAAACAGAGATTCCAGCTAAAATAATTTATTCACGCATAAGCCAAATCAGACCTAAAAATATAGTTCCTGGTAGTAAGATCTTCTGTGGCAACTACTCATCAGAATCTATTTTGGAACGGGTTAAAAAAGAGCCAGATCAAAACAGAATTATTATTTATGACTCTCCAGAGGTAAAAACATCAGGAGTAGACCCCATACAATATTTTGAAAAAGTCTATCAAGATTTAGTTTCAATGAAGATGGAATCGAGAGCGATAATTGTAACATCACAAACTAAGCAGGGGATTGGTTGGGAGGATTTAGGAGTTTACAGTTTATCGGACTCGGCAGCTAAGGCAAGATACACAGATATAATTTTGTATCTAGGCAGAATTTTAGACACTGTTTTGGTTAAAACAGGAAAAAACCGATTTGGTCAGCTTGGTCAATCCATGACCAAATATGATTATGCTAATTTAACTCTGGTAGATGATAAATTGGGAGATATGTTTGAGTAAAGAGGTAGAAAATGGAAAAATTGATTTTAAGCATTTATCCAAAGTCTAAACACCCAACGTATGAAATGATCAGTCTTCTTCTACCAGAAGAAAAAATCTCTGTAGGAGTATTGCGGGAAAGACTATTTAAGCTAGATTTGACTAATCTACTAGTTTTATGCCTTGATTCAGAAGTATCTAAACTTTTCAAAGAAGATTACGGGTTTAATGATCATGGAATCTATTTTGATGTTTATTACAACTCTGCATTTGATGAACAAGCCCATCTTTATGCAGAGAAAATAAAAAAACTAAAAACAAAACTTTCAAAGAAGTATAAACAAGAGACTGAATCGTCGCTAGAGCTAGAGGGGTTAAAACTGGTTAATCGGACTAGCCAATATGCCTTTACTCTTGTACCTCTTGAAAAAGCGAGTCAGAAACGTGACTACGAACGCTGGTTGAATTACGATGCTTTCGTTGACCCTGTTGTCAAATATCAAAAACAAGAAAGTGTAATAGTTACTCACACTTGTATTTTAGATATAGAGACTACAGGGTTAGATTTTGAAGGTAATAGCATCACAATGATTGGTATAAAGCCTTTAGCAAGTATGCACCACCAGTGTATCTCTAATCCAACCGTAACCCAGATAAAAAACTTGTTAATTTATTTAGAAGGAAAAACAATTATTGGGCATAATCTAATCTTTGATCTTTCTTGGTTGATGTATGCATCTGGATCGACGTTTGTTCCAAATATAAATACAGTCGACACGCTGCTGTTAGCTCACGTAGCAGGGGAAAGACGACTAAGCCTTAAACATCTGTCAATGATGTATGGAAATTTTAAGGGTAGACGTAATACTATGAATGCGGATGAAAATTATTTGTTGGAAGATCTTTTAGCTACGGAGCTTTTATATGAAAAATTCAAACACAAATTAGATACCTTCTCCGGTCAATTGGTTTGTCAAGCCGTGAAGACTTTCTCAGAAGTAAAGGTAAATGGTATAGCTCTTGATAAAACCAGACTGTTTGAGATTAGAGACACGTACAAACAGTATGATACTCCAAAGTATGAATTTAATGTAGACAGTAACAGGGAATTGGCAGACTACTTAATAGCGCAAGGGGTTCCTTTGGTAGATAAAACTGAAAGAGGGGATTGGAAAGTAGATCAAAAAACTCTTGAGAATTTTAATAACCTACCAGTAGTATCAAAATATTTAGAGTATCAAAAGGAAGTTACTATTTATCAAAAGTTTATCAAGCCTTATTGTGAGTTACAGAATTTCATGATTAGACCTGATATTCGATTATCAGGTACAGAGACAGGCAGGCTTTCCTGTAACAATCCTAATGTCCAACAGATACCAAATAGAAGTTTATTCAAAGATATTTTTAGATCAAGATTTGAAAGTGAAGGATTTATTGGGTCAATCGATCTAGATCAGGCAGAATTAAGAATAGCTGCCTTGCTGGCAAATGATCAAATTTACGCTCAAGCTTTATTGTCTAATGACTTTCATAAACTCGTAGCGAGTAAATCCTTCGGCATAACAGAGAAAGAAGTTACTAAAGCTCAAAGATTTGCAGCTAAAACGGTAAATTTTGGAGGTGTGTTATATGGAGGATCAGCGAAGGGGATAGCCTGGAGAATCAAGGTAGATACCTCCGTAGTACAGACCATTCAAGCTTGGTATAAAAAAGAATTTATTGGTCTTACTAACTGGATTGAAGGTGAAAAAGAACTAGCTGTACAAACATCATACAGTCAAACTTATTTTGGTAGAGAACGGAGTCTAAGGGAGTTGAGATGGGATCAAAAACGTAGAATTGGAGTCAACACAGCAGTTCAATCCGTGGCTAGTGATGTAATGCTTTACATCGTCGTTAGACTCTCTGGGTTGATCAGAAAGAATAAGCTAAAGTCTAAGGTCATGTTTCCAGTTCATGATGAACTATTGCTTGATATTCATAAATCAGAATTAGACAAAATTATAGAATTACTGAAACAAGCTTTTAAAGACGTGTTAAAGACCCCTTTAGGTAAACTAGGTTTAACAAACGTGTTACCTGTAAGCGGGTCTTTGGAGTGGGGTAAAAGTTGGTTATATGTCAAAAATGAAAAGTTTCCTAGTGACGGTTCTACCAAAATTAGTTCGCTAGAGGGTGTAAATGAATAATTCACAATTAATTAACCAAACATCAAATAAATATGAGTATTATACTCCCTCTTCGATAATAGAGGCAGCTAGATCAACGATGGGTAGTATTGACCTTGATCCGGCAAGTAGTGAAACCGCTAATCAGAGAGTAAAAGCATTGGCGTATTACTCATCAGAAGGTTTAGAAAAAACTTGGTACGGTAATATTTGGTTAAACCACCCCTTCTCTAGAGAAAATAATCCTTTATGGATCAGAAAATTACACTTGGGATATCATCTAGACCGCATTGAACAAGCCTGCTGTCTTACTTATGCAGCAACTTCAGAAAACTGGTTTCAACCGCTCTTTAATTATGTACAATGTTGGTTGGCTCCAAGAACAAATTTTTACTTACCCGATGGGACATTAAAAAAGGGAGTGACAAAGGGATCGGTGATAACTTACTTCGGTTCAGAAAACAAAAAATTTAGTTTTTACTTTTCTAAGCTGGGGTATATTACCCAACCATTAAGAAATTAAATTATGTCAATACATTTATGGTTTCTCTGTATCCTGGGTGTTAATTTATCTTTATTAGCAACTGTACTTATATATGGAGTGTGTGTTATGTCTGGAATAGAAGTACCACCAATGACAAATGAACCAAACCAAGTAGAAAGCAATAAAGAATAGTTTGAGATTGCTTATAAGGAGCTTTTATAAGGAGCTTTTATAATGAGATTATGTGTAGACGGCGGTTATTTAACTTTTAAAATGTCCTTTGGAAACTTTGATCAATGGCAGCGTACCCACGGAGAAAAAGTTTCTATCTTTGCTATAGATAATACACCTAAACGAAAAGAGGTTTACCCCGATTATAAAAAGGGGAGAAACACTGGTAAATCTGAAATTTTACAAGATGTATGGGCTTTGAGAGACCGGATCAATGAGGAGAAACAACTACCACTTTGTAGTATAGAAGGTTTGGAAGCAGACGATTTGGTAGCTTGTTGGGGCTTGTTTAATCCTGATCATCTCATTGTAGGGGTGGATAAGGATTTTTTTCAACTTCCTAATGTGGGTACTGTTTTGTACCATAACCTGCAACCCTATGGAAAGAATGCAGCTATCGAAAAGTTACCAGTGTATTTGCAAGAGTTGGCTAGAGATAATTTTGCTCTTTATCAAATGCTTTTAGGAGATATAGCTGATAACATACCTCGGTTGTTGAGTAAAGGTAAAGAGGGAAAAAATCAAATAGAATTTTTAAAAAATGCAACAGATCACGGTCATTTAGCAGAGAGTCTACAAGATTTATTTGATGACCAAATAATTACCAATGCAAAGTTAGTTTTAATTCCATATTATGAATATTGTCAAGCAGAGGATTGGTTTGTCGATTGGTGTTTCGGGAATTACTATAATCCTAAGCATTGGTCAACGTTGTATCAGCAGATGATTGATTGTCTGTTACCCAATACGACAGGTAATGAAAAAGCAGTATGGGATTTGTTTAGTTTGAATTAAGGTTGAATACTGGTATAAAAGTCTACTTTTTTAAGTAGACTTTTTTCAAAAAGAAACATATTGACAAGCATCGATATCTCGTGTATAATTAACATATAGAGAAAGACTAATGAACCAAGAATATTGTTACCAATGTGGATATCTTAAGGGTATTTTTTCTTTTCATAGATTCAATTTTACAATTGAAAGATATGCAGGTTACGAACATAACAAAATTTGTAATCATTGTGCAAAGATAAATGAATACTCTTTCAAAAGAGTAGAAAAAATCCTTGCAGGAATTTCGATACCCTACTACGAAACTCCAGTAACCAAATACAAAATTCAACAAATCTGATCCTAACATTGCTGTTTCTAGTTTCTTAAGTTTGGTGCTTGTTGGAAATAACCTATGTAAATTTTTTCCTAATTTTCCTCATTTTAGTTTTCTTAGTCTATATTAATAATGAACAAGTTAGACTAAGAAAACTCCTTCCGTTTGATAATTCTAGGCAATCCTTAAAGCGTATGAAAATTTTGTCTGTAGTAGCAGGACACGATTTGGATATGCAAGAAATTGAAAAGTCTCTTTATTCCACTGATATTAGTTACAATCTTCTCAGTTATCAAGCTGTATCCCAACAGTCACTCTTAGCAGAACTCGAAAAAGACGTTACAGTATTTGAGTTGTCTAGTCATGGATTGAATGGTGCTTTTCGACTAGGTAATGCGAGTATACCGATTTCCTGGCTTTCTACTGCCTTAAAACAAACTAAAGGTTTGGATTGTGCTTTATTACTTTATTGCAATTCTTATATCGATCAGGAAGTAATCGCAGCTTCAAAAATTTTTGTGATTAGCATGATTGGGGATGTAAAAGACACTACTTGTGTCGTTTTTTCTAGGAACTTCTATTTTTATCTCAACAAAAAATTCACTTATACAGAAGCTTTTGAGAGATCAAGGTTACAACTTCCTGTTGAAGATTTCCCAAAGTTTATTTACAAAGATGGAAAACTATAATGCTAGTTGACGCCCTGTCTGAAAAACATCAAAGATTTGTAAGAACCTATATAGAGTGCCTGCATCAGGGTAGAGCTTATAAAGCGGCTTTTCCTCATGTCATGATCGAAACTGCTAGGACTGAAGGTTGCAAACTCGCTAATCAAACAGAGGTAAAAGCGGCAATTTATGAGCTATTAAAAGCGTATATACCTGCTAAAGAGGAAACACTACAACGAATTATAAAGATCGTCGAGTTCGACTTAGGTCAATACTTTATAGGTGACATTCTGCAATTGGATCAGTTGATAGAAAATGGTTATGGTTGGATGGTCAAAGGTGTAAAGCAGACTAAATTTGGCACAGAAGTAGTGTTGATGGATAAGGATACTGCATTAAATAACTTAGCTAAAATTCAAACTTTATTCAACGATACACAGCAAATTACTATTAACATTGGGCAAGAAATATCCGCCAAAGATCAATTAACCAAAAAACTACAAGATTTGGACGATAAATTTGCTTCTAGTGGTGTAAATGTCAAATGACTTCAGTAGGCTAGAAAAACTAGCTCTGTTGTCTGCTAAGGATCGTAATGACTACCTCATTAATTTTACAGAGGAAGAAGTAGCAAGATTACTTGAATCTTACGAATTTAAAGCAAGACCAAAACAGTTATTTCCAAAAGGCGACTGGCGTACTTGGTTGCTTCTTTCAGGTAGAGGCTTTGGCAAGAGTTTTGTCGGTAGTAATTTTGTCATTAATCAAGCACAAACTCAAAATTACCCAATAGCGTTGATTGGTGCTAACGCTGCTGATGTTCGTGATTATATGATTGAACTTGGTGAATCCTCCATTGTAAAGCAATCTCCAAAATGGTTTACTCCTGATTATCAACCCTCTAAACGTAGGTTAGTATTTCCTAATGGTGTAATTGCTGTCGCTTTTTCTGCTGATAATCCTGATCAACTCCGAGGTTTTAACGGCAATTCTGCTTGGATAGATGAACTGGCAAAGTATCAGTATCCAAATGAAGTTTGGGATAACTTGAATTTTTCTTTGAGAGTTGGGAATACTCCAAAGGTAATTATCACTACCACCCCTAGACCATTAAAACTAATTAAAGAGTTGTGGGCTGATCCTCTAGTTAAAAAAACTGTTGGTTCTACTCTCGAAAACAGAAGTAATTTAGCCTCTCCCTTCATTGACTACATTTACAAAAAATATTCGGGTACACGATTAGGGAGACAGGAGCTCGAGGGTGAAATTCTAATGGATACACCTGGCGCTTTGTGGACTTACCAAAATCTTGACCAAAATAGAGTATCCAAAGCTCCCATACTAAAACAAATTGTTATTGCGATTGATCCAGCTATCACAGCAGACGAGGATTCTAATGAAACTGGTATCATTGTTAGTGGAATCGATGAGCTTGATCATGGATTTGTGTTAGAGGATGCCTCTGGGATTTATCATCCTAATGAGTGGGCGACTGAAGCGATTAAATTGTATGAAAAGTATAAAGCTTCTTACATCATTGCAGAGGTCAATCAGGGTGGAGATCTAGTTACAAACAATATTCAACAAGTAGCTAAGTCTCTGGGTAAATCTTTCATACCCTGTAAAAAAGTTCATGCTTCTAAAGGTAAGTTCACTCGGGCTGAACCTGTGGCTGCTTTGTATGAACAGCATCGAATTAGTCATGTTGGAGTTTTTCCAGAGTTAGAAGACTCAATGTGTACCTTTTTACAGGGTGACAAGCTATCCCCTGATCGTATGGATGCTTTAGTTTGGGGCTTTTATTTCCTGCTAGTTAAACAAACAGAGACACATATATCAGATGAAGACTTTTGGTAAAGAAACTTTATCCTACTTTTTAGGAGATGCTTTTGCACCTTCAGGAATGATTCAATAAATGCATCTAAACGATTATGCACATTTACAAACTCTGACAGAGAGTCAACGTCATCAATTAAAGCATATTCAGATGCTTTGGTCGTATTATCGAGGAGACTTTAAGAAATGGTTACTACCAAAACTCCTACCCAATGGCAATACCATTAATGATAATGTTCAACTTGCCTTGAGTAGAAAAATTGTGCATAAAGGTAACTATTTTTTATTTGGCAAGGGATTGAATTGGCAACTAAGTAAAAAAAATGCTGTTACAGAAGAAAAAGTTCTTAGTCAAATTTGGGGTAATCAGGAAACACAAAATGCTTTTCTAAGCGAACTTGGTATCAATGGAGGTGTAACAGGGAATTATTATATACAAATTGTATCAAACCAAAAAGGTACAAGAGTGAAGAATCTTGACCCTACTTGGGTATTTGTTACTCCTGACCCAAATGATCAAGATGAAGCTTTAGAATATGATTTACGATTTATGGTTAAAGATGAACTCTTTAGAATCCTTCATAAAAACTTAGGTAATGGCACATGGGATTACTCAAAAGAGAAGTATACCAAAGCACGTTGGGAATATGTAGAAAAACCTGTCATCTGGCCTTTTGAATGGCCTTTCATTGTATCAGGTAAAAATCTTCCCAATCCAAATTCGTTCTATGGTGCTAGCGACTTAATTGATGCAGAAATTAATGACACGATTAATTTAGTCGCATCAAATCTAAACAGAATTATTCGGATATTTGCCCATCCGGTTATATGGGGTTATGGATTTGGTTCATCTGCTTTGACAGTAGATTCAAGTAAGATAATTACTTCTACCTCTGAATCAGCTAAACTAGAGGCGCTTGAGTTGGCTAGAGATTTGTCTAGTCCACAAGAGTACCTAAAATTTCTCAGAACAATGTTTAGTGAGGTAACTAATGTTCCTGAATCAGACCCGGATCGTTTAGCCATTGGTGCCCAAAGTGGCTTTGCGTTAGAAGTTTTGTTTAATGACCTAATTCTTAAAACAGGAACTAAGAGAAATTTTTACGGTAAGGGCTTAATAGAGCTTAATAGGCGCTTGTTGGAGTTATCAGGTTTTGGAGAAGACAACCAAACGCAACTTCTATGGCCTAATGCTCTACCTACTGATAAGCAAAGTGAGACTACCTCAGATCAATTTGAATTAGCCTCTGGTTTAGTCTCAAAGAGAACTTTAGCAATCAAACGTGGGTATGACTTTGATCAAGAGCTTGAATATATGCAAAAAGAGCAAGCTAATCAAGGAACACTCGGAGAAGCCTTGATTACTGCGTTTAGAAATGGGCAAGGTTGATTTCTTAGCTTAAAAAACACCTCTAATTTCCTCTTAAAATATTCTCAAGGTACAAATGTATCAAATAGTTGTAATTACTTAACCTTGAAATTATTTCTTCTAACCGTATAAAAATACACTGGAATGTCAGCACTAAATTATGCCAACAGTAATTGAAACAGCTAATAGATTCAAGAATGAATTACTAAGGCATGAGACAAATTCGACTAATCAAATGCTTGGAGCTTACAAACTAGTCACTAATAGACTAGAAGATAAGCTGTCAGGATTAATGTCACAGATTGAAGCTTTAGAAGCTCAAGGCACATTGACTCCTAATAATATTAAAAACTTAGCTGTTTGGCCTAGCTTATTAAACCAACTACAAGATGAAGTGACAAAATTTGGTGGTTTCGTCGATACACATAACACACTAGCTGCTAACAAATCTATTGATCTGGCAAGTAACCATAGTCAATTATTGACGGCTGTTAACTTTCAAGATAAACCTGACCTAACAAAAGCTTTTAATGCTACATGGGACAAATTATCTACAGAGGCAATCCAAACTTTACTAGGTTTCCTTCAACCAGATTCACAACTTCACACAAACCTTACCTCTACACTTGGTTCGTCTGCTACTGAAAACTTTGTCAACAAACTCTTAGAAGGTATTGCACTTGGGTATAACCCTAGAAAAATCAATGCTCTGATTAACCAGACATTGGGTGAACCTTTAACTTGGTCTCTCAATACTGTCAGAACTACGCAGTTATATTCCTATAGAGAAGCGACTAGAGCTAATTACATAGCTAATTCAGAAATTATTGGGGGCTGGAGGTGGTACGCCGCATTAGATGGTCGGGTATGCTTATCATGTGTAAATAAACATGGTTCAATACACTCAATAGAGGAAGGTTTAAACGATCATCATTCTGGCAGATGTACACAAATTCCACTGGTTAAAAACGCTAAACAATTTGGCTTAACTGACCCAGAAATTGAGATAGGTGAAGATTGGTTTAATCGTTTGCCAGAAACCCAACAAGTACAGAGAATGGGTGAAGCTAAATACACTGCTTATAAAGCAGGTGAATTCAGATTTGATGATTTATCAGAAGAATACCAAAATGATACTTTTGGATTAATGATAAAAGAGGCTAGTTTGCTGGGTATTTTAGGAGATAGAGCAGAGAGGTATTATAGCAGATGAAAATTATTTTTGTCGTACTACTAATTCTTGTATTAACAGCTTGTGTAGAACCAAAACAAAGATTTCAGAGACCAAAAAACAATATTTATACTACTCAGAGTTTTGAATGTGGAGGAGTTAATGGAAAAATTACATGAAAGTAAATGGAATGAACAGGATCAGTGTTTTAGATTAGTCCACCCTAACACAGGGGATTTTATTGCAGAATACTACCCCAACTCAAATCAATTGGTCGTAACCAAGCATCGACAGACAGCCATCATTGATTTAGATTTATACAAAGGTTTGCAATGGACGCAATTACAGAACAAACAGTTTTTACCTCAATAGACAAACGACCTATACTAATGACATATCCTCTGCTACGTAAGACTTTAGTACCTTACTGTAAAGGTAAAACGCACTTACTACATGGGATATTAGACCTTTGGCAAGTGGGTGTTCCACAACCTCAAACCCACAATGGACAAATAGTAAAGATGCTTTATCCAAACATGTTCGTTGAGTTTGCTAGATTGTGCATGAAGGAGAATGGATAACATGGAACTCGAAACTACTGAAACTGAGTCAGAAACCACAAATACAGGTGATACTTCTACCGAAATTGAAGGTAATGGTACTTTTACTCAAGATCAGGTAAACAAAATTGTAATAAAACGTGTAAAAGAAGTTAAAGCACAATTTAAAGACTATAAGAGTTTGCAGGATACAGTAACAACTTTGACCGCTCAAGTAGAGGCACTAACAGCAGAAAAAGACACTGTCAAGAAACAATATCTTGATACAGCTTTTTCTAGTCTACTTGATTCAACCGCTATGAACTTAAATCTTGATCCTGAATTAGCTTTGAAATTGTTGGATAAAGACAAACTCATTTTTGTTGAAGATAAACCAACAAATCTAAAAGAGCTACTGCACGCAGTGATTGAAAAGCATCCTAGTCTTGTTAAAAAAGTTGTTATTACTCCTGTTATTCCGTCTGTAACTCTAACAGAAGGTGAAAAAAACTTCTCACTACACAAAACATCAAAAAGTAACTTTTTCTCTGGTGGTGGTTTAAAAGCTGCTACTCTTATTTCTAAATGAAGGTAATTTAAAATGGCTATCACTAAATCTACTGATCTTAATAGTTTGTTTTCGGATATTTATGAACGGGCAATCTTTGTAGCTCGTGAAATGAACCTGATGGTACAACTGGTTAGTAACTACAGCGCTAACAACTTTTACACCCGCCATCTTAAGACACGACCTCAGTTATCTGCTGAAGCTGTTACAGAAGGCGTGGACTACAACAATGCTCAGACATTTGGTTTGACAGAAGTTGGCACGTTGACTCCAGGTGAAAAAATGGTTCAGGTTGTGTTGACTGATATCGATGTTATGAATGATCCCGATGGGGCTATGCAGGATGCATCACAGGAGATGGGTGCAAGTATTGCTACTAAGATTGATACTGATCTAGTAGGTTTGTTCTCTAGCTTTTCCACAGATAAAGGTACAGGGGCTGGTAATGCTGCTACTCTAGCTTCTGTAGCAGCAGGGGTTAGTTTGCTGCGTACTCGCTTTGCAACTCAAGATGGACAAATCAACGTCGTGTTGCATCCGTATCATTGGCATGATATTTGGGTATTGTTAGGTCAACCGGCTAGTAATCAAGCACTGTTGGGTGAAGTTGCTAATGCAGCTTTACGTGACTATTTTGTAGGTAACTGGCTAGGGGTGACTTGGTATACTTCTGCAAACATTAGTGTTGATGCAAGTGATGATGCTATTTCAGGTATTTTTACGCAATCTGCTTTGGCCTTCGATTCAAGAATTGCTCCAACAATGGAGCCTGAACGGGATGCGTCATTACGGGCATGGGAACTTAATATGATTGCCGGTTATGCGTATGGTTTAGGCAAACGACCAACTTATGGTGTCAAATATACCGCAGATGCGGCCACTCCGTAATGCCTTTTTCAAACGTTAATAAAGGAGGTTTAGATCTTTCATAAAGGATTTTATACATGTTCGGTTCTTATCAACTTCAAACTCTTTTAATTCCTCTTAACTATGATCCTGCTGCGGATGATGATATTTTTCTCTTCAAAGCTTCTAAGACACTCAAAATTGATTCTGCTTCGGTTACTCTGAATAATGCTTTAGCAGGCGGCACAGCAAACTACTTTGATGTAGCTTTATACAATGGTGGTACTGCCGGAACTGGTGTAACAGCTATTGGTGGAACAATTGGTGGAACAATTGGTTGGTCTGCCTTGACTCCTAAGGACTTTACAATCTCCAATGGCACAGTAACAGCTAATCAAGTGGTGTATCTTCGCTATAATGAAGAAGGCACTGGCACGTTTACTGCCGGTGTGGTTCAGATAAATTATCGTATTGGTCAATAATTGTTTTACTAGTCTAAAAAACTAACCAAAAAACAAGTCAAAAAAGTTAATTGATACAATAGTATCAAATTAGTAAAATCGTTGAACTTTGCCATTCTCTGTTGTTCACGCCTGTAACTCAAGGAATAAAAATGGCTATACGCTCTGGAATGACTGATTTAGTATCACAATTTAGAAGTAATGTACAAGAATCAGGTACAGTCATTTTTTCTGATGATCGTATACAGCAAATTTTAGATTCAAGTTCTTTTTACTTCACACAACAGACCTTACAATATCAAACCTATTATCTAACTGGTACTGTTCAGTATAAAGACGCTTCTGTTCCTCAAACTTGGTTAGAAGGTACTGCAACAAATACTGTAAGAGTTTATAATTCCGGTGGTACAACTACAACTGCATACACATCAGACTTTGTTAATGGTAAGTTTACCTTTACAAATAACACGCTTGGCACTGCTTATTATCTGACAGGTAGAAGCTTCAACTTTTATCAAGCTGTAGCTACTGGGTGGAATGAAAAAGCGGGTTACTATGCTAACAACTTTGATTTCCAAGTAGAAGGAAGAAGCTTTAAGAAGTCCCAAGTTATTAGCCACTGTAACCAAATGGCTAAACAATTTCTTAATCAAGCACGTGGGATTCAGCATAATATTGATAGAGGAGATATGTATGAGTCTCATTAGTGCTGCCGATCTTGTTTTCATGCGTTCTACTGAGGAAACAGCAATGGATAGTTTAGCAACTATCTATGCAATTACCTATACCGCTGGAGCTTTGGGTAATACTACAGAAAGTTATACAGCTACATCTACAAACATCGCTTGTGATATCTGGCCTCTATCAAGAAATGTAGATGAAAAATCAAGCGGTAATCAAGAGTTGTCAATGGGAGAATTTTATATTTCTCTACCTTATAACACCTCTGTAACCGTCAAAGATTTGATTGGCATTAGTGGTATTACTTATGAGATTACTTTTGTACCTCTAGCTCAAACTTGGCTTACTAATTTACGATTAGAAGCTAGAAATTATAATGGTTCGGCTAGACTCTAGAAAGGATCAAAATGTTTCTTGCTGCTACAATATTAAGCTTATGCCTTGCAGTGAACGACCCTGGTAAATACCCAGGAACGTATCAGGATTTAGCTTTAGCCTTGAATCCTACATGTTGGTTAAATTGGGGAATTTACGATGAACAAAATTTACAAGACCCTAGATTCACCCCTATGCTTTGGAAATTGAACGAAGCGAGTATAAAACAAGCAAGTGACTATGCTGCAAAGTATCCTGGACGCACTTGGCTTTTGTATAATGAGCCTGAAGGACTAGATCAATCTAACACGACCCCTGCATCTGCTGCTTTTTACTTTGATAAAGCTTTTACTCTAATCAAGAATCTTGACCCTACTGCTAAAATTGCTTGCTGTGGAAATATGGTAAGAGAAGAAAGTATCGATTGGCTAAATGAGTTTGTAAGACTTGCCAAGTTTAAACCTGATTACTGGCATGTACACATTTATATTGCAGATGATGAACCTAAATCTTGGGTAGCTTTCTGGAATTATTGGGATTTCTGGAATGTTAAATCTTTTGGTAGTTTACCCACACTCATAACAGAAACATGCTCTGTGAGTGGAGGTAATCAGCTTTTTAACTTTTTGTTAAATTATAGAAACCCAAAGATTTTGAACATTTATTGGTTCTCTGCATTCCCTGAACCCCAAGTAGCAGATTGGCAATGTAATCTCTTTGATGCGGCTGGTAAGGAAACTCTATTAGCAAAAAGTATCCCCTCAAACATAACACCTAGTCCGGAACCTCCTAGACCAATTTTTACACCTTCTTCAACTAAAACCCCAACTCAATTACCAACCGATACACCAACTCAATTACCAACCGATACACCAACCCAAGTAGTTACTAAAACCCCAACTCCCATACCTACTCCTTCACCAACTTCTACACCAACTTCTACTCTTTTAGGATCTCCAACAGGAGAAAAAGAAAAAGAAGAACCTAATCTGTATCGGGTATATCTAAGTTACGTAACACAATAATCAAAGGGAAATAGATAATGAATAATTTGAGGATTTTGTATAGTTCAAATGCATTCTGGGCTAGTTCTGGTTATGGCGTACAGGGTAGAAGTTTACTGCCTAGAATGGCAAATTTGGAGACTGTCAACGGTCGTGAGAATGTAGCTCAATTTGCGTGGTACGGTTTACAGGGCGGGATGCACAACGTTGAAGGATTTACGATTTTTCCTGCTGGAGTCGATCCTTATGGTAATGACATAATTCAGTCACATACTAGAGCTTTTAAGGCCAGTGTGGTTATTACCTTGATTGATGCTTGGGTACTCCAAGATATTGGTAAAAAGGTTTCTCCCGCTTTATGGCTCCCCTGGCTGCCAATTGATCATTCTCCTGTACCTGAACGGGTATTAGCAGGGATTTCGGATGCTTACTTGCCTCTTACATATTCCAAAGATGGGCATACCAAATTAAACAATGCTGGAGTAAAGAATCAGTATATACCGCATGGGATTGAACCGGGTGTTTTTAAGATTCTACCTTTGGAGGATGTAGAACGCTTTAAACAGCAGTATTTGAAACATACAGGGCATTTGACTATCATGGTAGCTGCCAATAAGGGGTATCCTGATCGAAAAGCATTTCAGCAACAATTACGGGGTTGGGCTGCTTTTGCTAAAGACAAACCAGACGCTAGATTGTATCTTCATACTGAACCTACTCCCCTGTATCAGGGGTTGGATCTGCATAAACTTTGCGATAGTTTAGGAATTCTTCATAAGGTCATGTTTCCAGACCGATACGAGTATTTCACCGGATTTCCATCGGAATATCTAGCTTTTATTTATAATTCAGCAAATATTATGATGCATGCAAGTATGGCAGAAGGTTTTGGAATTCCTAGCATTGAAGCTCAAGCTTGCGGTTGTCCTGTGGTGACTACAAACTTTTCTTCAATGCCTGAATTAATTAGATATGGAACAATTACAGAACCTAGAGATATGATTTGGACACCAATGGACGCATGGCAAGCTTGGCCTGATCATGTTGCAATCAGAGACTCTCTAGACGATAATTATGCGACTTGGTTGTCTTTAGGCAAGGTGAGAGACTTTGATGAGGGAATAGCCGCAAGTAACCAAATTCACTCTGAATTTAATTGGGATACGCTTGTAGAGGAGTATTGGAAACCATTGTTTGAGGGTTTGCACTCTAAGATATATCCTCAACAAGTAATAATTACTCAAACTCCTAGACTAGGAAAGATCAAACCAGTATGAAAGTAGCAGCTTTAATTATTGGAATTGATGGTTGGGTGGGGTATACATTACCCTTAGTTAAATCAATTCAGAAATACCAACCTGACTGTGCTATTGTAGTAATCGACAATGCAAGTAAAACTCCTTATCCTGATTTAGACATTGTTTATCGTACATCCCGCATTTGTTACTCTGCGGCAATTAATTATGCTTATTCAAAAGTAGAAGCTGATTATTATATAGTTTTATCAAACGATGTTTTATGTACAGGCAAATTCGATCATTTATTAAAGCCCTATGGGGTACTTGGTATTGAACTAATTCAGGCCAAAGAACCAAAAAATCTCGCTTGGTTAATGGGCTGGTGTCTTGTTTTTCCTAAAGAAATTTGGGAAGATATTGGTGGGTGGGATGAAAATTATAAGATTTCATCTTGGGAAGATGTAGATATTTCTACAACCATTTTAAAGTCTAAATGGGATCTGGTTTTCAACCCCACTTTCCCTTTTAAGCATTTGGATCAGAAACAAAGATTTACTTTAGTCAACGATTACTGGCAGTCTGAAGTACATAATATGGAATACTTTTTCAGAAAGCATTTTGATGAACCTAAAAACTGAAGCATCTATGATCAAATGGTGGCATGGAGGTATCCCTCTCGCAGACGATTTAATTACTGAAGGAACTACGTACCCACGTTACACGGTGTTACCTTATCTAGAATTGCCTTTGGATTTAACAGATAAAACAGCAATTGATATTTGTACATGGGATGGGTATTGGTCATTTGAATTAGAAAAACGTAATGCTAGTAAAGTAATCGCCGTCGATTCTTTTGTTTGGAATGATGATAATGCCAAAGCTATAGGTTACTCGGGAAAAAGGGGCTTTAATCTAGCCCATAAGACTCTAGAGTCTAAAGTTATTGATCATACTTGTGAAGTCCTGGATTTATCTGTAGATAAGTTTGGTACATTTGATATAGTTTTGTTTTTTGGTGTTTTGTATCACATGAGGCACCCACTACTAGCTCTAGAAAAAGCCGCTTCTTTAGCTCATGATTTACTGATTCTTGAAACCGAAATAGAACCTAACATAAACAATAATATTCCTCTTATGCGGTTTTATCCCGATTCAGCACTAAATAACGATAGCTCTAATTGGTTTGTACCTAACATGCTATGTGTAGAAGCGATGTTAAAAGATGTAGGTTTTACACACATAACGGGTAAAAATACATTTGCCAATAGTAGAGCAATATTCCACGCCTATAGATGAGAGGTTAAAATGATTATAGACCCAAAGCACAAAGTTTTATATCACATCAATAGTCTGTTTGATTTGAAAGTCAAGGGTAAAACCAATGCTCCTGTAAATGTTGAGATTGACCTCTCTAATAGATGTAGTCATGGGTGTAGTTGGTGCCATTTTGCTTATACTCATACAAAGGGTTTGTTAGCAGGATCAGACAAACCAGAGGGTTATATTGATACAGGAGACTTGTTTGACTTTGAACTTCTAAAACAAGTCTTGAATCAACTTCGCACAGCAGGTGTTAAATCAGTAACTTGGACTGGAGGAGGAGAGCCAACTCTCCACCCTATGTTCAAAGAGATTATTGAGTTTACTAGCGACTTAGGGCTTGATCAGGGGATGTATACACATGGCGGTCATGTGACTAAAGAATTAGCTGCTTTGCTAAAACAAAAACTTATTTTTGTGTATGTTAGTCTTGATGAATGCACAGCAGAAGATTTTAAGCAAAGTAAAGGGGTTAATCGCTTTAAAAATGTGTTAGAGGGTATTGTTAATCTAGGGGATGCAGAGGGGACTTGTACTGTTGGAGTGGGATTTCTACTGCATGAATACAACTACACTAAGATTAATGAGATGATAGAGTTAGGTAGAGCTTTACAGCCTGATTACATTCAATTTAGACCTGTAATCGATTACGATCTTAACAATCCCTCAAAATTAAAAGTTCAACCTAGTTGGATTACAGAACTCCCAGAAATACAAGACGAATTTATAATTTATGACAAATCCAGGTTTGAATATTACTTAAGCTGGCAAGGGCACGATTACCAGACTTGTCATTGGTCAAGTATGCAAACTGTGATTACTCCCAATGGTAAGATGTGGAGATGTGTAAACAAAAGGGGTTTTCCAGATGCTTTAATGGGAGACTTATCCCAACAGTCATTTAGGGAAATTTGGGATACTGTGGGTTATTCTTGTCAGGTGAATGATCAGTGTAGGGTTATGTGTAGAGGCCATTTGGCTAATCAGACATTAGATAAGGTGTTAAATGCAAAAACAGAACATATTAACTTCATCTGATCTGTATCTTAATACTTGCGTCATTATCCTAAACTCCGAAAGTAAAAACACATTAGTAGACTTCTTTTCTTTTAATGGGTTATTTTCTTTGACGTGTAAAGGCAATACTCCGAAAGAGTTCTATAAATCTGTAGATTATGCTCAAGGTACTCAAATCGATTATATAGCTACAATAGACGCAAGTCAAGGCTATGACCCTAATCAGTTGTTTTCTATGCTTTCTTTAATGTATGACTACGATTTAGTTGTAGGATCAAGATTTCTTCCGTTTTCTAAATATACAGATACTTGGTTTCAAAAAGTAATCCTCAAACTGGCAAACCTAAGCTTGAGTCTAAATACTTATCATTTGGATTGGTTTAGTAGTCTAAGACTCTACCGAACAGAACTACTACAGAGTTTAAGACAGTTTCAGTACACAGAGAATTACCAAGTTGAATTGTTAGGTAGAGCTAATCAGTTAGGTGCTAAGATTTTTGAATATCCGGTTAGTTACCAAGAAAATGACCCCAAGATCAAGCTAAGTCTTAAAACTTGGTGGAATGTAATAAATTATCCTAAATCAGCAGAAATATCAGAGACAGAATTGGGATAATAACTTATGATATTACCCCTTATCAAAAGCTATTTTGAATAAAAATGACAAGAGTAACTACTGATACCACACGTTTAAATCGATTAATCAAAAACATTCTTGGTAACGCACGCCAAGCAATCGCTTCAGTCGCCTTTCAAGTAGAGGCCTTAGCTAAGATAAAAGCGCCTGTTGACACAGGAGCATTACGATCCGAAATTTACACTAGATTCAAGGATCATAATCCAGTTCCAGCAGAAGCAACAGAAGTATTACCAGAACCAAATGATTTATCTGCCTATGTGGGTGCAGGTGTAGAATACGCAATTGATCAAGAATTAGGCACTATAAAAATGCAAGCACAACCTTTTTTGATTCCAGCATTAAGAGAAGTCGAAAGACAGCTAGAGGAACATTATAAAGGAATAACTAAAATTGAATGACCTTCTAATGCTTGGTAGTGCTTTGTATAACAAGATTTCTACAGCAGGTACAGTGACTACGTATTATCAAAAAGCACCCCAATCAGGTACACCTCCATTTTGTATTATTTCATTTGTTAATGCAAATGATGATTATGTTTTTAGTAAAAAAGGTGTACAGGGAGATTACTTTGTAAAGGTAATTTCTGATAAAAACTTTCCAGAGCAAGCGATTGTTTTGTATAGTTCAATTCATGACATTTTGCAAGATGTGTCTTTAACAATACCAGGGTATTCAGTTATCAAAATTCGACGTGAAAGTTTAGTTCAATATGAAGATCAGTTCCACTTTTGGAACGTTGGAGGATTGTATAATCTTGAAATTTGGCAAACATAATTTTTATAAGGAGTTTTTAAATGGCAGCTTTTTCAGGTACAGCAGGGTCAGTAACTTGTCACACGGGTGGAACTATTTTAGCCACTTCTATATCAGAGTGGAGCCTAGACGGTAGTATGTCTCCGGTTGAGACTACCTCTTTTGGAGAAGTTTGGGATTCTTTTATCCCGAGTGTTCGTAATGCTACAGGTTCATTTAGTGGGAATAGAGAACAGGCAGACACTGGGCAAACAGCGTTAGTAAATAGTTTTCTTGGTGGGTCAGCAATTATTTTACGCTTGTATGAGAATGGAACAAAATATTGGTTGGTTGGTACTGCTTATATCACAGGAATTACCAATGGTTTGAGTGTCAAAGGTAAGGGTGAGACTAGCTTTAATTTTCAGGCCTCTGGTGCTGTTACCTATAACTAAGTTTCAATAACTAAGGGAGGTAACTAAATGGCAGCTTTTTCAGGTACTGCCGGTAGTGTTCTTCTAGGAGGTGTCGTTATTCCTGTTTCAGAGTGGAGTTTTGATATAAGTATGCCACCTGTTGAAATTACTGCATTTGAAAATGTTTGGGATGCGATAATCCCCTCCGTTAGAACTGCCACAGGATCAATAAGTGGTCAGGCCACCGATGGAGGTGGAGGTGGTCAAAACGTAGGAAGAAATAGAATGTTAGCGGTTGCTGACTATTGCTCTTTAACACTGTATGAGGACGGATCTCGTTTTTGGACAATTGGTAGTGCTTTAGTCACGGGAATGACAACTGGAGTAAGCGCAAAGGGTAAAGGCGAAATCAGCTTCAATTTTCAAGCAAAAGGTTTGATTACGTACACATAAGGATAAAACTAATGTTGAATAAAAAAGACTTTTTAGCAGGGATTTGTGGTGATAATGTAGAGTTTAGTATTCCCAATGTAGGGAATGTAATGCTACGATCTTTGACTGTAAAAGAGTTAAAAACAATTGCAAACGACTATAAAACGGATGACATAGGTGCTGCTACAGCTACATTGTTATACGGCATGGTAGAACCCAAATTAGATAAATCTGATCTAGAAGCTCTAGAAAGTGCTATTCCAGGCATCATCATGAATATCTCCAAACGTATTAGTGAATTGTCAGGATTGAATGATACACAAGATACCAATTCCCCAAACTAATCTGGGAGTGGCTAACGGCTATAAAACCTAATACATCACAAGTTACGCCTACAGACAATTTTCTTTTATTCCAATTAGCAGAGGAGAGATCAATGTCTGTAGGCACTTTATTAAATGGTTTAGTCACTCCCTTAACACAGTGTGAGTTAGAAGTTTACAACCAATACACTTTAGTCAAAACTAGATTACATCAGCAAAGTTCAAAGTCAGGTTAATACATGGCTCCTATCGCAAAACTGTTTGTTGAAGTTGGTTCAAACGTAACCGGCTTTCAACGTGGTATGCAACAAGTACAATCTAATATTCAAGCAACTGCTAAGTCTGCAAACATCTTGACTACTGCTCTGTCTGTAGGCATTGGTAGTCTTGCTGCTACTGGAGTACAAAGTCTGATCAGTTATGGATCGGAACTTATGAAAACAGGTATGGGCTTCAATAGCCTAGAGGAAAATTCTACACTGGCTTTCGATACCATGTTGGGCGGGGTTGACAAAGCAAAAGCGCTTTTGAACGATCTTAGAAGCTTTGCAGAAAGAACTCCGTTTGAACTTCCTGGTTTGATTACTACTTCTCAGAAATTAAAAGCATTTGGTTTTGAAACTGGGAAGATTATACCAATGCTTACATCGATTGGTAATGCTACAGCAGGTCTTGGAGGGTCACCTGAACTTCTAAATCGAATTACCATCGCACTTGGTCAAATCAGAGCTAAAGGTAAAATACAAGCTCAAGAAATGATGCAACTTACAGAGGCTGGAATTCCTGCATGGGAAATTTTAGCTAAGAGCATTGGCGTAACGATTCCTGAAGTTATGAAGCTGTCTGAAAAGGGCGCCATAAAAGCAGATATAGCAATTTCTGGCATCTTGAAAGGACTAGACGAAAGATTTGGCGGGTTAATGGAAAAACAGTCGAGATCTTTTACTGGTTTGAATTCTAATTTTAATGACGTTGTTCGATCTCTAGCTGCTCAAGTAACAAAACCTTGGTTTGAGAATGCCAAACGTGGGTTAGAGAAAATGCTTCAAATCATGCAGTCTGACAAATTCAAAGCATTTTTTGCTACTGTTGTAGCTGGTTCACAGAGGGCATCGAATTTTGTAGCAAAGATAAAAGGCAAACTACTTGAGCTTGTTGGATCTGGAATCAATCTATTTAGTGGTTTATTTGGCAAGTCATTAGATGAAAAAAGCTTCCTTAGTGTATTTGATGTAATCCCTAAAAAAATCAAATCAATCATGGGCTTTATGAAACCTATTGGGGATTTTATATACAATCTTGCTAATAAAGGTTTCAAAATCTTGACAGGAGTATTTGATGATTTTTATCGATCCTTCAATAAGATAGGGAATCAAAAGTTTTACATGTTCGGAGATATGTCACTACAACAATTTACTACAGGTGTAAAAAGTATTTTCAAAGATATACAATCGGGTGGTAAGAATCTAAATTACTGGTTGTACACTGCTCCTAAAGCTTTTCAGATGATCACTAGAGTTATTTTGGCATCTAAACAGATATTCACTTATCTGTCAGGTGAGGGGATTCAATCAACACTTAAAAAGCTAGGGAGTCTTTTTACGGGCTTAGGTAGTATCTTAGCTAAGTTAGTACGACCGTTTCGAGAAGCTTTAGGTGGGTTATTTTCCCAATTATCAACCATGAAAAACTTGGGTTTTAGTGATATTTTTGGAGCCGTACTTAGATCGATAGCACAAGCTTTTAGCGGATTTTTGACAGTCATTAAAGAGGAATTTTGGCCTACAATCAAAGCGGCTGTAATTTGGGTTTGGGATGCTCTTAGTAAATTTCTATTATCGATTGATTGGGCGGGTGTTTGGACTGAAATCATAAGGGGACTTACTTCTATTGCTACATATGTTCAATCAATCAATTGGTCAAAACTTTGGTCATTAGTTTGGAGTGGGTTAAGCTCCATTGGTACTTTTTTCGTTGAACAAGTTTTTCCTGCTTTAGGAAGTTTCTTTGACTATTTGATAAGTTGGTTTACTGATACACAAAAATCCAACTCTTTGTTTAATGCTCTAGCGGCTACTTGGACTTTTGTTAGTGATTGGGCGGGTAAATTATGGGATTGGGTGAATCCAAAATTGGGTAGTTTATTCGGGTATTTGACTTCCTGGTTTACTAATCCTACAAAACAGCAAAAGTTATATAATGGTTTGGTAGCAACCTGGACTTTCGTAAGTGACTGGGCGGGTAAATTATGGGATACGATTTCACCCTTTCTTTCTTCAGTTGGTAATAAATTGTATGCTTGGGTGACTAGTAGCTCCTTCGCATCTGCAATCTGGAATGGGATTACTACAACTTGGAATTGGATTACAACCTGGGCGGGTAAGTTATGGGATTGGGTGAATCCTTATCTTACAACTTTCTGGAATTATCTAGTTAGTTGGTTTATTGAACCAACTAAACGTGCTAGTCTCTGGAATGGGATTACTACAACTTGGAATTTTGTTACCCAATGGGCAAGTAGTATTTGGGGTGGGATGAATCCTTATTTAACTTCTTTTTGGGGTTCTTTGACTTCCTGGTTTACAGATGAAACTAAGAACAAAAAATTAACAGACAGCATTAAAACTACCTGGACAGGGTTGACTACTTGGGCGTCTAGTCTATGGGGAAATATTTCTCCAAATTTAATAACAATGGCTGGCAATCTGAAAACTTGGATTGAAACCAATTACCCTAACTTTGGAACCTGGATCGACAGCTTTATAAAAGTCTCTGGGGATGCTAAAACTCAATGGGAGAAAGATTGGCCGCTAGTTACAACTTCTTTTATTAATTTAAAAGATACATTGATCAGAGAAATTCCCCTGATCAGAGATGCGCTTAGTAAATTGTTTAAGGAAGAAATCCCTGCTTTGTCTGCTGGAAAGCTGTTTGCGGGATTTGAAAGAAACCTTGCAGACGTGATCACTTTAGCCCGCCAGTTTATAGTCATTATTAATGAGATGGTAGAGACGACTAAAGCTGCTTTTACTCTAGATTTTAACTCGTATGTTCAAAACTCAATTGAATTTGGCAACGCACTATCGGCGTTTTGGGCAACAATAACCGCTAATAATGCTTATTGGAGTTTACAACAACAACCTGTGATTACTATACCAGGTCATGCTAAAGGTGGAAATATTGCTAGTTCTGGTTGGAAATTAGTAGGGGAAAAAGGCGCGGAGCTTGTTAAATTAAACAGAGGTGATAGAGTTTATGATCATGGGCAAAGTATGGGAATGTTACAAGAGGTCTCAAACAACTTTTCTGAGGGGTACTCTACCAATCAATCAAATAATATTGATAACAAAGTTACAAATATTTCTAGTACATTTAATAGTTTAGTAGAAAAGTTTAGTGAAATTCTTAGTGGTTTAACTACCAATCAATCAAATAATATTGATAACAAAGTTACAAATATTTCTAAGATTGTAAATG
>Ga0163152_10002333_pt1 | contig 27334 bp, 21 predicted proteins | sample OliLakLV19MP8IB2_FD_148635 | JGI IMG/M metagenome (GOLD analysis project Ga0163152, IMG submission 148635) | Freshwater microbial mat bacterial communities from Lake Vanda, McMurdo Dry Valleys, Antarctica - Oligotrophic Lake LV.19.MP8.IB-2 | ecosystem: Environmental > Aquatic > Freshwater >...
AACCTTGTCCGAATCCGAGAAATAGGAAACCAGCGGATCGCCCGTATCGATAGGCTCAAGCTTCTTCTCCAGCCCAAACGCATCCAGGATCTTATAAGCCTTCCCGTCCTCCGTCTTCAGCAGAATCACCCCACTCTCCAAATGCAGCGCATTCTCAAACGTGTGAAGAATAATCCCGCCAATTTTATCAATATCCAGAACGGCAATAATTGTGTGTGATAAGTCTGTGAGTATGTTTTTAAAATCTTCTGTTTTCTGAAATAAATATCGGTCTGTAACATGCGTAAGAATTTTTTTTGCTGGCTCATAAAGAAGAATGATTATCAAACTTGGTATTGCTAAAGAAACTGTATGATCAATATTGATCATTTTCCCTAGGACTGCTTGCGATATCGATGATCCAAACGAAAGAATTAGCATCGATGCTGTTAGTACTCCGGTAAACACTAGGGTTTTCTTTATTAGAACTTCAATATCGAGAAATTTATAACGAACAATTCCAAAGCCTATAACAATTACGTAACCTAAAATTGTGTAGTTACCAAATGGATAAAGCGGAAACACTGACAGATCATAATTGATTAAGTAATTAGTTATCCCGCCAGAGTATCCTAAAACTGTAGCAAATAGAAAATTCTGAATTTGTTTTTTTCTTTCGGGAGAATTTTTTTTATCGAAGCGACTTCTAATTAATTCAAAATACACATAAGTGATACTGCCCATGAATCCCATAATATGAATAGGATATAAGACTTGAGGATGTGTAATATAGTAATCGAATTTAGGCCGATAACTCGCCGAAATAAACCAAGGGGTGAAATTTAGCACTAAACATATTACTGTTATGCAATACAAGCAAAGCATTACTTTTCTTCGACGATCTAACTTCTCTAAGTAAAGCAACACAAAGTGAACATATACTGTCGGCAAAATAATTGCCCACACATGCAGAGCACGACAAAGGGCTATTGCGGTAGCTTGAGAAGGGGCAAGGATACTGATAAATAAAAAAAGACTCCAAAAACCGACGCACAAAGACCAAAATGCGTATAAGGAATTTAACTTATTGGGTCTTCCTTTTAAGAACACAAAAGCAGCAAGAATAAGTGTCATTATCGCTGTTATTCCGGAGGCAATTAGATACTCGCTTTTAAACATTTATACTTTCTGTTCATTCTCTTGTAACAAGAGCTGTTTCTTTTGGGCTACTTCATCGGGAACAATAAATGCGGGTTTAGATACAGTTTCGTCCCAATCTTGTCCAGCCATAACTCGTACTTTATCCATAATCCTAAATGCTATTTCGAGAAGCTCTTCATCCTGCAGAGCTTTAAATTGCTCACCTTCTCTTTGTCTTCTAAAGAATACGTCATAAAACTCCGGATTCGAAGGTGATATGTATATTTTTTTACCCACATATATGTCGCATTTTCTTAATTTGGGAATTTGCTTATGCGCAGGCAATATCTCATACGTTCCTTTAAAAGCTACTGGGATGACCGGAACTCCTGTTCTCATAGCAAGTTTCACAAAGCCTGGCTTGGGAGTTATCATCTTCCCTGTGCGAGAACGTGTTCCCTCTGGAAAGATAACGGCTTGACGCCCTTGTTCCCTAATGTGCCATATCAAATCTTTAAAAAATTTATACCCGGGTTTATCTCTATCGACATAAATAATGATATCTAACTTCATAAACCAGCCTACAAAACTGCGCTGATTTAAACCCTTCATCGCAACAAATACGGTCTGCTTCTTTAAAATAGATGCCATGATAAAGAAATCGAAATAACTCAGGTGATTGGCAACAATGATAACTGGACCTTCAAGTGGAATATCATCGAAGTTATGAACTTTCTTTACCCAAAGTCTCCAGAAGAAAAAAACGAAAAGCCTAATGTATCGAAATCGCAGTCTTCTAAGAAGTCGGTATTTCGTGAGCAACAAATTAGAGAATGTTTTGTGCTTAAGCATTTATATGACAGTTCCATTATGAGGAAGCATTAATTGCTTTCTCTATCGTCGATAAAAAAATTTCCAGATCAAATGGTTTTAAAATATAACCGTTCGCACCTAATCTCTCCGCTTCCGTTGGTGTATTTTCATTAGCATAACCCGTAATAAAAATAAAAGGGGGGTCAGGATTTCCTTGCTTAAAATGTTCCTCTTTTATTTTCCTAATGAGACTTATTCCATCCTTACCGGGCATCCGTATATCAGATATAAGCAAATCGAAATTTGTCTTTGACGCGAGATCTTCTGCTTCATCTGGATCTGAAGCACATACAACTGCATACCCCTTTTTCTCTAGAAGACGGCGGATTGTTTTAAGAATTAATTTGTCGTCATCAATGACCAGTATGTTTTTTTTCATTGGGCGGCCTCGTCATCTGTAGAAGAAAGGATTACAGCTGTGGACAAATTGACCATTAGATCGATAAAATTGTGGTGAGACTGAGGAATCATATGTACCTTATTGGCTGTTAGGAAGATACCCAATAAAAACATCGGAAACAAGGCACATTTGCTGGAGGGTAAAAGAGGTTTATAAAAGGTTTTAACGGGAAGGCTTTGTTATTTTGGTTTTGGATCAAGAGGCGTTGAGCCGGACGCGGAGCAACCAGACGCCGGGGAGGGGTTAACTTTGAATAGCCTATTCCGGGATTCCAAGCTCTTCATACATTCTTGTTTGATTCACGTACGCAGCATAGAGTTCTGCGCGTTTCTCAGGAATTTTATCCAAGCCGAGAAAGGCCGGCGATGGTGACACCAAATCATCGTAGGTTCTTTTGTACTCCGCCAGAAGGCTCTTAAAGCGCTCATAATCAGCGGCTTCGTGAAACAGGTCCTTCTTATTCATTCCCCTCACGATCCAGTGATGAACTCCCGTCTCACTTTCCTGCCTTTTTCTTGCGAGGCATTCATCCTCACCTCTTCAATAGATTTCTAACCCTTCCCCGCCGGACGGCGTCCGGTTTGTCTGCAGTAGAGTAGCGGTAAAAAACTTTTCATTATCCGTCCTTGTGGTTTTCAATCTTATGAGAGCAAATGCGTATCAGCTTTTCTGGCTATAAGTCTCCCTGAGATGCTTCAAGAAATCAGAATCCGGAGATAAGAGCATGGTACTTTTATCATTAAAACTCTTTTCATAGGCTTCCAGACTTCGGACGAATGTGTAAAAGACCGGGTCCTGACTAAAAGCCTCTGCATAAACTTTAGCCGCCGTAGCATCTCCCTCACCGCGCAACTTCTGACTCTCCTCATAAGCTTTAGCCATAAGAATCGTGCGGTTTTTATCTGTTTCTCCCCGAAGCTTAAAAGCCTCTTCCTCTCCTTCGGACCGGTAGCGCTTGGCGATTCTCTGCCGCTCGGCCATCATCCTCGCAAAAACGCTGTCCTGCACCTCTTGCGGTAAATCAGCCCGTTTGATTCGCACATCTACGATATCGATACCGAATTCTTTCGCCTGTGTTCGTGCATGACTTGCGATGGTATCCATAATGTTTTCTCTTTCACTTGAAATAATCTTGCTGAAATCATGACTCGCAAGCTCGCGGCGCATCTCAGAAAGCACGATATCATCTAACCGGGCTTTTGCTCCCGCAAGATCCCGCACCGTTTTATAGAAAAGAAGCGGATCCACAATTTTCCAGCGCGTCACATGATCCGCAACAAGTCTTTTCTTATCAAGGGTCAAATACTCTGCGGGCAAGGCACCGCTCGTTAAAATCCTCTTTTCAAAAAAGTTGGCCTTTTCGAGAAAAGGAATTTTTAAGTTCAATCCCGGGTTCTGTATCGTTCGTTTATAAGCACCGAGCCGAGTAATAATCGCCTGATCCGTTTCATCCACAACAAAAATAACGGACGAAAATAAAAAGAATACGGACACAACGATCCACGGCAAATACCGAAGTAAAGTTAAAGCGTTCATCAAATCACCCCTTCTTTAGTTGGCGCACTTATGGCGGATTTATCTTTAAATGCATCAAGAAACGAAGAATTTTGTACAGGAATAAGCGGTAAAGCATTCGATCCTGTTTTCGGATCAATAATTACTTTATTAGCGCGCGGAAGAATCCTTTCCAAGGTTTCAAGCTGAAGACGATTCCAGGTTACCTCTTTCGATTTTCCATATTCACCGAGAAGCGCTTTAAAACGCACGGTGTCACCCTGCGCTTTCAAGACCTTTTCCTCTTTATGCCCCTCGGCCTCACGAAGCATCTTCTGAGCTTCACCTCGAGCGCGGGGAATAAGGTCTTCTTGATACCCCTTGGCTTCATTAATAAATCTTTCTCTGTCTTCCCTTGCGCGAACAACTTCATGAAAGGCATTCTTCACCTGATCCGGAGGGTCCACAACCTGAAGCCTGACTTCAGTGATAAAAAGTCCGGACTCATAGTCATCCATGAGCCGCTGCAAAAATTTTCTTGTCTCCTCCTGCACCTTCAGACGGCCAGTCGTAAGGACGTCATCAATAGTAGACCTGCCTACCGCGCTTCGAAGTGCTACCTCTGTTGCCGTATAAAGCGTACCTTCAGGGTCGCGAAGGCGGAAAAGATACTTGACCGGATCTTTCACTTTATATTGCACGATAATTTGAGCCTCTACGATATTTTCATCACCCGTAAGCATCATCGCATCAGACCTCATCACCTCTCGCCGCATGTAGACATTCTCTTCCGGGACTTGACGTCCGAAGCCAACTTCAAGCCTGCGGACCTGCTCCACGTTGACAATGCTCACTCTTTCTATAGGTGAGGGAAATCTCCAATTAAGCCCCGCACTGGCAATCCGGATTTCTTTGCCAAACTGGCGGATAATTCCTTGCTGGCCGGGGCTGATAATAAAAAATCCGCTCCCAAGCCATGCTAAGACGCCTACTACTCCGATTAAAAAAAGAGCCCCACGATTTTTTAATACACTCATCAATAAATTAATAACTTGCTCATCAGGAGCCGCAGGTCTTTCGTTTTCATTCGGCATTTTTCACCTCAGTTTTGATTCATTCTGTTAAGACTAAAAATTCACTTTGCTACTCCCATGATATTGGCCGGGCACTACACTAAAAATCTAAAATCACGGAAGCCCGTTAAGACATCTTTTAACTTTCTCGCTTAAATAATCTAATGATTTCAAGATTTCCTCCAAGTCCTGTTTCTCATTTTGAATTCCCCGCTGATGAGAAACTTTCATTTTCTCTTCCTGAACTTGTTCCATGCTGCGAAGAACGACGCCAATCATCAGGTTCATCAAAACCATCGTTCCTAAAAAAATAAAACTCAAAAAATAGACCCCCGCAAGCCAGCCATGATCTTCAAATAAGGGTCTAAAAATCTCTCCCCATCCTTCAAGTGTCATCACTTGAAACAGAGTTAAAAGAGAAAGTCCTAAATTCCCAAAATGAACGGGGTCGATCTGTTTGAAAATATGGACCCCTAAAACACCATAAACATAGACGACTAAAAATAGCAGGAGCCCGACGTAGCCCATCGACGGAAGTGTTTTTAACAGCGCCGACACTAAGATTTGAAGCTCCGGCAATGCTGAAAAAAGTCTTAAAACTCTAAAAATTCTAAAAAGCCTTAAAACAGCTATCGCAGGCGAAACCGCGGGAAGAAGAGTTAAAACAACGATAAAAAAATCAAACACATTCCACGGGCATTTGAAAAACAAATAGGGTTTACGCCCGTGAGCCGCCATCCGGCACAAAATTTCAATAACAAACCAAGTGAGGATGATTCCATCAATGAATTTCATCGAATGCCCGTACTGTGCCATAACCGAATCGACCGTTTCTACGCCAATCAAAACGGCAGAAGTCAGAATAACACCCAAACTAAACCTGTTAAAAAAATCAGAGTGCACTAACCGATGGAATCGCGACTGTAGATTCATCATTTATTTCCTGCCTTCACAGATTCTTTTGGAATAAGTTTCATCATGACCGCAATAAAAATTCCTGTAAGAAGTAAGTTCAAAGCCAAACTAATCGCCGCAACGGTAATCGGCAGACCTGAAATTCCGTATCCGATACTGACAAGCAGAACACCCGCCCCGACTTCTCCGCGCGGAAACATACCAATGCTCAACGCGATTCTTTCTTTAAATGAGGCTTCTTTTTTATAGCAGAACGAGGCGTAGCACTTTCCAAGATTGGAGAGGACAGTTAATGCAAGCACATGCAAAGCAACAACTTGCCAGCTCATACCTTCAAGATGAATTTTGGGAAGCGAAAGCCCCACCAAAAGCATAAATAAATATTTAATACCTTGGTCGAGACGATTTTCAGCTGCAGAAGTCTTATGGTTTTCAGCCGTATGCTCGTGCGAAAAATAAATCATGCAGCCTAAAGCAAAAGCCGGAAGTAAGACTTCAAGGTGGACATCCGCAGCGCGGTAAAAACACTCACACAAAACAGCGATCACAACGCCATAGGACAGAAGCCAGAAATTCCCGGTTGGAATCTTCAGCACATGCATCCACTTATAAGCCGCTATAAGAAGGATGAAAATAATAGCCACAATCCAGCCAAGTTCCGGCTTTAAACCTACAATCATCATTTTTAGAGGAATCATAAAAAGAACCGTATCGAGGTCATCAAAAATGGCTAGGATGCGGGCCTTTTTATAAACCCAAGTGCGCGCAAGACCTGCCGCCGCGAGCATCGTGAAAAGAATTCCGGCGGATGTCGGAGCGGCAAAGCGACCGGTGAGGAGTGCGTCCTGCCAACCCTGACCAAAAAAAAAGATAAAATAAATCGCGCAAAAAATCCACGGGAAAGCCGCGGCTGTGGCGGCCACAAGATAATCAACCCCGTAACTTTTAAGATTTTTTTTTATTAATCGTAAACTCAAGCCCAACCTGAATCATAATGTAGGCAAGGCTAATAATTGTGAGGCTCGTTAAAAAAAATCTCGCGGACGATAAATCAAATATCTGTGAAATAGCCATTCCTGAAATCAAAAGCATGCTATAGAGAAAGACTTGAATCATAGCCTCTCCTTAATTTCTGTTCTTTTACGGCTATAAATAATAATGCAAGTCACAAGCGTTAAAGGAATGACAAAAGCCCAGAGTACGGTACTAAACATTGGCAGCTGATCATGCTGAGATGATTTCATGATTAGGTAAACCGTGTAAATGACATAGTAGAATAAAAATAAAAAACCTTCCCACCTTGAAATCTTATGCCCCGTTATAAAAATGGGAAGGCACGCAACTGCAACCGTAATCATGATAGGTAAATCAAAACTAGATATACCCTTGGAAACTTGAATTCCGCCAGGCCCCGAGAGAAGGCCGGCGATGCCCAGAATTCCGAGAATATTAAAAATATTACTTCCCACCACATTGCCGACAGCAATATCTCTCTCACCTTTTATAGAAGCAATCACAGAGGTTGCGACTTCAGGAAGGGATGTTCCCGCGGCCACAATAGTCAAAGCGATTACAAGTTCACTGACTCCGAATTGAAGAGCCAAAATAATCGCCGATTCAACGAACCATCTTGCGCCCCAGATTAAAAGTGCCAATCCTCCCAAAATGAGAAGTAAATTCACAAACCCTGAGGATGACTTTTTTTTACTTCTAAACTCCTGAGCATATTCAGCTTTCACTTCCGTGCTGGACTCTTTCTTCCCCATCTTGACCGCAAAAAAAATGTAAGCGATTAATCCGGAAGATAAAAGCAAGCCGTCAATACGGCCTATTTTTCCGTCCATCGAAAGAATCATTAATAGGAAAGAAATCCCAATCATAATGGGGACATCGATTCGAACAAGCTGTTGAGAAACCACGAGCGGACAAATAATCGCTGAAATTCCTAGAATAAAAAGTACATTAAAAATATTACTGCCGATCACATTGCCAAGAGCAATATCCGACTGCCCCGCCAAAGCGGCTTTGACGCTCACCACAAGCTCGGGAGCGCTTGTCCCAAATGCCACGACGGTCAGTCCGATCACTAACGGTGAAATTCCAAATCGAAGAGCCAGTTTGGAGCCTCCTCGCACTAAGAACTCTCCCCCTAGCACGAGTAAAATCAGACCGCAAAGTAAATATAAATATGTCATTTATTCCTTACCTTGTTTAGTTCTGTTTAATTTAGTTAAAGACACAACGAACCCTACTAATCCCAAAATCAAAAGCACGCCTAGACCTGCCGGCGAATTAAAAAACTTAAAATAATCCATAAACATCCAAAAGCTTCTAAAGATCAGCACGGAAGACAATATTAAAACAAACTCGTAAAAAATCAAAACCATAGGTTTCATTGGCTTTCCAGTCATCGTCTCCTTGATTAACCTAATCGCGAATATGAATCCGGGTGAATTTTTGGGGGCGAATCACCCGAATATCCTGATCGAAAATAATAACTTTCTCAGTCTCAAAATATTTCTCCGCAATTTCCTGCATCAAAGTCAAAGCAAGCAGCGGCTCCAAAAGGATCTTAAACTGTACATTTCGAGCCTCACCGATTTTTGACTTCCGTAACCCCTGAACTCCTTTTCCGCTGACACTAAAGTAGGTATAACCGCTCACCCCGAGCTTACGGAGAAAAGTGACCAGCTCTTTTTTAAGGCTCTGCCGAGCAATCAGATTCACGATTTTAATTTGAGTTAATTTCATGCACTCACCGCTTCATCTTTAAACATAGCAAGGTACGTTCGCTGATTTCCTACTTTGAATTCCTCGATCATTTTTTCAATTTTTTCAATTTCTTTCGGGATAACCGTTTTCACAGCTTTCTTAAGAGTCAAAAGATCTTTTAATAGCTTTTCATCGGCCGCTTCAATTTTAATACCGGCCGCCGCAGAATCTTTCAAAACCTCCTGATAAATTGCTGCAGCAACATAGGCATCGTCCAAATATCCAAAAAGCCCGTAATCCTGCTCGGGGAAAAAATCCTTAGGATGATACATATATGCCAACAAAAAGCCTCCCAAATGCTTGGCTTGAAGCGGCGTTTTATCACGCTCCCAAAGAACATAGATTCGGGCAACGACTCCGGGCATAAGCAGAATAATTTGCTTAAGTCTTTTTTCAAGCAAAAGGGTTGCGCGCTTACCGACCCTTTTACGCAGGTGAAGATGAAACTTATCATTCGGATCAATCACCAGTTGCTTCAGTTGTTCTTTAAACGAATTCAACATAAAACCCCTCTTTCTTTGGTCGATTAAAATAATGTGTAGATAAAAGGCGCGACGGCTGAACTCTTCGACATAACAATCAAAAAACTAAGAAGCATTAAAACTATAACAATGGGCGCTAACCACCATTTCTTTCGAACCTTTAAAAATCCTCAAAAGTCTTTTAAAATCGAGAGCTTAGTCACTCTATTTTTTCCTTTTTTAATTGTATGGGCCTATACCTTTACTGTTTGCTTGAACTCATTTTTAATTGCTAAGAGCTTTTTTACTCTGTCTTTGACAGGCGGATGCGTTGAAAACCATTTCAAAACAGACTCGCCCGCAAAGTGATTCACAATATAGAGATGACTGAAGGCCGGCTGCATATCCGGCATCGACTCGTCTTTCTGAAATTGCTTTACAAGTTTTGGATCTGATATTTTCAGAAGCGCCGAAGCCAAACTTTCCGGATCGTCGCCGACTTCAGCACCGGTTTCATCGGCCATATATTCACGTGTTCGTGAAACAGCAGCCTGAATGAGCGTTGCCACAATCGGCGCGGCAATCACAGTGAATATCATTGCCAGAGGATTCATACCGCCGCGCCCTTCGCCGTCCCTGGAACGTCCGCCTCCAAACATTCCAATCCATTGAAGCATATGTGCGAGATACATGACGGCAGAAGCAAAACAAGCAACTAAGGTCGAGATCAAGATATCTCGATTTTTGATATGCCCGAGCTCATGCGCTAAGACGCCTCTTAATTCACGAGGACTGAGAATTCCCAAGATGCCTTGAGTAACCGCAACCGCGGCATTTTCAGGATTTCTTCCGGTGGCAAAAGCATTCGGAGCGGGATCCGGAACAAGATAAACTTTCGGCATTGGAATGCCGGCTTTATGACTGAGTTCCTCAACCATGTCATAAACGCCGTATCGATCACCTTTTAACAGAGGCTTGGCTCCATGCATAGCAAGCACGATTTTGTCTGAAAACCAATAGGCTGAAAAGTTCATAACGAGAGACATGACAAGCGCCGTCAGCATTCCCGCTTGGCCTCCGAGCATATGGCCTATCCCAAGAAATAAGGCACTGATTCCGACGAGCAAAAGAACTGTTTTAATTTGATTTTTCATGACAGCCTCCTCTTTAGATCGAAAAGCGTTAAAGACTCGCTTTGCTTGATGGAATTATCCGCGATATGATACTAATTATAAAATAGATAATATTTGTACTTAGCATAGTTTAAATCTATACTTACAGCATGATCCCTTTCAACTACCACCACCTTTACTATTTTTACACAATTGCCCAATCAGGTTCCGTTTCGCTTGCCGCGAAAGAACTTCGCCTCGCCCAGCCGACACTCAGCGCCCAGCTCAAACAGTTTGAGTCTTACCTTGAAAAGAAACTCTTCCTTCGTGAAGGTCGAAAACTGATTCTGACTGATGATGGACGGGAAGTGTTGAGCTACGCTAAAGCTATTTTTGATCTCGGGAAGGAATTCATGGACAGGCAAGGTGACCTGTTAAAGAAAGGGCGTATTCGGATTCAAGTTGCGAACGGACCGGACGCCGTCCGCGGGGGAGGGGTTAGATTTGCATAAGTCATCATTCTGCGACAGCCATCTCTTCCTGTAAGCGTGTTTGGTTTACAAAATCAGCGTAAATGACCGCTCTCTTCTCGGGCGATACGTGAAGCCCCAGGAAAGCGGGAGAAGGCGTAACGAGAACGTCTTGCCTGCTGTAAATATAATATGGGGCGCTTGTGTAGCGATAGTGTTCCGCCTTCTTAACCAGTCTCGCCTTTACCGGATTGCGCTCTATGTATCGGGCGCATTCCAGGAGATATTCATCCTTTTCAACCGGGAAACTCCGGAAGCCTCTTTGAAAAACGCTGCCCGTCCACGCGTAGCGGCCGCAATAGTAATAGGCGTATCGCCTTTGCACGTAATGCGAAAACTGGGAGAGATACAGCAGCCGATGCGCTTTCAGAAGCACATGGACGTGGTTGGTCATGAGACAGTAATGGTAAATCGCTTCGAGATACGTATTCTTATACTCAAGGAGTAAACTCAGAATCCGTTCATAGTCATCTGCTTCATGAAACAGGTCCTTCTTGTTCATCCCCCGGATGATCCAGTGATAAACTCCCGACTCACTTTCCTGTCTTTTCTTTCGAGGCATTCACATTCACCTGAAATCGGATTGCTTACCCTTCCCCGCCGGACGGCGTCCGGTTTGCGCGCCGGACGGCGTCCGGTTTGCTTCAGGCTGTTGAGTCTGCATAGCCGCTAGAAGTCGAGTGCGGATCTCCTGAGCATTCTTAATTCCGTTTTCACTTAGATATCCATTATCTATCATTTGGTCAATAATATTGATTCCCGAATCATTGAGGCCGAGCCTTTCGTAGGTTTGAACGAGCAAAAGCCCGCTTACAGCTTTTGAGTATCCTGCATTTATAGCGTAGGCCTGTTCATATTCCTTTGCCGCTTTTTCAAAATTTTCCGCACGAAATAAAATATCCCCTTTTTCAATATGGTCATGTGATTGGTCGATTTTTTGCAAATCTTGAATGTGGCGGTTTTCGACATTTTCGGTAGTGGAACTTTGGTTTGAATGCAATGAGGTTTCGCCGAATGTTTGCACAAAATTCTCAGGGTGTTTTCTATTGTGATTAGAATACAAAAATGCCCCTAAGACAGTTATGATTAGAGCAATACCGCTCACTATAATTAATTTATTCATAATTCACCAAATCAACAATCCAAACCTGCTTTGCGGAGTCGTACTTAATCCCCGCCGTATTATTCAAAAAGGAAAGTAATCGGCCCGGCTCCGTCTGATCATTGGCTGCAAACCGATAAAGATCTCTCATAAACAAATTTGTTTTTCTATTAATCTTTCCGGCTCAAATTGATTGCCAGAGTCATTCCATTCTGAGAGATTGTAACTGAAGTCGCTGGGAGCAACCGGACGCCGTGTATCACCAGGGAAAATAATCAGACCGAATAAGCGCTTCCGTAGCCCGTCCTTTTGACCCCTTGGCTTTATCTTCGGTGAAGGCCTGCTTTATCTTGAGATATTCTTCGCGGGTAGAAAACGTAAGCTTTTTGTAGGCTATCACTGCATCAACAAAAGCAATTCCGGCATCCAAATCCCCTATATAGTCATATAAACGAATGATATTTGTTGTAAAAACTGGCTCGTGTCCTTTAGGCGGAATAAATTTTTGGTGTTTTTCTTTAAGATGACTTATGTGGGCGTAGATTGGCTTCATTGAGTCTGTATCACGAGCCTTAATTAAGGCTTCAAGTTCTGGCTTTGTATCAACATAGAGCTGATTTGGATAAGCGCTAAACCATCCTAGCTCTTTAAGGGCCAAATCAAACTTGCCTTGCTTTTGATGAATTCGCAGAATCCCTCCGATCGCTCCTGCTTTATCACGCTCAGAATTCAAGAGAGAAGGATGCATGGCCTCTTGATATTTAGTAACGGCATCTTCATAACGGCCCTGTTTTTCGAGAAGTTTTGCTTCGTGTTCAATCTCGGATTGTCTAATAATTTTTTTGGTGCGTGCATCATCCGAAAATGACGCCAATGTTTGTTGCTTGTTTCCTCCAAGAATAATTAAGGATGCAGATGGAGCCTCTACTTTTTCTTTAGCAGATACTATCACAGAGGTAATTCCTGCAATTATCCCGAACATTATTAATAGTCCTAAAAAAAATTTGCTCATAATGTCACAACCCAAATACCTCGTGCATCGAAAACTGCTCTTTGCTGTAAAAACGTCCGCAATTCATCTTTCGTCTTACTGTTTTGAAGTAACCTTGTCACAAAGTCACTAACTGTCAAATTCCATGCATCGGCATCGTTTCGACGCATATAATCAAAGTGGGTTGCGCCAGTAATTTCGATATTAATTGTTTCTAAACCAGCCAAGCTTTCTCTATATCCTGCGAAGCCAGTCTCATAAAGAATATCTTTGGTTCCCCAAACATTTACGGCCATTTCTGCGCCAGACTGTGCAATTGAGGGTAATGGAGATGGGGCTTTTTGAAGCGGGGCTAAAGCATCCCTAACCATATCAATAGCCCTTTGAATTAATCCCTCGTTAACAGCCTGGATAAAGTTATTCGCAAGCTCACCTACGATTTTTATTTTTCCTAGGAAAGTTTGAATTCCATCGACAATCTTTCCTTCTATGAATTGCACAATCTTTAGAACAGCGTCAACCGTATCTCCGACGAGAGAGATCGTCGCAGCCCCAAGCCCGACGACACTCGAGACATTATACGGCGCACTTGCCAATCCTTCAATCAAAGGTAAAAATCCACCAGAATAGCCCATGGCCACAATGGGTCTTTGGTTCTTTGCGGCCCCAGAAGCTAGAAGCGTTGCAATCATCGTCCGGGCGTTTTGAAAGTGAAGCAACGGAAGTTGCCCTTCAGTAATAACCTTCAATATGTCGAGCGATTTGTTTACGATAGAATTTCCAGTCGCAGGGAAATAAAGGGGAACGGGAAGAATGTCACCTTGTTGAATTGTCCCCTGGCTTTGTGCCACAAGGTCGGTCTCCAAGTTTTTAATATAATCGGGCGGGCCATTTGAAACGGGATTCCCGATCCCATTAGCAAGGACAAATAGCTCATTCTGCGTGGTAGTTGTACCGCCCGTATCAGTTAACTCTTCGGGAGTTTTAACTTCTGCTTTATTAAGAAGACCACTACCGAAAAATAAATCCATCCCATAAGGCAAAAATTTAAGCAGCATATTCCAAAAACTTCCGTCCGAATTTGACTGCTCATCACGGCCATCAATGATAATTGGCCCTTGTCTGCCTTCGGGGTTAAAAATACCAATAGTACCGCTAGGACCGGATAGGGTGCCGCGCATAAGCTGGCCGTTTTCTATTTCACCGGCAAATACCAAACTTCCGAAGAGAGCCGTAACATGGCCTGTGAGCAGCCCCCATTTACCAAGAGCTGTTGCACCAAAAATTCCTGTTTGGGTTATGCCGTTTTCTTTTTTACCGATGAATTTTCCGGCGAGGTCGTAGAAGAGGGAGGTGCCGCCTCCGAGGTTCTGTTCGTGGACGCTTTGGCCGTTCAGGGTTGTGAGAACTTTTACCGCTGAGCTGACGGCTCCGGCTACTCCGCCGGAACTGCGCAGGTTTTCCAGGGTCCTCTGGCTGAAAACGGATGTGGCGAGGGATTCGAAGGCGGCGGCGGTGCCTTTCTCGCGGATCAGGGACTGGAAATCCTTGAAGCCGCTCATCGCGGACTCGACTGCACCGCGCACGGCGTTAAAGGGGCTGAGTGCTGCGTCGCCTACCACTTTGAGGATGCTGGAAAATAATCCCTCGCGGCCCAGGGACTTCTCGATCGTGCCAAGAATGTCGCCGCTTTTCAGGGAGCCGAATACGGGACTGGTTATTTTGCCTGCGAAATCGAAACCAATTTCCTTTGCGCCTGCGCTCAAGCCGTTTTTAATCGCGGCCAGGAAGCTTGCGGAATTCACCTGATTCGCGGCGCCAAGGCTCGCGGCGAAATTACCGACCGACGCTCTGAGAGGCATGTTGATGAGCGCCGTGATTCTGGGGTCGAGGGAAAGGGCGCTTCCGAGGCTCGCGAGGCCGGCGGAGGCCAGGTCCTGCAGCAGATAGGGGGCGGCGGCTTTGAGGCCGGCGAGTCCGGACAGTACCTGCCCGTTAAAATTGAAACCGGTGGAGAAAGAGCTGACTGCCGCGGCGCCAAGACCCACGATGTTGGTGATGACGGGCGAAAGGTTCGTGTGCAGGCCGAGAAATTCGGAAGCACCGCCTGATAATAAACCGAGACCCGCGATCGATCCGATAGAACCCGGCAGCAAAGCCGCTCCGAGGATGACTTTCCCGACGCTCGTGATGCTGCGCGCGATCTTCGGAGAGACGCCCATGACTTCGAGGAGCCGGCCCGTTCCTTCAAATAATTCTCCCACGCCGATGCCGATCAGGCTGCTTTTCAGAAGAGCGCCGATACTGATCGACTGGACAAAGCTTACGACTCCAAACTGGACCAGCAAATGGTGCCCGGTAAGAATCCCCGCTTTGATTCCGGTAAAAACCGAACCCAGGATCTGCCCGAAACCGGAAAAGATGGAGCTGAATCCCGCGGCAAAGTTTCCCGTGAGAATGGCCCCGAAGCCGGAGAGAATAGAACCAATACCTGAAATGACGGACGCCACTGTCGCCACGATGGCAGCGACGACGGCAGCGACGGCAGCGACAATCGCTTTAACAATGGCCGCGATCAGGAGTGCGATAAAAGGAAAGAAGGCGCCTCGCACGGACATCTCTTCCCGCACGGAAAGCGGCGCCGCCTGCATCTTGCCGGTGTTCTGAGGCGGAGCCCGGGCCGTGATGATGTAGCCGAAGGCGTCCTGAGGCGCGGGAACTTCCTGACCGCTTAAATTTGGAGTGATGTTCCATATTTTCAGGAACTCATCCCGCGTCAGCGTCACAACGTCGGGGCTGCTTTCCGGCCCCGCTCCGGGATCGATATAGCGGACTTCCCCGGCGGTCACTTTCGTCACGATGACGAAATGATTACGGTTTATATGCGTGATGAACCGGAAGCCGCAGGCCGCAGTGCCGGGGCAGGCATCTTCATACATCGCTTTCAAAGATTCATAATTTAATTTCCACGCCCCGAGCGAAAGACCGTAACTCTGAGCCGTGCGCCGCATGGCGTAAACCGAGAGAACGAGGTCCCCTTCTTCAACCGGCGTCAAAGTACCTGTGAGGATATCGGTGAGGATGAGCCGCACCGCAACATTGAGTCTTGAATACTTGCCGGCATTGTCCTGAAGCGTCTGGCGGCAGACCGTGCCCTCGGTCCCCGGAGAATGGCAATCCATCTTCTGGAGTCCCCCGTCCGCGAGCATGGCTTCAAGTGCAATGTAAGCGGACTGCCCGAAATGGAGCGATTGCTTATTCAGATAAGTGATGACGGCTTCGGCTTCCGCGGCAGTGAGCGCCGCGAGTTCCGACTCGAGAATTCCGAGGCGGGTAGCAAATTCTTTTTTCGCGGAACCAGTCAGCGTTAGATAATGACGGAGCTGTGCCGCCGTCTTCGTGCGGATGGCGTTCACCTCGAGCGTCCTCGCGTTGAATTCTGCGCTGGTCTGAAGCCTGGTCTTCAAAGCGTTCACATCGAGCGTGCCCGCTTCATAATTGATCTCGCTCAAGCGTGCCGCATATTCCGTCTTCGAAGCGTCGCGTCCCAGAATTTTCCGGTACCAGTGATAGATCACGGGCGAAACTTCTTCTTCGAGAATACTTCTGCGGATCTTTTGATTTTCTTCCCGGATCTTCACGAGCGCACCCACGCTCTGATCCCGGATATCTTCGGAAACCTGACCGACCTGTTCGTGAAGCCGGGCGAGCGCGTCTGCGCGATTTCGCGCGGCTTCAGCCAACGCTCCGTTAACGTGATCGAGGTGAAAGTTGATCGTGCCGAAAGCGTTACCGATAGCCCGCTTCCCGGCCTTGCCTTTTATTTTCATGGAGCCCATCAAGGTCATCTGCGCTTCGAGCTTGGACCGGACCTCTAGAAGCTTGTCCCTCGCGACGACGTACTGTCCTTCGATCGTCTGGTTGAGAACTTGTTCGCGTCCGGCAAGCTGCGCCAGGGCCTCCTGACGTTTCATTTCGACTTCAGCTTCGAGTTTCAGGACAGCGGTTTCAAGCCTCCGCCTCGAGCCTTCCATATGGATTCTCAGCGGATTCCCGTCCGGGTCGTAGGTATATTGAATCAGCCGTTCGCCGTCCGAGGCGAGGAGTTCCGTAATATTGCCCTTCTCATAAAGCTGGATCGTCCCTTCGGCAAATTGCCGTGAAAGAAGTTCCCCCTCTTTCGTGTATTCGAGTTCCACTGCCAGATCGCCGGGCAGCTTGTATTCGTTCCACTTGGGGAGGATAAGCGTGTTCCATAACCCAAGGGCCTGCCCATAGTGAAAGAGCGCCGATTCGTCGGGGTCAACGAACTGGTTTCCCTGTTTTGCGAGATTGATCGTCAGTCCCGAAGCGCTGATCACTTTATCCGGGCTTCCGTTTTTAAATTCAGTGACGGTACCGTCCGGATGCAGGAAAGAAACGTCGAGGATTTTTATTCCGACGGAGTGATTGCCGGTTTCGGCGTCAACCGATTCGATCGTTTCGACGCGGTTGTAATGAATGGCCGCAGGCTGGATGGAATTATTATCGGGAAGAAGAAGGCTCTTCAGAATTCCGTTTTCAAAATAAGCCGCCGTTCCGTCCTGCTTCCTGAAACTTTCGAGCCGAACGCTGTGGACCGGCAGTCCTTGAGGATCGTCTTCGAGACTCACGACGGGAACCGGAAAACTCACGACGCGTCCATCAGGGAGGGCCACGTCGTGAGTTTCCACAGCGGTTACCACTTTGCGCGCTGTGCCCACGGTATGCGCGTAGCGGTAACCTTCGGCTGTCGTGTGAAACAGGATCTCGCCCGAAGCGGAATACTCTTCGCGCGTTCCGTTGTCGGTGACGAGAACCGTATTTCCCGAAGCCGCTTTTTCGTATTCGAAACGTTTATGGACACTTCCTTTATAGAGAAGGTGGGAACCTGCGAGTTTTCCGTCCCCCGCATAGATGTAACGGGTTTCCATGCCATCCGCCTGGAGGCGTGAAAGGAGCAGATACGATTTGCCTGTTTCCAAGGAAACGCAATCGGAAGTGGCGGGCAAACACGTCAGCTCTCCATATCTTTCAATGACGCCCGTTTCCGGATCGCGGACAATGGTAATTTCACTTCCTGAGGCGGTGAATTCATAAGAGTATTCGAGCGCGGGCTTGCCTCCTCCTCTTGTAATCGATCGCACCCGTCCGTAATTAAGAGTTTGCAGGGTGCTCGTGCCCTGGCTGTCGGTCACGGTTTGCGTGGTGCGGTTCGGTTCCGCCGCGGAAGGTTCGCCGTAAGTGATGACGCGCCCGTCCGGAAGTCTCGTTTCGAGGATCCTGCCGTTCTGGACGCGGGTGATCTGGCCCGCAAACGTATGCACGCGGCTTTCCGAGGAGGCTTCCATGCCAAGATCCACTTTCACTTCCGCATTGCGCAGCCGTTCCGCAAGCTCGCGGGAGAGCGGCCCTTTTTCAGATGAGCCTGCGGACACGCCGAGGAAAGAGGCCAGCGTCGAAGCCTGCCGGGTATGAATATCCGAGAGAACTTCTTCATCGGCGAGAAACCGGTCAAGCCAGTCTTTCGAGGTATTGGGCCGAAGGGAGGTGAAGGTCACGTTGTCGATCTGAACAACAGCGGCGGACACACCTGCCGAGGGAATGAATTCGACGCTGATCTGAGCCGCATTCGGTTTCGCGGAATTGATGGGAAGATAAAAATCCTGCCAGCGGGAGGTGAGGCTCCGGACCGTCCATTCCTGAAAACTTTGCGGATCGCCCGGGTTTCCAAGCCGTATCCGGACGAAACCTTCCGCGGACGGAATAGTCCTGTCCGCCTTGAGACTCACGTGAAGGTTTTCATAGAGAGAAGAATTGACGTTCGAAGCCGAGGCGGAAAGGCCTTCTATCTTGAGGTTTTCGAGCGGGAGAAATCCGGAGCCCGTGCCGTACTGGATTTTCCAGCGGTCGGCGGAATCATCATAAATCAACCGGTCGGCAAAGTTGTCGCGGTTCATGTCCGCGAGCTGCGTGTAACGGGTCTTACCCAATGCGCCCGGAAATCCCAGGGGCCCCGCGCTGCCTGTATCGCCCTGGCCGATCACTGTCTGTTCGAATGTATCCCCTGCGATTCCCGTCCACTTTACCGCGTCGGCGAACCCGCTGCCCGTGTTCACTTCAACCCACCAGCTGGTATTTTTCTGGTTTTTGGAATTCTCACGCAGCAGTTTCCAGATAAGCTGGTTTGCCTGGGCTTTGGTCGAAGGCACGGCGAAAGCGTCCCAGCCTGCCCGGGTAAGCTGCGCCTGTATCGGCCCGTAAAAGTATTCTTCCATGAAATTACGGTAAGCTTCTGCACCATACGGACGCGGCGGCATCCTGTAGCCGTAGCGGCCGCCGTAATGATTGAACCAGTGATCAAATTCAGGCCATCCCTCACTGCTTCCTGATTGAGGAGCATCCGCGAGATTGAAGGACGGAAACTGCCAGAGCAAAGTGACCAGATCATTGAGCGCGGCGTTATTTGTAAGACCGTGGTCCACGGTAATTCTGTCCGGTTTGCCGTCGCCCGTTAAATCGTGAAGACCTGCGAGCACGTTCGGGTCGTTGTCATATCCCATAACGAGCCGCGCAGCGGATGCTGCTTCGGCAGGAACCGCGCTCACGGGTTTCACAGAGGCGTCCCACAATTCTTTCTGCTCGAAACCTGTTCCGTTATTGAGCTGCACATACCAGGCACCCAGATTATCGATGAGAACCCGGTCCGGTTTGTTATCCCCGTTCAAATCCGAGAGCAGGCTTTTTTCAGCTGAAAGCATGCTGATCTCGTCCGACAGTTGACGCTCCTGTTGATAGCGGTGGTTATAAGCCCCGCCTCCTCCCTGAAGCCCGGGATGCAGATAACGTGACCAGCCGAAAAAGTTTAGCAGGTCCTGCGCTTCCTCCGCAAAAAGCTGCCAGTAGTTTTGTACGCAATCGTATTCACAGCGCGGCCACCATCCTGCCAGGTCGCTCTCCGCGGAATCCGCCCAGCGTTTCAGCGTTCCGAAAATGGGGTGGGACAATCCATTACGGTGCTCGGTATCGTGACTGAGAGCCGAGCCTGCTGCCGCGCTGCCGAAAAAGGAGGTATCAATTCCGTTCCACGGCAGGGCATCGGCAAAGCCCTGCGCGCCGAGATTTTCCTGAAAGAACCAGTGATTGAAACTTCCTGTAGACGGTCTTACCACGCGGTCAAGATCGCCGTCCCCGTCCAGATCCACGAGGCCGGCGAGAAGATCACCCTTTGCGCCTTTAATCGTCCCCGTAGAGACTCTCGAGGCGTAACTTGCGGCTGCCTCGCCGCTCGACTGGATCTGCACGTTATCTGCCCAGAGTACGGCCCCGCCGAATCCGCCCGGGCTTCCGCGTTGAACGTACCAGCCCTGGGAACCGTCTTCTTTTTGCATCACCCGGTCGATCCAGCCGTCGTTGTCGATATCGGCGAGCGTTCCGAGAGTGACCGCGCGAGCGCCTGAAAATTTTTCCGCGTTAGCGGACCCGTCGAAAGCGGCGACGCCTTTCCATTCCACGGGATCGGCGAAATCACCGCCCGTGTTGTATTGAACAAACCAGCTCGAAGCAGACGCGGGTGACACATAGTCCTGAAGTCCGTCTCCGTTCATATCCGCGAGGAACCCCTGGAATGAAGAACGTGCATTCCGTAAATATGGCGGCATGGCGCCAAAGAGCGTATAGGCCTGGCCGCGTTCCGCGTCCGGAAGAAGATGAGACAGAAAAAGACTGTTTCCCGCGTTGAAATCCGACTGAACCTGAAACCGGTTCTGAAGGGCGTTATAAAGCGGGTTGGCGAGCATAAATCGGCCGAGCTCTGAATCCGGATGCTTCAGCAGATAGGGAACCAGAGGCTGGGAAAAGGATCCGGCGGAAGACTGGTAGAAGAGCTGCGCGCCGCTCAAGGCGCTGCCGGCGGAGAGACTGTAATCGATACGGTAATAGCCGTTCCCTGAATAGACGTAACGAAGCCTGCCGTCTTCATAGCGCATATCGGTACCGCTCGCAAGCAGCATGCGCTGGAGCTTGCCTCCCGCAATAAAATGCCGGGCCCCGTCAACATACCGGATCTCGCCCGACAGCAGCCCCTCCCCGTTGAACTGGGGCGCAATAATCTCCCCGAAGCCCGTATAAATCTTTTGAACGGCCCCGTTCTGAAAAAGGGCCTGCACGCCATCAGTCAGGAGAGACGTAATCGTTCCGTCCGGCTTGAACGCGTAGCGCCGTCCAGAGCCTTCAAAAATAATACTTTCAGTCTGGCCGCCCACGCCTTCAATGAATTTTACATTCAAGGTTTTTCCGTCTTCCAGGAGGATCTTCTCAGCTTGGCCCGAGGCGCCGAAAACTATTTTCTGGCCGGCAGGCATTTGGAGTTCGGAAAGTTTGTTGCCTTTGAAGATCTTTACGGAACCGTCTTCCATCGCCTGGGTGTAGGATTCCGCTTCGCCTTCCGGATTAAAAACGATGGAATGAAGCCGGCTCTTGTCGGGGTTGACGATCTCGCTGATCCGGCCGTCGAGATATTTGACGGTCGTGCCGTCTCTCATTTTCCATTCGTTCAGGCGCGCCTGGCCGCCTGCGACAGAAAACACTTTGCCGTCGAGCGTTTCGTAGCCAGTCATGACACCGTTCCGGATAAACTGTTTGATTCCTTCTTTGGTTTCGATAATGCCTTTCACTATTCTGCCCCCGGCGTCGAGCTCGAAATCACTGAGACGGTTTCCTCCCGCTTCTTCGAGAAGCAGGCTGGTGATATCGGCGTCGTTCAGCTGCCCGTCCTGATTCGAATCTTTACGGATGCGGTGAAGGGTGCCCGTTCCGGTTTTGATCTGTGTCAGGTAACCGGTCGAATCATACGAGAGTTCGGAACCGTTCCTGTTTACTTTCATAAGCGAAGCGAGGCCGTCCGCCATTTCGTATTGATAGGTAATAAGATTACCTGAAGCGTCCCGGGTTTCTTTCAGGACGCCGTTGTTAAAGAAAAGCTGTTTTCCGTCTTGCAGCCGGGCAGACACGAGAACGCCCGCCGCGGTATAGCGCATTTCAATCAGCGTTCGGGCTTCCGCGGGCGATGAGAGCGCGGGATTCAGGGAAGCGATTTGAATGTTCCCTTCCACGCGGACGGTGTAATTGATGGCTTTGCCGCCGGGTTCCATCGCTTCGAGGAGAATTCCCACCTGGTTGTAGATAATGCGTCCGAGCAGCCCGGTATAAACCCGCGTCTGAATAACCTGGGAAGCGGCGTTCTTTTCATACTCGTAGTAGAGAACGTTAATCCTGTTTATTTCACGTACAAGCATTCCCGCGGGCGTGAAATCCTGGATCGAACCGTCCGCGAGAATCCTTCTGAGAAGTTTCCCGCTGCGGATGACTTCGATCGTTTTATCCGGATAAACAAGCAGCGCGTTCTCGATGCTTCCGTCTTCTGTGAAAGTAAAGTTCGTGATCCGGATGCCGGACGCCGTACGAAACTCTGCAGGTATGCCGCCGATATAGAAAGCAAAGATTCCATTTTCGAGCGTGAGCTTTACGGCCGCGCTTTCATCGAGCGCCGCGGGGACAGGCTTCGCTACGGTTTCCTTCAAAAGATTTCCCGGACCATAGAGAGTTATATCGAAAGACGGTCCGGAACCGAAAGACAGGCCGCTTCCGTCCGCGTTTTTATAGGAAGTAATTCCTTTGTTTTTTTCGAGAGTCGATGTAATGCCGGCAGACGTGATCTCCTTCACGACCCTTCCATTTTCATAGAACAACCGGGTCTGGTTCTGGAGCGTCACCGTGCGGGGACTTTCAGGCGTGTAATTCAGGCGTGAGAAATAGAAAGTTTCATTGCCTGAAGAGTTCGCAAATTTATAGGCCGCGGTATTTTGTCCCGTCTTGAGAACGGGTGGCAGCGCGCGGGTCCGCACGGTGCCGTCGACCAGAAAATAGAGAAGGTTCTGTGGATCTTTAAAGCCGGGCGGAGAAAGAAACGCCGCCGAGGGAGGAAGAAGCGGAAGCGTTTCAAACACTTCGATTTCGCTGATAAAGGCCTTATGCCACGAGACGCTCGCCAGGTTTTTGCTTTTGATACCGTGAACCTTCAGATAGCGGATGTTCTTCGCATCGACCGCAAACTCGTGTATCTTCGCCGAATCGCGTCCCAAACCTGATTGCTGCACCACGGGAAACCAGTTCTGTCCGTCGACGGAGCCCGAGAGGGTGAAAGCCTCCTGCCAGATCGTGGTCCCGTAAGCAACGTGGTAGCGGGCATCGTAACGGATCTTTCCGATTTCTTTAACCGCTCCCAGGTCGACACGCAGCCAGTCGGCCGAACCGTCCACGGCCGATCCTTCCCAGCCGTAAACCGTGGCGTATGAACCGTCGACGGCACGGGTTTTCGCGAGGCCGGTAGAGGCTTCACTCGAAGCCGTCACCGTTTTTTTGAAGGCAAGATTTACTTTGCCGCGGTCGCTGATCTTTGCGCTCTTTATCGAACGCACCTTGCCGGCGTCATAATCATAGGTATAAATTTTTTCAGGGGTTTCGGGAATCTCGGTATGCGGCGTCTCGTAAGCCTGAATTTCGGTGACATAGGCGCTGCGCCAGGTTTCGCTGCTGCTCTTTCTGCTGAGAATGCCATGGACCTTGAGGTATCTCGCATTCACGGGCGTGATTTCAAAATCGTGTATTTTGGCACTCGCGCCCGTCAGGCCGCTCTGCGTAACGAGCGAAAACCAGTTCGTTCCGTCTAAAGAACCCGAGATCGAGAAATTTTCCTGCCAGATACTTGTTCCGTACTGGGTGTGATAGCGCGTATCGTAGCGGAGCTTGTGAAGATTCTTCACGGCTCCGAGATCCAGCTGAAGCCAGTCGGTCGTTCCGTCGACGGCCGCGCCCCGCCAGCCGTAAGCTTCCGAGAATTTGCCATCGCTCGCGCCCGCGATCATGTGGCCCGCCGCGGTACTCGACGCGCTTTTGGCTTTACCGGAAGACACGTTCCGGCTCGCGACCGCCTGCTCCGTCAGTATTGAGCTTCGGACTTCCGTGATCTTTCCGGAAGCATCAAAGGAATAGTTGTATTTCTTTTCGGAGATAAAGTGAGTGAGCGTCTCTCTTTTTTCATAGATCTGGATTTCGGAGAGGAAATCCTGATCATAGGCCGCGTTCGCGTTGTCCCGGCTGTGAATTCCGGAGACTTTCACATAACGAAGATTTACAGGGTTGATTTCTTTTGTATAAATACCGCCCGCAGGATACGCAAGATTCGCTTCTCTCAGAATTTCTGTCCAGTTAACGCCGTCCGCCGAACCATACACGACAAAGTGGGTAAGCCTTCGGGAGCTGCTCCAGTTCACGTGATATCTCGTATCGATTGTGATCTTTGCGGCGTTTCTCGTCTTACCGAGATCGATTTGAAGCCATTCATCACCGGCTCCCGCAAGGTTGCCGACCCAGCCATACGCCGCGGCAGAGAGCTTGCCGTCGACAGCGGCTTTAGGCATGGTGTTTACGTTGGAATAGCTGGAGCCTGACGCCGGCTTGTTCAAGGCGGTATTCTCGAGGCCTTTTTCTTCGATCACGATCTTTTTCTGGATAAGCGCTGCCAGGCGGCCATTCGCATCGTAAGCGTATTCAAAAAGTTTATCCGCCGTTTTAAGCGATGTAAGTTTTCCCGCTGCATCCCTGGTTTCCTGAAGGATTTGCAGATTGATTCCGAGGACTCCCGGGTCGAGCGGACTCATAAACAGAAAATCCTGGTTGAGAACGTCGGGAAGCTGCTCGGATTTCCGGAAAACGACATGGTCCTCACTCCCGGAGGAATTGTAAGCGTCCATCTGAGAAATAAATTCGTTCAGCGTTTTCCGGGCACGTGTTTCCGCGCGAGGCGTCCTTAAAGCCTCATCGAGGCGGGCAAGAAACCGGACCAAAGACAGGGCTCTCCCCTCATTTTCGACACCTTCCCTGCCATATTCGAAAGCCCCTTCCGAAGTGAGAACGTACTCCGTGCCGAAATCCGCCGCGTTCAGGAGATCAAAAGAAGAAGGGCCGTGTTCCGAGCCGGCTTCGACATGGGTGTGCGCTATGAATGAAGCTTTCTCGAGAAGCTGTTTCGCGGGCGCAAGCATGCCGATTGCTTCCCTTCCTCCGCTCGAGAAGAGCACGATCTCGCCGTCAAGCACCGCAATCCCTGTCTCGCGGGGCAGCGTGAGTAATTTCACGAGATCTTTTTCAGTCAGCATATCAAGGACGACAGCCGCCGCGATCCCCTGACTCAGTTCTTCAATCGCATAATCGAACGATCTGCGTTCGGAAATAATCTCTGGGGCAGTGTCCTCGGCCCGATCTTCATTAACCGCGGCCGCCGCAGCAGGTTCAAGGACAAGCGTGTCCTGCAGGAAAGTTTCAGAAGACTGCGCAACGGGCCCGCTGCCGGAAGTTCCGGCCCCACCCGTTTCAGGATTCTGAATCGCGTACTCGGCCTGGTAAGCCGGCTCCGGAGCCAAGGGCGCGGAAAAAACGATTTGCTCGTGAAGGAAAAACATGACGGTAAAAAAGCTGGTCAGTCTCAAAAACTTTTTATTCAGTCGGCCTGCACTCATGGGGGAAATCCTCCTCAAGGATCTGTGATGTGGGCACAGACAAGCATAGAGGCAGATCCGGTTTTAGAGAATCAGAGAGATGTTTTTCTGCGAGGCGTATCGCGCGGGATTACATAACGGGTCGGCGCTGGTGAGAGATCTGAGAAGGATGAAAGAAAAAGCCCGGCCAAGCGTTTGCCTGACCGGATTTCTATATAGAAGCGGGGTTAATGCAGAACTTTGACTTCGGTTTCTTCAGACGGGACTTCCTTGATCCAGAGGTCCTGTGACGGAAAGGGCATGGTGAGGCCGTTTCTTTCGACCGCGGTCTTCAAGGTTTCCATCAGGCTGCCGAGCGCGTCTCCGAAGTCGAGGGCTTTCGTCCACACGCGGACGGCGAAGACGACGGCGCTGGCGCCGTATTCGACGAGGACGACGGCGGGCGCCGGGTCTTTCAGGATGCGCGCGTCGGCAAGAGCCGCGTCCATGAGGACCTTCTTTGTCTTCGCGATGTCATCCGAATAGGAAATGCCGATTTTGATTTCGATGCGGCGCGTGGGGTTTGCGGCGAAGTTCGTGATGACGCCGCTCGTCGCCTGCGAGTTCGGGAGGATGATTTTGACGCCGTCGGGCGCGGTGAGGACGGTGTTGAAAATCTGAATTTCTTCGACAGTCCCCATGACGCCGCCCGTGTTCACGAAGTCGCCCACACGGTAAGGACGGAAAAGAAGGACGAGCACGCCCGCTGCGAAATTGGAGAGCGAGCCCTGGAGAGCGAGACCGATCGCGAGGCTGGCGGCGCCGATGACAGCGATGAAGGACGCGGTCTGGATGCCAAGGCGCGCGAGCGCTGCGAGGGTGACGAAAGTCAGGAGACCCGCGTAAGTGAGATTGCCCGCGAACTTCGAAAGCGTGATATCGACTTTCTGACGTTCGAGGACGGTCCGTATGCTGCGCGCAACTTTCTTTGCCAGCCATTTGCCTATAATGAAGATCGCGAGAGCCGCAACGATGTTGAGGCCGTAAAGCATGAAAAGATCGCCAAATTCCTGTGTTTTGACTTCCATGAAAAAAACTCCTTTATGTCAGGGAGAGAAGTTGAATGTTGGCGCGGATTATAGCCTTTCGCATTGCTTCGCAGCAAAGAAAAAGCCGGCTTGCGTGATTCTCCGTTTTGTATAATTGTTTTTTAATGTTTATTATTGATAAAAATTGCTAACTGTAATGCCTGAGGGCGGCCTTAACTCTCTGACTTCACAGGACTCATAGATGGGGATTTCTACGGATGCTTTTTTCTACCGTTTCCCGGTATTCGGATTTTTTTAAATTTATTATGCTGTCAATCAGTACGGGCGATCTATCCCGTCCCGGACTAATAAAAAATATAACCTTAAGGAGATTTAAATGAAAACGATTCTTGGAATGTTCGCAATGCTGTTCGCCGTTTCGTTCGCGGTTCCCGCGGCGTATGCCGAAGATCTTTCGGATAAGATCGAAGATGCCGGCGATAACATCGGCGATGCCGCTGATGACGCAACGGACAATGTGAAAGATGCGACTGATGACACAACGGACAATGTCGGCGATGCCATCGATGACGCTGGCGACAATGTTAATGATGCCGGCGATGATGCGGGTGACGACATTAACGATGCCGGCAAAAAAGCGAAAAAAGAAGGCGACAAACTTTTCTAGGCGTCCCGAGAGAAGCGTCAAAGCTTCTCCGAGGAAGTCCCGGCACATGAGTGACGGGGCTAGGCGTCCCGAGAGAAGCGTCAAAGCTTCTCCGAGGAAGTCCCGGCACATGAGTGACGGGGCTAGGCGTCCCGAGAGAAGCGTCAAGCTTCTCCGAGGAAGTCCCGGCACATGAGTGACGGGGCTAGGCGTCCCGAGAGAAGCGTCAAGCTTCTCCGAGGA
>Ga0163152_10002336_pt1 | contig 27288 bp, 17 predicted proteins | sample OliLakLV19MP8IB2_FD_148635 | JGI IMG/M metagenome (GOLD analysis project Ga0163152, IMG submission 148635) | Freshwater microbial mat bacterial communities from Lake Vanda, McMurdo Dry Valleys, Antarctica - Oligotrophic Lake LV.19.MP8.IB-2 | ecosystem: Environmental > Aquatic > Freshwater >...
GGAACATGTCCTCAACCTCCCCTGACCATGAGCCAATACCGAACATTTAATGTCGGCCTAGTCGGTCTCGGCTTCATGGCGGTCACACACCTGAAAGCTTATCAGAAAGTTCCGGGTGTGCGGGTTGCCGCGCTTTGCAATCCCAGCGGACGCCATCTCGACGGTGATTTCTCTTCAGTCTTCGGAAACATCGGTTCGAATGAACCATTCAGACTTCCGATGGAAGAGGTGAAAACCTTCACTTCTTTCCAACAAATGTTGAACGATCCGGAAATCGACATCATCGACATTTGTGCGCCCACGCTGGCACATCCCGAGCTCACCATTGCGGCCCTGGCTGCTGGCAAACATGTTCTGTGCGAAAAACCGCTGGCTCGAACAAGCGCGGAGGCTTTGCGCATCGTGGAAAACGCGGCGAACGCCAGGGGCTTTTTCATGCCGGCCATGTGTCTGCGGTTCTGGCCTGAATATGCGTGGTTGAAAGAGCAGATCGCCGGGGAGAAATTCGGAAAAGTTCTTTCAGCAACCTTCCGGCGTGCGGCAGAACCTCCCGGCTGGAGCCAGAATGTATTTCTGGACGGCAAAAAATCGGGTGGCGCACTGCTCGACCTCCACATTCATGATGTGGATTTCATCGCCCACTGTTTTGGCAAACCGCGTTCAGTTTTTTCCTCCGGCTATTCGAAGCTCAGCGGAGCGATTGATCATGTGGTGACCCATTACCAGTTCGAACCGGGATCACTGATCACAGCGGAGGGAACCTGGGCGTTGACGCCCGGGTTTGGATTTCAGGCGAATTACATGGTCAATTTTGAAAGAGCAACCGCCGACTTCGATTCTTCGCGAGGTCCTGATGCTCTCAAACTTTTTGAACAAGGCCAAGCCCCGCGTAAATTGGAGTTGAATCAACCGGACGGATATGTTGGTGAGCTGACCTATTTTGTGGATTCCATCCAAAAAAACCGGCGGCCCACCCTGGTCACGGCGGTGGATGGTTTGATTTCGGTGCAGATTTGCGAGGCGGAAGAGGAATCAATCCGGACAAACAGCGTGGTTAAAATTAAATAGAAATCATGAAAATTGCGATCATTAAAATCATTTAAAATCCGGCGAAGAACGCCGGGCGGACTCCTGCAACCGGACGGCCTTCATCCAGATTTACTATCGGCAAATTCATTTCTAAATCGACGCTACGTTTCTTTGAGACTTCGGGCAAGGGGGAATTACAATGCCGAATGTTCTTCCTCAGCCCGGGCAAAGGCATTGCAATTTGATCTTCTGGATAGTCAAATAATTTGATCACAGGACGGCCACACATCGTCGGACCCTTCCTGACCAAATAAATGCCCGACACGAATCGATTTTGGATGAATGGAGCACATCGGATTTTCAGTTCGATGGTGCTCATTCCCTACCTTTTCGCGGCGGCAGCGTGGGGCCAGAAGAATGAATCGGAAAAAATCTCCACCTCCGCAGTATTGATCGACTTTACCACAGATATTCAACCGCTACTGAAAGATCATTGCGTGAAGTGTCACGGCGCAAACAAACAAAAAGGTGGGTTTCGCCTAGATGAAAAAATTGCGGCGCTCAAAGGTGGGGAAAATCACGCACCCGCCATCAAACCGGGAAACAGCGCGGAAAGTCCGCTGATCCAATTCGTTTCCGGGACGGTCCCGGACATGAAAATGCCGCCAGAAGATTCTTCATTGTCCCCCGAACAGATCGGTTTGTTGCGCTCGTGGATCGACCAGGGAGCAACCTGGCCGGATGACGGCACCAGGGAAATACACTGGTCGCTCAAGCCTGTCAGCCGCCCCGCCGTGCCCTCAATCGCAAATCGCCAATCACAGCGGACAAATCCCGTCGATGCTTTCATCAAGGAAAAGTTGATGGAAAAAAAACTCAAACAATCCAATGAAGCGGACCGGCGCACCCTCGTCAGGCGGCTCTTTTTTGATCTCACCGGCCTGCCGCCGACGCCCGAGGAAGTGAATGCTTTCGAGCGGAACAATTCGCCCGATGCATACGAAAAACTCGTCGAGAAACTCCTCGCTTCTCCGCGCCATGGCGAACGCTGGGCCCGGCATTGGCTCGATGTCGTGCGTTTTGCCGAAACGACCGGGTTCGAGGTGAACACGCCTCGGGCAAACGCATGGCCTTACCGCGATTACGTCATCCATTCCTTCAACCAGGACAAACCGTACGACAAGTTTGTGATGGAACAGATCGCCGGTGATGTTCTGGGGGAGGATGCAGCCACCGGTTTCCTTGTGGCCGGGCCCGAAGACCTGGTGAAAAGCCCCGACCCGGTCCTCACCTCAAATCAGCGTGCGGACGAATTGCACGACATGGTCAGCACCACGGCCAGCACGATGCTTGGACTGACGGTTGGATGCGCCCGTTGTCACAATCACAAATTTGACCCGATCCCGCAGACCGATTATTTCGCGATGAAAGCCGTCTTTGAAGGAGTCCGCCACGGCGAGCGTAAGCTGAAAACGGCGGATTCAGAGAAGCGGGAACAGGAACTCTCACGGCACCGTCTACGGCTGGCGGAGATCGATGCGAGCATTGAGGAGTTGGAGCCGTTGGCACAGGCGGCGTACATTCGTACGAACGAATTGCGCGCACCGGTCAACTCCCGGAGGAATGTTGAACGCTTTGTTCCCCTGCCCGTGAAAAGGTTGCGTTTTACGATCGTTGAAACGACGGACGCGGAGCCATGCCTCGACGAACTGGAAATTTACAGCGCGGAGGAGAAACCGAGGAACGTAGCACTCTCCGCCGTCGGCACGAAGGCGCTTGCTTCGGGCGTTTATCCGAATTCGGACATTCACCGCTTGGAACATATCAATGATGGCAGGCATGGAAACAACCGGAGCTGGATTTCGAACGAACGTGGCAAGGGCTGGGTGGAGCTGGAATTCCCCGACTTGGTGACTGTTGGCCGCATCATCTGGGGCCGTGATCGCGAAGGGAAATTCTCCGACCGTCTCGCGACTGGCTATCGGATCGAAGTGGCGCAGGGTTCGAACGATTGGAAAACGGTTGCGACTTCGGCGGACCGGCAACCCCACAAGCCGGGTGCAAAAGAACAGGCGGCGGTAAACATTTCCGGCTTAAAACCGGAACAAGCCGCGCAATTGACTCGATTGCTCGCCGAAAGAAAAGAACACGAATCTCGGATCGCAGCTTTAAGCAGGGATTCATTGTTTTACGGCGGGATTTTCACCGGGTCGCCCGGACCGACATATCGCCTGCATCGGGGCGATCCGATGCAAAACCGAGAAATCATTTCAGTTGGCGCACTCGGCGTCATTCCGGTGAAATTTGAAAAGCCATCCCCCGCCGGCGGAGTTGTCATTCCGGAAAAGCTTACAGAAGATCAACAGAGTCGGCTGGCGCTGGCAAACTGGATCACCGATCCGGCAAACCCGCTGATGGCGCGGGTGATGGTGAATCGCCTCTGGCAATATCATTTTGGCGACGGACTCGTGAATACACCAAGCGATTTCGGAGCCAACGGAGCTCGTCCGACCCATCCTGAATTGCTCGACTGGCTGGCGGCCGAGTTCATGGCGCCAACCGCTAAAACCGCGCAACCCTGGAGCATCAAACACATTCACCGCCTCATTGTGAACAGCACAACCTATCGCCAGTCCAGCGCGATGCGGAAAGATGGTTTTGATGCAGACGCCGGGTCGCGTTTGCTCTGGCGGTTTCCGCCAAGGCGTCTCGAAGCCGAACCCATTCGCGATGCGATTCTCTCGGTCAGCGGCAGGCTGGATCTGAAGATGGGCGGGCCGGGGTTCAGCTTCTTCGAGCCCAACGACAATTACGTCCGCGTTTATGCTGCGAAAAAGGATTTCGGGCCGGAAACGTTTCGAAGGATGATTTACGGGACCGTGGTGCGACAACGACCTGACGGAGTCTTCGGCGTCTTTGATTGTCCGGACGGCGGGCAGATTGCGCCGAAACGCACCCGCAGCACCACGCCGTTGCAGGCGCTCAACCTTTTGAACAGCGGGTTCATCATGCAACAGGCGACATTTTTCGCCGGACGACTGGAAAAAGAGACGGGTTCTGATGTGGGCGGGAGGATACGTCGCGCATTCGCGCTGACGTTCCAACGTCCGCCAGATCGCGCGGAGATGCAGATGGCGGCAAAACTGATCCGCGAACAGGGCCTGACAGTTTTTTGCCGGGCGCTGCTCAATGCGAACGAGTTTGTTTATCTGTTTTAGCGGACTTAAATCATGAAAAACGAAGGGATTTCTAACGCTGGCCGATGGCTCCTGAACCGCCGGGATTTTCTTCGACATGGGGGGACCGGCCTTGGCGGGATCGCCTTGTCATGTCTGCTGGCGGAACAAAAACTCATTGGCGCAGATAAGTCGCCGGTCCGCCCCGCATGGTCTCCGGAGCATCCGAACGCGCCGCGAAAGCCGCATTTTACCGCCCGGGCAAAAAATGTGGTGGTCATCTTCTGTTCCGGCGCCTGCGCCCACCTGGAGACCTGGGATTATAAGCCGGAGTTGATCAAACGCCACGGCCAACCGATGCCTGGGCAGGATAAGTTGATCACTTTCCAGGGGGAAAACGGGAACCTGACAAGGCCACACTGGGAATTTAAACCCCGTGGAAAGTCGGGCAAAATGATTTCGGACCTGCTGCCAAACCTTGCCGGGCTTGCCGACGACCTTTGTTTCATTCACTCGATGACGGCAAAATCGAACACGCACGGTCCGGCCGAGAACCAGATGGGCACAGGATTTGTTCTTGATGGTTTTCCGAGCGTCGGTTCCTGGGTGAGTTACGCCCTGGGCACGGAGAACCAGGATTTGCCGGTGTTCGTCGCGATTCCCGACCCACGCGGGGTGCCGCAGGTCGGGCCGAATCATTGGAACGCCGCGTTTCTTCCACCGGTTTTCCAAGGAACTCCGTTCAACGCGGACAAACCGATTCCGAACCTTGAAACTCCGAATTCGATTTCACCCGGTGCGGAGTCAGGTTCGCGAGATTTCCTCAGGTTTCTGAACGACCGTCATCTGGCGAAACATCCCGGTGACAGCGAACTCCTGGCCCGGATTTCGAGTTATGAACTGGCGGCCAAAATGCAGCTCAGCGCGGCTGAAGTCAGCGAGTTCAGCAAGGAAAGCAAGGCCACCCTGGAACTCTACGGCGTGAACGACAGCAACAAACTCAAGGCCGGTTTCGCGAAAAACTGCCTGCTGGCGCGCCGCCTTGTAGAACGCGGTGTGCGGTTCGTACAGCTATTCAACGGCGCTTACGCCATGGGTGAAGGGGTGGGCAACTGGGACGGTCACAAAACCTTGAAAGAACAATATGAAGTTCATGCGCCGATTCTCGATCAGCCTTGCGCCGCCCTCCTCAAGGACATGAAAGCGCGCGGCCTCATGGAAGAGACGCTTGTGGTGTGGGTGACAGAGTTCGGTCGGATGCCGACGTTTCAGAAGGGTGCGAATGGTCGTGACCATAATCCGCACGGATTTACGGTCTGGATGACCGGAGCCGGTGTGAAAAAAGGTTTCAGTCACGGTGCGACGGATGAATTTGGTTACAAGGCGGTGGATAAAATCACGACGATTTACGATCTTCACGCCACGATTTTGCACATCCTCGGCATCGATCACGAAAGATTGAGTTTTTACCACAACGGGATCGAAAGACGCCTGACCGACGTGCATGGCAAGGTGATAACCGATCTACTTGTCTGAGGCGTCTGAGGCCCCTCTGCGGACACTGAGCATCGGGGAAAAATCCCTTGAGGAGGAAAGAATCCCCGGCCAGCCGCGGTGAATTCTGCCGTGATAACTTTCGGGTGGAACCGCATCCACCCATGAGCGAAGTTGGAGCGTAAGCAGAACACCAACCACAATTAACGAGGACAACTTATGAAAGATTGGAAAGAATCGGACTGGTTTCAGCTCTGGCTGGCGCTCGCCAAAAAGCAGGAATCTCAACCCAGGCCAAAAGTTGAGGAATCGCCACTCTTCCCGTAGCTTGCCCGCATGCAATTCAGTTCCACATTGCCAGTGAGTTCCGCGCTACCGGTTTTTACCGACGGCGAAATAGCCGACCTTAGGCGGGCCAAAGGTTTGTTGGAACAACCCGGATTTGCCATCAGAATGGCCAACCGCCTAGGGACGCCGATCGAAGCGGCGCTTTCACTGCTGCCGGCAAAAGTTCACCAATCTATTGAGTCGGGGACCAAACGCGCTCTGAACAAAGGTTTCGACTGGATCATCAACACCATGACCGACAGAGGCCGGACTTCTTCCGAAAAAAGTCATAAATTTCTGGCCGGATTGTCCGGGGGTGTCGGCGGGGCGTTTGGTGCCGCCTCGTTGGTGGTTGAGCTGCCGATATCGACCGGCATCATTTTGCACTCGGTTGCGGATATCGCCAGGAGTGAAGGTCATGAACTAAACAGCCCTGCCACGCGGCTTGCCTGCCTCGAAGTGCTGGCGCTCGGAGGAAGATCGACTGTGCGAACGCCAGCCGAATCGAATTACTGGCTGGTCCGCACCGCGCTCTCCCGTGCCATCACCGAAGCGGCGGCGATATTATCTGAACGGGGGCTGGCAGGACGTTCTGCTCCGGCCATCGCCCGTTTGCTCAACGCCATTGCCAGCCGTTTCGGCATCCTGGTCTCCGAACAAGTGGCGGCAAAGCTGGTGCCGGTCATCGGTGCAGCGGGCGGTGCCGCCATCAACTGGGTTTTCACCGATCATTTTCAAAGAATGGCGCGCGGCCATTTCATCGTCAAACGCCTGGAAAAAACTCACGGACAGGAAGCGGTGCAATCCCTTTACCTACAGCTGGCCATTCCAATGCGGTGACCGTATCCGCGCGTTGTGATCCGAGCTTTTGGCCTTCTCGATTTGGTCCTTGATTCAGACTCAGTCCAGAACAGCCCGAAATCTACTGACGCCGGGTGTGATTAAAACTGGGTGAGGCCTACACGGAGCGCCGGTCTGTGACGGTCTGTGACCCAGCACTCTGCCATGAAGAATTCTTTGAAACAAGCGGCACCGAAAGGACTGACTTGTGCTCCGGCTCACAGAGCTGAACTCCGGGGAGGTCTCCTTACATCTCACCCACTGACGAATCCACCTAAAACTTGCCTTCACGCTGCAAGGACCTATGATCGCAGTGTCGGACAGAAAACTTGGAGAAACCAGGCACCGCCAGGGCCTATGAAAACCCCACAAATTTTTGACCGTATCCGTAACGAAACTCATCGGTCCAACAACGGGTTCACTCTGATCGAACTTCTCGTTGTGATCGCCATCATCGCGATCCTTGCAGGAATGCTTCTGCCGGCTTTGTCGAATGCAAAGGAAAAAGCCAACCGCACCGCCTGCGTGAACAACAACAAACAGCTCGGGCTTGCCATGATTATGTACGCGCAAGACTCGGAGGATTATATGGCTTGGCCGAACTGGGCCAATGATTACGGGCCTGGATGGCTCTACCAACCGGTCGGCGGACGCGCTCCGGATCCGTTGAGAACCAACGACCTGAAAAATATTCAGGCGGGCCTTTTCTGGCCTTACCTGAAGGAAAGAAAAGTTTACAACTGCCCGCTCGACCGCACCAACCATGTCTCCTGGCAGCGGAGACAGCAACGGGTGTCGAGTTATGTGATGAACGGGGCGGTCTGCTCTTTCGGTCGTTTTGGCGGAGGACGGACCCACAAGCTTGGCTCGTTTAACCCCTCAGCTTACGTGCTCTGGGAGCCTGAGATACAAAATTTTGGAGGCACCTGGGGCGCCAATCCCGGACATGACGCCAGCCAGTTTCCAAGCGATCTCGAAGGGATCGGACGCCGTCATAAAAAAGGGGCGGTCATTCTTGGCTTCAGCGGGCAGGTGCATTTTATCAAGGTGGAGACATTTCAAAGCGAACAACGATCCAACAAACCCGGGTTGCTTTGGTGTGTGCCTGACAGCAGGACTGGCGAGTAAAACGTGAGTTCAGCTCAAATCATAATCCGCAGAGACTTCAGGGAAAGGTTTGCAATCGAGCTGGATTCTCTCCGGCAACCCAGGCGATTCCTCGCAATAATACCTGCCGAAAAATCGGATCGTTGAGTGTCCAGGTGTAATGGCCGGGAATGCTTGCAAAGATCCGGCCCTTCCCCTGCTGCCGCGTCCAAATCAGGGGACGGGATTCTCCATCCACCACGGCAGTAGCGAGGATTTGTGACCGGGAAACGTTCCCTATAAGCGGCCAATAGGGCTCGTCCAGAAGTTCGAGGCGTTCAGGCAATCCGCGTGTGATCGGATGGTTGCGGTCCACAAACAACAATTCAAACGGCATGTGGCGATACCCGGTTCTTTTGGGATGAGCGCTCAAACCAATTTGCTCGGCCAGGAGTTCGGGATTCTGGTCATCGATGATCGCGGAATGAATCAGGGCAATTCCTCCTCCGCGCTCTAAAAATGCGTTCATTTGCGCTCGCCGGGTGGGGGACCAATCATGGTTCCAGAAATAGAATACAACGGCTTTCGACTGATCAAATTGAGCTTGCGACGGCCATTCCCACGCGGTTTCGACGACGATTTTTCTTTCTGAACTGGACAATTGTCGCGTCCAGTTCGTCTGCCAGTTTGGATAATCGTGCTGGCCGAGACCGTGATCCTGTCTTGATGCAACCAGCACCAAACGTAATTCGGAGATTGCGCCGGGATCTACCTGTGTGTTCTGTTTCGCCAATTCGGACAGGATCGATTTGGTAAAGTCTGGCGAACGGTTGGGCGGTTCCCACATGAGAAAGGTCAGCAGATCGCGCACGTCCTTCTCTTTCAAACCGTCCAACAATCCGGATGGCATCAAGCTTAGTTCTGTCGGCTTCACGCTCTCAATTTTGACACGCGGAAGCACCGTGACTTTACCTTCCGCATCGAAGATCTGAATCGCTTCCTCCATTTGTGAACGAACGAATCCGTTGAAGGTAGAGCCATCTTTCATCGCTACTTGATAGGTGACATAATCAGGATGCAACGTGGCACCTGGTTCACGCACGTCACGCAGTACGCTTGCTGCGTCCCGGTGTATGAGGTTGCTGAGGTCAGGTCCCGCCGTGCCGCCCTCGCCACGAATGCGATGACATTTCGCACACTGTAGTTGTGCGCCCAGGAACAAGTCCCTCCCATGTTCCCAGTCTCCATCCGGTTTGCTGGGAGGACGACTGTTTGTGCCTGCGGACACCCGGCCCTTGGGAGCCCAGGCTACAAGTTGATTCCAGGAAACAGGTGAAACCATTGACAGATCCTTCGGCAACGGTTGAGAAGATTCCGTAAAATCGTAATCCAAATAGGTCGTGGTTCCAGCGCCCGGTTGACCTGCTCCTTTAATTCCCGGCAGGGCCACGGCATACGAAACGACAAACGGATGAGGATCAGTTTTAAGGACCAACGTCCGGCCTGCATCTTCCAAATATGAGCCGCGAATCGCAAGTTGTCCCCGAGGAGTGGCATCCTGCTGCTGCACCACTGCATAGGGAGGTTTTAGCACTTCAAAAAGATCTCCAGCAGCAACATATTCTCCAAACTCGACGATGACTTTTCCGCTGGAAATCGTTTTTGTCACACTGGTATCCAGTGGTTTGTCAAAAGCAACTTTTACCTCACTCGAACTCGTGGGCCAAACTGAGAGTGGTATCGGCGCTTGTGGGTTCTTGTAAGAAATCTTGAAAAGTTTCCCTTTTCCTTGCGGCCCCGTTCCCCAATCTGGCGGGCCGCTATGGCAGCAAAGGTAAAGCTCGCCACGCGGTGAAATAGCCAAGTCCATGGTGAGCATTGAGACCCGCGCCAGCGTTTGCAGCTTGCCGACGTAACCGTTTTGGGTTTTTGACAAACGAACGCGCCAGATTTTAGCGCGCGACTCCCCGGCAACCAATGCGTCCCCTTCCCACTCTTTCGGCCCAAATAGTTTTTGTGAAGGAGTAATGGGCAGCGGCACTGCTGTTTCTCCGACTGGCAACCGGGTATTTGACGACGTAGAAGGCTCGTTAAAAACCAACCCGCATGCACTTTGATGTTGTGGGCCAAACGAGACTACCGGCTGGTCACTCTTAATATTAGGCAACCATTTTGGATGTGATGGTGGAAACCCGTAATTGCGTCCAGAAATGATATGATTGAGTTCATCGAGCGGATTGCCGTCGGGCATCCAGGTTTCGCCTTCCTGATCGGTATTGAAAAGATCCCCGGCACGATTGAAGGCCAGCGCTACGGGAACCCGGATGCCAGTAGCCACGGTGAAAAGCTGCTTTGTGCGAGGATCCCATTTCTGAATTGTTCCACGGCGGGAATTTATATCATAAAGTGAGAATTGATCCTCATTTGCGTCAGGGCCGGTGGGTTCCTTCCATCTCCCCTGCTCTTTCAACCAGACAACTTCTTCCGGTTTCAGATCTTTGCGATTGCGAAGCCTGTAAGCGTTGGCGTAGTCGGCGACCAGCAAGCCGAAATAAACGTTCCCTTTCGCGTCGAGAGTTACTGCGGTGGCATCTACTCCGCCGGATCCAACATCGGTGCTTGGCCAGCCGGAAACAATTGTCTCTTCAACATCAAAAACTCCGTCTCCATTTGTGTCTTTCAGAAGTGAAACTTTGCTTTTGGACGTGACCAGAAGTCCTTGCGTGCTCCAAGCCATTCCCAACGGAACGCTCAAGGTCGTTTTCGACCAAATAGGTTCGACGCTATCTTCAAGTCCGTCGCCATCGGTGTCCCGTAAACGCCATATCCGGCCGTCATAACCGAGTGAGGTAAGTGTTCCGTCGGGAGCAAAGCGGAGGTTGTTCTGATTGCTTAAATTGACTGGCAATTCTTCGACCGTAAAACCAGGCACCAGCATCTGAACCACCGTGGAGGCATTGGTTTGAGCACTGGCAAAGGGAATCAAGGTGGAGAACAGAAGAGATGTCCAAAAGAGGCGCATGAGCTATTAATACCATTCCTGGAGAGTGCTGGCGAGAATCCTTGGGGGGCCGTGTGAAGTGCGGCGAAGTGCGGCCTCAGGAACCTCCGCCACGTGGGAGCGCGCAGTGACTTATTTTCAACCTGACCCTAGTGGAACGGGTGCAACGTTATCTCCTGCCCCATCTCGCGACAAACTCCGCTCCGGCGCAGGCGTTGATCTCCCGCCTCAATGATGGCGAGAGGGGCATGAAGGATGGACGCGGTTTTTATGAATGGACAAAGAAGGAATCTGCGGAGACCGTCGCCCTGCGGGATAAACAAATTGTGCGGCAGCTGAAATTCCTCCGTGAACAAGGTGCCCTGTCGCCGCGACCATGTTAGAACCTAACCCACTCTGAACACTCTATGAGAAAAATCTTCCTACGCCTGGCAACCATGGTCCTGGCGATGACCGGCTTTGGTGCTTCCACCCAGGCGGCCGCAATGGGGCAATTTGACGGAAATGGTGACATCGGTTCCCCAAAACTTCCTGGGGCCGCCACTTACAACGCCGTGTCGCAGGAGTATTCCATCAGCGCCGCGGGCCTCAACATGTGGGGCACCCGAGATGAATTCCATTTCCTGTGGAAACGGTTGAAGGGGGATTTCATCCTGCAAGCCCGCGTTGAGTTTGTGGGCACAGGAGTCGATCCACACCGGAAACTGGGCTGGATTGTGCGAAGCAGCCTCGAACCCGATTCGCCCTACGCCGATGCCACGGTCCATGGCGACGGACTTACCTCGCTGCAATTCCGGAGGACAAAAGGCGCTGTCACCGAACAGGTGCAAGCGCGGGCAAGCGCGCCGGATTTCATCCAGCTTGAGCGACAGGGAAACGACTACATCTTTTCGGCGGCTCGTTTCGGAGAACCGCTGGTGGCTTGTCAGACAAATCTCGCGATTGGTGACGAAGTTTATGCCGGACTGTTTCTCTGTTCGCACAATTCCAACGTTGTGGAAAAGGCGCTTTTTCGTGACGTCCGCATCATTCGTCCCGCCAAGGTCGGATTTGTCCCCTACCGCGATTACATCGGCAGCGTCTTGGAAATCCTCGACATGGCCAGTGGAACCAGGCAGGTGATTCACAGTTCAGCGCAGCCGTTCGAAGCGCCGAACTGGACTCCTGACGGTCAGGCATTGATCTACAACAGCAGCGGGCGCGACGCGAATTATCGCGGACGCCTATACCGGTTTGATCTAGGCACGCGACAAGCGTCCGTGATCAACACTGACTTTGCCATTCGAAACAACAACGATCACGTCCTCTCATTTGACGGCTCGATGCTGGCCATCAGCCATCACAGCACCAATCACGGGGGACGTTCGGCGGTGTTCACTGTTCCGGTGACGGGCGGCACTCCCAAGCTGGTCACACCGTTGACACCTTCCTATCTCCATGGCTGGTCGCCGGATGGCAAATGGTTGGTTTATACCGGAGGCAGGAACGATGAATACGACATTTATAAACGGCTCGCCGACGGCTCCGGCGACGAAGTCCGGCTGACAGACGTCAAAGGACTTGACGATGGACCTGAATATTCCCCGGACGGAAAGCACATCTATTTTAATTCAATCCGGAGCGGGACCATGCAGATCTGGCGGATGAAACCGGACGGTACCGCCCCCGAGCAAATCACCAGGGATGATTTGAACAACTGGTTTCCGCACCTTTCCCCTGACGGCAGATCGATGGCGATGATTTCGTTCCCAAAAGAGGTCGATCCATCGGATCATCCTTACTATAAAAGAGTCACCATCCGGATCATGCCCATTGAAGGCGGAGCCCCAAAAATCATAGCATATGTTTACGGCGGTCAGGGGACCATCAATGTGCCGTCGTGGTCGCCCGACAGCAAGATGCTCGCATTTGTCAGCAACACAAACTTCGACTGACCCGCAAGCAGCTCTGGAACGTTCAATTAATTACATCCATGAAATTTCTCCTTTTTGTCGCGGTTTTGTTTCCCGCACTTCCTCTGCTGGCACAGACACAAGATGCTCAGAAAATACCGGACGGCAAAAGTGCCCGTGGAGGTTCATCTTTTCACCAAGGGCGGACATGCGTTTAACATGGGCACTCGTTCCCGTTTGGTCACCCTGAAAGGTTGGCCCAACCGGCTCGCAGACTGGTTGACCGGTTGACCGACAATGTGTTGACAGCCGAAAACCCTGCACCGAAGTGATGCCGGTTGGTGTTAAGAAGTGCCCTTCATTGGACCCATCAACATCACCTGTTTCTCCTAGCGGTTTTCTTTTGTTTCAGCTCCCGACTCCTTAACAATAAAAAAATAACCGGGGTGACAATCAGGATATGAACCAGGCTGCTGATCATGCCGCCGATGACCGGAGTCGCCAGCGGTTTCATGACCTCGGCTCCCTGGCGGTGGCTCCACATTATCGGCAATAGGGAGGCCACAATGGTGGCTACAGTCATGACTTTTGGCCGCAATCGCAATCGCGCGCCATCCTTCACCGCCTGGACGAGGTCGGAAAAATCGAAGGCATCGCCTTTTTCCAACTGACGTTTTTTCACCATTTCTTCAAGATAAACAACCATGACAACCCCGGTTTGAATCGCAGTCCCAAAAAGCGCGATGTATCCAACCCAGACCGCGCCGTTAAAATTGTATCCCATCAGATACTGCAAAAACACCCCACCGCTTAAGGCGAAAGGCACCGCCAGCATCACGTGCGCCGCTTCCAGGGCGTTTTGATAAACCATAAACAACAAAACGAATATGATCAGCAGAACCATGGGAAAAATGACGGTCATGGTCTGGGTGCATCAACAGGAAAGAAATCAGAATGGAGACCGGCAGGGGCAATGTGACGATGAGGATGCTGCGGAAATGCCACAGAAAGATGATGTGCGTCAGGGTCACGAGGATGATCTCCTCGAACAAGGCATGTTTCAACGTGCCAATGGTCCGGTCAATCAGCTGGCTCCGATCATAGAACGGTTTGATGCTGACGCCGGGAGGGAGACCCGGAGAAATCTCCGCGATTTTTTCCTTGATCCGTTCGATCACGGCCCTGGCGTTTTCCCCTGAACGCATCACCACCGTGCCGCCGACCACCTCCCGTCCGTTCAAGTCAAGCGCACCCCTCCGAAAATCTCCACCGATCTGGATGGTGGCGAGATCATTGAGTGGATAACGAACATACCAGTCCTGCAATGAACGAAGCTGCGCCAGGTCAAAGCCGCCCTCAGTCATTTTAGCCGGATCAACATCAAGATAATATTGGTACACCCAACCCAAACCGCTGGCGTCCGGACCGAGCTGAGGGGTCACTCCGGCGGGCATGGAGCGTTGGAGATAATTCAGACGCTCCAACACCCGCGCCCGGGCAAAATAGGGATCGATCTTATCTTCAAAAATAATGGTTATGAGCGAGAAACCGAACATCGAGGTGGCCCGGACTTCCTTCACCCCGGCCAAGCCTTGAAGGCCTGTGGACATGGGATAGGTCACCTGATCCTCCACCTCCTTTGGACTGCGCCCCATCCAGTCAGCGTAAACCAGCACTTGGTTTTCCGTGAAATCGGGGATGGCGTCCACCGGGGTGGTGTAAACCGCCCGAAACCCGAGGGCTGCCAGAAGCAAGGCGCCGCAGGCGACGAGAAACCTGTTTCGAAGACTCCACTCAATGATGCGATTAATCATTTTATGTTTTTTTTAAGGCTTCACTCTCACGCCACATTCAAGCATCTCAGCACCCATGTAGGGGTTCTCCAACGGGCGACCGGCAGCCTGAATCCAACGGCCTTTTTTCGGTACACCTGGAATGGCACGATCAACCATGGGACATTCGAAAATCTCCAACGCGAGGTTCCTTGAATCTTTGCGGAGCCCCTGGAAGAGAACAGCGGACGAATTTGCGAACGAATGATACTGCTTCCGCGCTGTGGGAAGATCGACGGCTTTATGGAGGTCGCTGGCATCGGCCAGGTGTTTGAGTATGTCGTCCAGTTCGTTCCGGTTAGTGTACATCCTTTCCGACTATCGTGCCGCCGATGGGGGCCACGATGGTGGAATGCAGATCCGTTTCTCCTTTCCCGGGGATGGCCTGGATCTGCGTTTCAGTCAGGCCGAGCTGACGCAGTCTCTGCGCCGCCCCGGCCAGCAATTGTTCCTGCGAACGCCTCAATGCAGGACTCGCCGATGATTCTTTCATCTTAACGAGACTGCCGTATTCGCGCTCGGCCTGCAAAAGCACAGGACTGTAAAAAGTTGCCAGCGGCTGCCCCTCCTTCACCTCCGCGCCCATGTAGTTCGCAAACAGTTTGTCGATCCGGCCGTCGATGTAGGCGGGTAAAATCCTGTGACGCGAGTCGTCATCATCAATGACTCCTGCCACTATTTCTTGGTTGGTATGTTGCAGGAATTGTGTTACCCAGTCCTTGCGTGCTTTTTCTGAAGAGAATTTTGATCCTGCTTTTGGTTGCCATCTGGTTTCCGGCGACTTCGCACTGCCTTCTAGAAATGGTTGAATTGATTCCCACGGACGAGTGCTGTACTCCTACTCCTGGTTCTCTGGAACAACCAACACATGCCTGTTCGGATAATTGCCAGAATCTGGAAGAGGGTCTTTTTAAATCGCAGGAGAGTTATTTGGTCGCCTTTCCAGCTTTGAACATCATCGACTGTTTTCAGCCGGCGACCTGTGAATCCACCTGTTTTCTCATCACACGATCAACCACTTTCGAACCTGTTTCAGTTCCCCTGCCACAATTCTTGATCCGCACCTCGCTGCCGATCCGCGGTCCATCCATTTTTTCCTGATCCTCTTACGGTCGTCGGTCGGATTTTGTTCCGGCCATTTTTTCCTGTTCCAGTCCTATCGTCATCTGATTGTTCTGCGTTTATGAGATTAATTCCATTGGCCGCCCTGTTTGCCTGGTGGTTTGCCTGCGGCATCCTGGACGCACAGCAAGTCTTTGATCTGGATTCGTCCGTCGCTTTTGCCCTGACGAACAATGCCGAACTGGCGGCAAGCCGACTCGCAATCCAGGAGGCGGAGGCCCGTGTTTTGCAAGCAGGACAATGGCACAATCCCGAACTGGAAACCGAATTCTCGCCCAATGTCCGAGGAAACGAATGGCTTTTTATCATCGGGTTCAGCCAACGCTTCCCCATCACTTCTCGTCTGAAACTGGAAAAGAAAATCTCGAGTGCGGAAGTCGCTGTGGCCCGGGCCGAAATTCTGGAGCGGCAACGCAGACTGGCTTTTGAGGTTCTGAACGGTGCCGTCCATCTGGCGGCGCTCGGCGGCCAGCTCAAACTCAAGGAAAAGCAGATCTTGAACAATCAGGAACTGGTCCGGGCAACGGAAAAAATCGCCCGATCGGGCGAAGGGTCTGATCTGATCTCCATGCAGCTCACCCTGGAAGCCGGGAGGATCTCAGTCGAGCATCAGACGCTCGCAGCCGAGCAGTCGGAGGCTTCCGCACACTTGAAACATCTGCTCGGACTTTCTCCGGAGTCTGAGATTCGGATCAATGAACTGGTGATGCAGAACGTGACCACAGGCGGGAAAACACTCCAAAGGCCAGATTACGCGGTGGCGACAGCGAGGATTGCCGCGGCGGCGGCGGCGGTGAAACTCGCAAGGTCAAAAAGATGGGAGGACGCAAAATTCGGATTTTTCGCCGAACGCAGCCGGTTTGAGGATACCCCTGTCGGCATTCAAACCGAACATATGGTCGGCATCCGTTTTTCGATCCCACTTCCGCTTTGGAACAAAAACCAGGGTGCAATCAAGGAAAGCGAGGTCAAAGCGGAAAGATTGGAAAAGGAAGCAGGCGCCCTGGCTCAAAAAATAAATTCAGAGATCAAGTCCACGCATGACCGGATGAAAAGCGCCGCAGAACGGGTCAATACCATTAAAGAAATCTTGCTGCCCAAGGCACGGCAGCTGGAGGAACGAATGACGCGGCTGCAAATGGAGGGCCGCTCGAACTTCACCGACTTTTTTCAAACCCGGGCACAACGGCTGCAACTGGAGTCGGATCATCTCGCGGCAATGCGCGACTACCACCTGGCCCGCGCACGCCACCTCGCAGCCATTGGAATGATTTTAAACACCCATCCATGAATAGAATATTCTTAACCGCACTGGCCCTGGCCGCCCAGTTCTGCACCGGTGCCGAACCCGCCGCGAAAAGCCGGGCCGCCAAGCTGGCCAGCACTGTGTTCCTCGACGAAATCAGCGTCAAAAACCTCCGGCTGCAAACTGTGATGGCGGAGGAACAGGGTTTCGAGGAGACAATTTTTGCTCTGGGCCGGATCGATGTCCGCCCCGGTTTTAGCGCCGTCGTCAGCAGCCGGATTGCGGGTCGTGTGGTGAAAGTTGACGCATCTCCCGATCATCACGTGGATAAAGGGGAAGTGTTGGTGGTGGTTGAAAGCGGTTTACCAGGCGACCCTCCTCCGCAAATCAATCTTACAGCCCCGATATCAGGATTGATTTCCGAGATTGATGTCGTGTTGGGTGAGCCCGTAAGACCGGAAAATCATCTCCTGACCATTGTGGATCTCAGTTCGGTTTACGGAGTGGCACGGATCCCTGAAAACATGGCGGCGAGGGTTAAAAAGGGACTGGCGGCACGCATCAAAGTTTCCGGCTGGCCTGACGAGGAATTGAAAGCACGAATAGAACACCTTGGCGCCGTCGCAGACCATGCCTCCGGCACCATAGAGGCGGCCTTTCACATCAATAATCCTGACATGAAACTTCGTCCGGGTATGCGTGCCGAATTCAGCATCGTCACCTCCCGTCGCGAGGGTGTGATGAGCATTCCAAGACAAGCCTTGCAGGGTGAACCATCGAACCGTTTCGTTTATGTGGAAGATGACACGGTCCGCTATGCTTTCATAAAAGTCCCGGTGGAAATTGGTCTGGCCAACGACCGCCACGTGGAAATCATCAGCGGTTTGTTTCCCGGGGACAAAGTGGTCACAGAAGGTGCATATTCCCTCTCCTACGCCGGCAAAGGGACAATTTCCCTGAAGGAAGCGCTGGATGCCGCTCATGGACATGAACACAACGAAGATGGCAGTGAGAAAACCGGGGCGGATTCCGATGCGAAAAGCAAACAGGCATCCGGAACTTCCGGAACCAAACTTTCTTCACTCACCCTATTCTCCCTTCTGACGAACGTGATACTGGCGGTGCTGCTGGTCACCTCCAGGCTCCGACGGAACATCCCTGGACAAACCACGGCTGGATAAACTCCCGAATGCTCAATTTTTTAATAAGATTCGGGCTGGCCAACCGAACGACCGTTCTGGGTCTATCGCTTGTGCTTATTGCCCTTGGATTTCAGGTGCTGCGGGAGCTGCCGGTCGAAGTCCTGCCCGATTTGACCAGACCTACGGTCATCATACTGACGGAAGCGCCAGGCCTGGCCCCTGAAGAAGTGGAGTCCAACATCACCGTGCCGGTAGAAAGAAGCCTCATGGGTGTCACGGGGCTGACCCGGCTCCGCTCCAACTCAGACGTCAGCCTTTCTTTGGTTTATGCCGAATTTTCCTGGGGAACCGACATTTATCGCGCTCGGCAAATGGTTCAGGAACGGCTTCAAACCGTCCGCGGCAGCCTCCCTCCCGGTGTTGAACCGTTCCTCACGCCTGTGGCCTCGTTGATGGGGGAGATTCTTCTCGTCGGACTGAGAAGCACCAACAGCTCAATCCCTGCGCGCGAGGTTCGTTCGATTGCTGACTGGATCGTCAGACCGCGAATTCAGGGGGTTTCGGGAATTGCAGAAGTGTTGAACATGGGGGGCGGGATCAAGCAGATCCATGTTCAGCCGGATCCATACAAGTTGCAGGCATTTGGCGTTAGCTACGAAGAATTGGAGAAAGCCGCGGCGGAATCTGCGAGCAACACAACCGGCGGTTTTCTGGAAACCGGCTCCTCTGAAATCATGGTGCGCAACCTCGGTATGACGGTGAATCTTGAAGCCATAGCCGGCACCGTGATCAAAAAACTTGAACACCGTCCGGTGACCATTGGAGATGTGGCGAAAGTAGAATGGGGGATCGAACCGATGCGGGGCGACGGAAGTGTGAACGGAACGCGTGGCGTCATCATGAGCATCACCAAGGCGCCCGGATTTGACACGCTTTCCCTGACTGAAAAAATAGAAACGGCCCTGGAACAACTCAAACCGGCGCTGCCGCAGGGAGTCGAGGCCGTCGTCCTTTTCCGGCAGTCGGATTTCATCCAGCATGCCATTGGAAATTTGAAGGAAGCGATCCGGGACGGAGCCATCATGGTGACGGTGGTCGTCTTCCTCTTTCTGCTCAATTTTCGAACCACCTTCATCACATTGATGGCGATGCCGCTCTCTTTTGCCATCACGCTTCTCACCTTCAAATGGCTTGGGATTTCGGTGAACTCCATGACTCTGGGAGGACTGGCGGTGGCCATAGGAATGGTGGTGGACGATGCGATTGTGGATGTCGAGAACGTCTTCCGGCGGTTGCGGGAAAACGCTGCGATGACCGAGCCTCGTCCCGCTTTGGAAGTCATCGCCCGCGCATCGGGTGAGGTTCGAAATTCCATCCTCTACGCCACCTTGCTCATCGTGCTGGTATTCCTGCCCCTGCTTGGATTGAGCGGTCTGGAGGGCCGGTTGTTCTCGCCCATCGCCATCGCCACCATCATCAGCATGGTGGCTTCTTTCATTGTCTCCCTCACTGCCATCCCGGTGCTTTGTTCCATCCTATTAAAACCGAAGGCCGGACAACGTCACGAGGATGTCCGCTTGGTCCGTTTTTTGAAATGGTTGCTTGAAAAAACCTTACTGCGGTTTGGATTGGACCAGCCTTATCTGCTTTTTGGACTGGTTGCGACGATCGTTCTGGGCGCTCTCATGCTCTACGCGCAGATGGGTCGGGATTTTTTACCGACATTCCGCGAAGAAACCATTCTGGTCTCCAGCACCGCCGCTCCAGGAACTTCCCTGGATGAAATGAACAAGATTTCAGATGTGATCGAACGGGAGCTCCTGAGCATTCCCGAAGTGGGCAAGGTGGGACGACGGCTTGGACGCGCCGAACGCGGCGATCATGTGGTGCCGGTATCCACAGCGGAGTTTGATGTCGGTTTTCGCGAAACTGACGGGAAAGTTTCAGGACGTTCCAGGTCTGAAATCGTAAAAGATATCCGTAAAAGGCTGTCTTCGGTTCCAGGAACTTTCAGCGTGGTCATGGGTCCGCTGGCGGATCGTATCGGTCATATGTTGAGCGGGGTGTCGGCACCTGTCGCCGTGAAGGTTTTTGGAGCTGATATCGACCGGCTGCGCGAGATTGGTGTTCAAATTCAGAACATTTCCAAAACGATCCCTGGGTTTGAGGATTCCAAGCTGGATCAACAATCCACCATTCCTCAGCTGCGGATTGAAGCGAACAGGGACCGGGCGACTGCGTATGGAATCACCCCCGGACACTTAAACCAGACACTTTCAACCCTGATCGGTGGGAAAAAAGTGGCGGAACTGCGTGACGGCCAGCGTGTCATCGACCTGGTGGTGCGATTGCCTCTGGAATGGAGGGAAACTGCGGAGCGCATCGCGGGGCTCCCCGTAATGGCTGCGGGCGGAGGAGCGAATTCAAGTTATGTGTCCCTTTCTTCCGTGGCGGCGGTCCGGGAGGCGAAAGGACCCAACGTGATTTTTCGGGAGAACAGCCAGCGCCGGTTTGTGCTCGGAATCAAACCGTCGGCGAGAGATGTGGGAGCTCTGGTGGTCCGGCTCCAAAAGGAGGTGGCTCAAAAGGTCAAACTCCCGGAAGGTTATTTTATTTCCTACGAAGGCGAGTTTCAGGCCCAGAAGGAGGCGGCGATGCGTATCGGGCTCTTGAGTGCCGTTGTGGTAATGATCATTGCTTTCCTTTTGCACGGATATTTCCGCACTCCTTTTTTTGCATTCCAAGTGCTTTGCGACATCCCACTGGCGCTGGCAGGCGGCATATTTTTCACCTGGCTCAAACTGGACAACATCAGCATTGCGACGCTTGTGGGATTGATCGCGGTGGCCGGAGTGGCGGCCCGGAACAGCATCATGCTGCTTTCGCACTACCTTCACCTGATGAAGCACGAGGGGGAGGTGTTCTCCAGAAAAATGGTGATACGCGGCACCCAGGAACGGCTGGTCCCGGTGCTCATGACAGCGCTGAGCGCCGGTGTGGGGTTGATCCCTCTGGTCTTGGCAGCGGATGCGCCAGGCAAAGAAATCCTGCATCCGGTCGCGGTTGTCATCGTGGGAGGATTGGTCACCAGCACGATCCTGGGGCTTGCGGTGACTCCGGCTGTCTTTTTCACCTTTGGACGAAAAGCAGCCAGCCAAGCCCTGGCGAACAGGGCGGCGGCGGCGCAGTAGTTTTTCCGTTTAACAAGTGAATTGCAGAAAACCAAACTGAAATAGAACATGAAACATGATGAAAAAAACAATCACCACAACCACGCTCATTATTCTGATGACGGTTTTACAAGCCTTCGCCCACAGCGACCAGGAGATCGGCCCCAATGGCGGTAGAATCCTGGAATTGAGCAAGGACCAGACTATTCATGGAGAGGTCACCCTTACCAACGGTCAATTCTATGTCGCCCTGCTCGGCAAGGATATGAAACTGATGGAGATCAAAGATCAAACCCTGGTCGTTTCCGGCGGGGCCCGCACCAAGCCCGAAAAACCGAAGATCGAAATCATCGGAAACCACTTTGTGTTTTCGGCGCTCAAAGGCGACACCTACCTGCTGGTCTTTCAGTTCAAGCAAAACAAATCTTCCAAGCAGATCATCGCACGTTTTGAATATGACAGCGCGATCTGCGGCAGCTGCAAGAAAGGCGAATGGCTTTGTGATTGTGGTGCAAAAGCCAAGCCAGACCCAAAAAAATAGGGTTTGGCCTGGTTGAATGCTTTTACTCTCCAGGAACCTTGTTGATCGTGTTGAAGATCTCCTGTTTTAACGCGGTGCCGTCCGCCGCGTTGATATTGTATTTGATCTTCATCTGCATCACCGGCTTCAGGCCGTCGATTTCCAGGAATACAGTCTTGTTGTCGGCACCAACGACGGCCTTTTTGATTTCGACCGTGTCATGACCTTTTTTGTCCGGATCCTGCACTGAAAATTCTGGCGAACCATAGTTGCTGGTCCATTTGTAATTCCATTGTTCAATGCCGTAGTTCTGAGTGTCCCCGGCCGAGGCGGGATCGAGCGGGTCGGTGAAGGTGATTTCCAGCCCGTTTTTCTTCACATGAAATGCCGCCGGCATTTGCAGCGGTTTGCCGGTGTAACGGACGCGTTGAAAAATCCCCCGTTTGTTGGCCCCGGAACGGTTGGCGGACTGCCAGACGTTAAGTCCGCAAACATACAATTGCCCGTCCTGTTCACGAAAGCGTCCGCGCATGATGCCGGAATCGAAGCTGAGCGGAAATTTGAACACCGCCCCCTGCGCGACTCCATCGATTTCCTCGTGCATGACATGGAACAGGAGGCAGGCACCGTATGATGTATGCAACATATGCCCCTTGAGCGGCCCCCATCGGTCGCTGTTGACCCAAACTTGTCCGCCGCTGGAGTTGTCCACATCATAGGTATGCGGCAGCCAGAATAGTGGCGGATCATAAGTGGTCGGCGGTTCCGGTGTGTGGGAAGTGAACACGTGTCCGTAAAAACCTCCCTGCTTCACCAAGTTCACACGCGAAGATGGAACCCAGTTTCCTTCGTTGTCACTGACGGAAATTTCATTGTTCGGGCCAACTCCCAGTCCGTTTGGAGCGCGCAGGCCGGTCGCAACAATGTCGAGCCGAGATCCGTCAGGAGATACCCGGCACAATGTTCCGTGATGGGGCAGCGAGGCGTTCCCGAGGTTGCCTCCCTTGGCGAAATAAAAATTTCCAGCCGAATCAGTCTGAAGATCGAGCACGAATTCGTGATAATGATCGGTGATCGAGATATCGTTGTTAAAACTCTCGTAATAGTCGGCTTCGCCATCCCGGTTAAAATCGTGCAGCCGGACGATCTGGTCGCGGCAGGTGACATAAACCAAGTCTTTCACAATGCGCAATCCGAGGGGTTGGTAAAGGCCCGTGGCGAATCTTTTCCACTGCACATTGTCCAATTTGGAATTTAAGCCGCTCACGAGCCAGACATCTCCGCTCAAGGACGAAACTGCAGCCCGTCCATCCGAGAAGAAATCGACCCCGCTGCAACGAATCCAAGATTTGTAAGGGTTTTCCTCCGGAACAGTGATGGTATCAACCACGTACGGACCGGTTCCAGTCCCCAGGCTGCCCTGAACTTTAAGGGCTTCTCCCCACATCTTGGGGCCGGGATTGCACATCTGTTTGAGGTCGGGGAATTGCGGGCGGGCCTTGACCACTTTCGCCAGCGCCGGCATCACCGATTTTTTTCCGTTAAATATCACCACTTGAAAAGTCGTCGCTTTGGCCATGGACGGCAGCCGCAATTGCACCCGGCCCCTAAGGCCGATTTCAAGCGTAGAACCTTTTGGAGCACCCACGACGCCGACCGCAATGCCGTCCGTGGGCGGACCCTCTGACCGTGGAACTGTCATAACGGCGACGTTTCCCTGCGCCAAGGCGATTTGATAGCTGGTGGCCATTTTATCCGGGGCACCCACATAACCGACGGCTCGGGGATCCTCACAAATCAACATCAACATCGGTTCCGACGAGCTGTTCACACGGAGGGTGCGGGTGAACAGCTGAAGGCCCTCTTTTTCCTCCACCCATGGGAATTCCAGCACCTCGCTTGTTCCTACGGTGTAGGAAAGGATGGTTTTTTCGCCATGACGGTAGAGCCCTTTAAATTTGGCCCAATCCCTGGGCAGAGGACCGATCGGTCGTCCCCGCGGATTTTCCACCGGAACCGGCCTTGGATCCTGAAAAATCCCTCCCTTGGCCCAGCCCGGCCCCGGAGCCGTGGAAAAAACATATTCACCATCCCGCCGTGGATGTCCGCCCGTGGTGCGCTCCCCCTCAATCGTCAGGTACCCTCCGCGCCATCCATCGGCCATCCGGAGCAGTTCAGTGTCGAAGGACATACCGGCATTGCCGCCCGCAAGTTTGAGCGCCACGCCTTTAAGGGCAATATTGTTTTCGGGCCTGTTGACATTGGTGGACCCGTGGATGCTGCCAAAATAAAACGGGCCGTGATCCATCGCCTGAAGGATGCTATCGTCGAATTCCGGCTTCTTTTTGGCGGCGGCCGCGGGCTTGGCCGGGGAAGCAGGATTGTTTTGAGCAGGCACCTGGAGACAAACCAGGGAGGTGATGATTAGAGAATAACAGGCCTGTTTAAGCATGGAGTTTTTTAGATGATTCAGGTTTAAAAGACGCCTCTAAAAGGTCAAAATTCAAAACATCAGCTTTTTTTTAACTGGATTGGCATCGATTTCTTGAGGCAGGAGAGACTTTCCCGGGCGATCCGTTCCGGACCTTCGTCGAAGTTAAAAACTTCGACCGAAACAACATCTTGATACCCTGCTTCGTCGAGCGCGCCAAGAATCGGACGGAAATCCACATCACCAAAGCCCGGGCCTTTCAAGTTTTTGTCATTGGCATGGAAATGCGCGAAATGCGGCCAGGAACGATGGATGATTTCTGGGATTGATACGGCCTCGGAAGACATGGCTTTGACATCGAGGATGATTTTGAAAAAGTCTGAATTAAATGTCTGCACAAAACGGATGGCCTCCCCGGCGGTGTTGATGAAATTCGTTTCAGCAGGTGAAAGCGGCTCCAGACACAACACCACACCTTTTTGGCGTGCCCGCTCAAGGCAGAGTGAAAAAGTGTCGAGCCCGTACTCCCAAGCCTGTCCGGGCGTGGACCCTGGAAGAACATTCCGTTGTTTCGGTGAACCGACGACGATTTTGCTCGCGCCAATGTCGGAACAGAAGTCGATCAGATCACAAAAGTACCGACCGGTTTTGCGTCGCACTTCAGGGTCGGGGTGAGTGACATACATCCCATCGGTCTGGACCAATACCCAGTGGATCGCGCAGACAGGGAGTTTCGCTTGTTCGCTCCATGTAACAATCTGCGATCTTGTGGCCGGGGAGATGGTCGTCACATCGGGTGCAACGGTGAAAGGGGCTAATTCTAAAGCGTCGTAACCGCATTCCTTGACGAAGCGGAATGTTTTTTCCAGATCCCAGCCCTGGAAGATTTCGTTGCAGATGGAAAATTTCATCAAGAAGCAAAAAACGCGATTTTCAAAGCGATGGCAAGGACTCGATTGATGGAATGTCCAGGGTGCGCCACGAGTTTCAGATCAAACGTCCCGTTCACCGAACCGGCTTCCGCATCACCCAGTAAATTTCGCCCGGCCAGGCCGGAAAAAGTGCGCCAAAAACCAGGTTAAAACGGAGCCACCAAGCGTGGTCTTCCAGGAAAAAACCGCTCGCACGCAGAAAGAACGCCCCCGCCAAAAAATCAAGTTCCAGTCCCTGTTCTCGGGCAATCTGTCTGACACGGCGGGGTGAAAATGCGCTGACGTGTCCGTTCTCATTCGGATTCGCCCGGATTTGCCTCTGGCGATAGTTGGCGCAGAAATGTGGGACGGATGGAAAACCGCCTATCAGCACGCCGCCCGGTTTCATCCGGGGCACGATCTTGGCAAGTGCAGCGTCCGGAGAATAAAAATGCTCCAGAACATGCAACAAAATGATGGCATCATAATCTCCGCTGAGCCATGAGTCAGATTTCTCAATATCTTCCTGGATCAACTTGGAATAACCAAAGGCGGCCAGTGAATCTTCCTTGATGCAACAATCGACCCCGGTCCAGGCCGAAAATGGCACGGGCTCCACGCCGGGGGTAGCTGCGACAGACCGCATGAATTGAAGCATCTGACCCACATCGATTCCCACTTCGCAGATGTTGAGCGGACGTGAATGACGCCGGTGTTCGAGTCTCAAAAAATGATAAATGAACCAATAACGCATGATGCGCATTGGAAAAACGCGGCGCGCCGCCCGCGTGGAAAGCGGAAACTTTTTTGCCAGGAGCACCGGATTTTGCCTCAGGCATTCAATGTCCCATGACAGTTGCGTGAAACTTTTATACGGATGCTCCTTTGGCATAGGTGAGCGGAAGATATCAGCGTTTGATGCTCATGATGTTTTGAACACAAAGCAACCTAGTGTGAATAGTGACGCACACAAGGCTAGAGTGCTCAGCAGCTTGGGAGGGGGCGTGATTAAAAGTGGGTGAGATGTTAGGAGACTTCCCCGGACCGCGGTTCTGTGAACCGCAGCGCTGGATTCACGCAGACCGCTTGAAAACTTCAAATTGATCGCGAAAACGTGCGCTGTTCCATGGGCTTTCGTGTCTTTGTGTTTGAAGCTTTGCGAGTTATTGCGCTGCTGGTTCCGCCGTAATTTCGAGAATGGCAGAGCGCTGCGGGTCACAGAACCGCGTGAGGTTTGGACATTTTTTAGGGAAAAATCCAAACGGGCGTCAGCAAAAGCGGGGGACCAGACTGTCCATATTGCCAGGTTTTTGGCTTCGCGAGCCCCGCACGTAGCGCAGGCTGCCCGGCCTGCTGTATCGCAGGTTGCCAACCTGCAGACGGCGGATCGACGTAAGGTGCTCTTTTGAAATTTACACCCGTCCGTGCTCGCAACACCTGCCGACTGGCAGTCGGCGAAACAGCAGGCAAGGCAGCCTGCGCTACTCTGAAGAGTTGCCGCAGCCCATGGCGCGTCGCGAATTCAACCTTTGACTGCGGGGATATGTTGACATGTTCCCCAGCCATGAAGTGTTTACGCCGTGGAAAATGTCCAATCTCCGTTGCTGGGCTGAGACGGCGTCGCTGCCCATCGTCATGCCTGAATAAGTACCAAACCCCAGCCGGTGGCGGAGCCGCCACACTGTTCCAAGTGTGACCGCCCCATGATCCTCCTCGGAACCATTGCAAGGGCTCCCCCGTGATGGGAACAAAAGCTCAACTTTATTTACAGATCGTGCCGCGTGGAAAAAACCGCGTCCGGCGGATGGAGCGGTGTTGTCTGCCGGGATCAAAAATGGAATTGGAACATGTTTTCACCGGGAGCCGGACACCAGATCACCGGGAAAAAGGAACGTGTCGTCTGAATCAGGGAAGATTTGGAAAAAGAAATTGCTCCTGTCCGGTGAGGTGAGAAAGGGACGATTAGGGTCCGTGCAAAAATAACTTCCGGTTTTGCTGGAGGCTATTTGGCTTGCTGGCGAGGCGCGAGCGACGAGCATCTCCCGTGATCTGTAAGGAGCGAGCAACGA
>Ga0163152_10002346_pt1 | contig 27257 bp, 22 predicted proteins | sample OliLakLV19MP8IB2_FD_148635 | JGI IMG/M metagenome (GOLD analysis project Ga0163152, IMG submission 148635) | Freshwater microbial mat bacterial communities from Lake Vanda, McMurdo Dry Valleys, Antarctica - Oligotrophic Lake LV.19.MP8.IB-2 | ecosystem: Environmental > Aquatic > Freshwater >...
GCGGAGCGTGAGTCCTTCGGCGCGGAGATACGGCTTCGGCTCGCAGCACTCCGGCCGCTCCTCGAACGGCTTCCACCGCAGCCCGACGCCGCAGGCGGAGGGTGGGGGTCCGGGGGCGAAGCCCCTGGAAACCACTTCGCCCGGCGTGACGGGCACGAACTCGACGGGCGGCTTGGTGCTGTGCGTGCTCATGTGGGCGAGGTGATCCGGCGGTGGAGCCAGCGATCCGCCATCCAGGCGGCGACTCCGTTCACGGCGAGAAGCAGGATGACGAGCGTGAGCGCCGAGGCGTACGCATTGCGGTCGCCGCCCGACACGTTCATCGAGAGATCGAAGATGTGGATGGAGAGCGCACGGCCCGAGTCCATCAGCGACGAGGGCATCCGATCGACGTAGCCGCTCGTGAAGATGAGCGCGGCCGTCTCCGCGACCGCGCGGCCGACGCCCAGCACGAGGCCGACGGTGAGGCCGGGAACCGCCGCGGGCAGCAGGAGATGGAACAGCGTGGAGGTGCGCGACATGCCCAGCGCCGCCGCGGACGAGCGGTAGTCGCGCGGCACGGAGCGGAACCCTTCCTCGGTCGCGCGGATGAGGATCGGCAGCACCATGCACGCGAGTGTGAGTCCGCCGGAGAGGATGGAAAAGCCGAGCCCGAGGTATTTGCAGAAGAGGGCGTTTCCGAAAAGTCCGAAGACGATCGACGGGACGCCGGCAAGCACGTCGAGGCTGCGGCGGACGATGCGGCCGAAGACGCTCGCGTCCGACGAGAACTCGGCGAGGAGGATCGCGGCCCCGACACCGATCGGAACGGACACGGCGAGACAAACGGCGAGGATCAGGCCGGTGGAGACGAGGATCGGTGCGATGCCGCCGGCGCGGCCGGCGTTTTTCGGCGCGGTGGTGAGGAACTCCCAGGTGAGGCCGGAGAGTCCGTGGCGAACGAGGTCGCCGAGAATCCAGAGGAACACGCCGGTGACCAGGATCGCGGAACCCCACACGGCGACCGCGAAGACGCGGTCGGCCAACCAGACGCGCGAGAGGTTGCGCGACGGGAACGAGCCGGCGATGTCGGTGGTGGCGACGGTCTCAGGCATGTGCGTGCACCTTCGCCTTGCCCGCGAGGAGGTCCGCGCCGATCGCGAGCGCGACGATCATTGCCATCAGAACGAGGCCGCTCACGAAGAGCGCCGAGCGATGGCTGCCGGTCGCGTACGCCATCTCGAGCGCGATGTTCGCGGTGAGCGTGCGGATCGGCGCGAACAGCGAGTCCGGCGTGCGGACCACGTTGCCGGCGACCATGAGGATCGCCATCGTTTCGCCGATCGCGCGGCCGGTCTCGAGGATGACGCCCGTGAAGAGTCCGGATTTCGCGGCGGGGAACACGACGCCACGGAGCGTTCCCCAGCGCGAGAGGCCGAGCGATGCGGCGCCGCGCACGTAGCTCTCAGGGACGTTCGCGAGCGCTGCGTCCGCCATCAGCGCGATCGTCGGCAGGATCATGATCGCGAGCACCACGATCCCCGCGAGGAGGCTGGGCCCCGGTGGATGGAGCTTGCCGATCAGCGGAACGAGAACGACGAGTCCCCAGAAGCCGTAGACGACCGACGGGATGCCGGCGAGCAGCTCGACGAGCCGCCGGTAGACGACGCGGACGGGCGCCGGCGCGTACCAGCGGCTGAAGACCGCCGAGAGGATGCCGAGCGGCGTCGCGATCAGCACCGCGCCGCCCATCGCGAAGAGCGTGCCCCACAACATCGGCGTCAGGTTGTAGAGACCGGACGCCGGATGCCAGGACGCATCGGTGAAGAAGCGGAGGAGGCCGACCTCGCGGAGAACGGGAACGCTCTCCGCGACGAGGAACACCGCGATGAGCACGACGACCGCACCGGCCACGGCCGCGAGCGATCGCAATACCCACACGAGGATCCGGTCGGCCACCCGTTCAGCTTCCCGTGGGCGTCATTGTTTCCAGGGGCTTCGCCCCCGGACCCCCACCCTCGGCAACGGGCCTCGGGCTGGGGACGAAGAACTGCGCCTTCACGAGGTCGCTCACCTCGGGCGAGCGCGCGAATTCCACGAGTGCGGCGGCAGATCCCGACGGCGCTCCCTTGGTGACGAGGTAGAGCTCCCGTGCGAGCGGGAACGTGCCGTCCGTGACGGTTTTCGTCGACGCTTCGATCCCGTCGATGGTGACGAGCTTCACGGGCACGCCGTTCGCCGCGTCGTATTCCGCCGAGCCGATGGACACGTAGCCGATGGCGTCGGGATTGCCCGCCACCGTCTTGATGCCCTGCTGGTTGTCGCCGATGACGACCGACGCCATGATGTCGGTCGCCTTCAGCTTGGTGTACACGAGGAAGAGCTCGAGCGTCGCGCGGCCCTCGGCCTTGTTGACGACGGTGATCGGCGCGTCCTTGCCGCCGATCTCCTTCCAGTTCCGCACGGTGCCTGAATAAATCGCGACGATCTTCTCGCGGTCGAGCGCCTTCACCGGGTTGTCCTTGTGCAGGATGATGCCGATGCCGTCCTTCGCGATCGGCGTTCCCACGAGCCCGCCCGCGGTCTCCTCCGGCTTCAGCGCACGCGACGACATGCCGATGGCGGCGAGTCCCTGCTGCGCGTCAGCGATGCCGCGACCCGAGCCGCCGGTCTGCACGTCGATCCGCATGCCGGGGTTCTTCTGCTCGTAGCGCTTCGCGATCTCGGAGAAGAGCGGCGCCACCGTGCTGGAACCGGTGACGACGAGCTTCGTCTCCTGAACCGGCGTCGCGGCGGCGTCGCCGTCTCCGCCCTTGCAGGCGGAGACGGCGACGAGAGCGGCGAGCGCGAGGAATCGTGCCTGCATCAGCAGCACCCGGCCGGGCCGCAATCGGCCTTGTCGGACGTGAACCGCGACGCGTCGACGGTTTTGGCGATCGAGCCGTCCGGCGCGTACACGACGAAGGTGGACGAGTAGGGGCCGTGCGTGAGCTTCGCCGCTGTGTCCGTGCAGACCTCGACGGACTCGTAGCGCGGGAAGTGGTGGCCCTCCTCGTCGGTGACGCTCTTGAACGGGCCCTGATACACGGCGCGATGGCCGGCGTATTCGCAGCCGTTCTTCTTCTCGAATTTGAAGGCGCGCACGGTCATCGACGAGAACGTGTAGCCCTCGATCTTCTGCCAGAACGCCTTCTTGAGGATCTCGACGCCGTAGAAGCCGGCGCGCTCGAGCTCCGCCATCAGCTCCTGCTCCGTGAGCGCGCCCGTGAGGCACTCACCCCAGAGCTGCGGGTTCACGCGCAGGTGCGGCGGGACCGCCTGATCCACGACGATGTCGGAGATGCAGAGCCGGCCGTGATCCTTCAGCACGCGCCAGATCTCGCCCCACACGGCGCGCTTGTCGGGCGACAGGTTCACGACGCAGTTCGACGTCACGCAGTCGATGGACTTGTCCTCGACGGGCACCTTCTCGAGGAACCCTTTGCGGAACTCGACGACGTCGTAGCCGAGGTTCTTGGCGACGATCGGCTTGTTCTCGTGCGCGACGCCGAGCATCTGGTCGGTCATGTCGACGCCGAGAGACTTGCCGGTCTTGCCGACGTATTTCGCCGAGATGAAGACGTCGATGCCGGCGCCGGAACCGAGGTCGAGCGTGGTCTCGCCTTCGACGATGCCGGCGTCTTGCACGGGAGAGCCGCAGCCGTAGAAGCGATCGACCACGTCCTTCGGGATGTGTTTCAGGTCCTCTTCGGACGGACGCACGGGACAGCAGAGCGCGGCCTGCGGCTTTTCGGCGGCGGCGCCGTAGAACTCGCGGACGAGCGAGCGCGGCTTGTCCACGTCGAACGCGAGCACGCAGTTGGAGTGCAGCGTGCGCACCGCGCCGGGAATCTCGTCGCCGCACGCGAGCGCGCCATCGCCCATCGCATGGAACAGCACCGGCGCGTCGAAGCCGGCTTTGCTGTTGAGGCGGGTGCGGCCCGTCGTTGCGAGCTCGTGCATCGCGTCCTTGATGAGCTCGCGGTAGAGCGGCTCGTAGGGATCCTTCGCGAGGAAGCTGCCGCCCCAGAAGTAGGCGTGCTCCACGTCGCCGCCGCCGGCGATGAATCGCAGCGGGTCGTCCCACGACGAAGCCTTCTTCGCGATCGTCGCTTCGCGCATCTGTGCCGCGAGCGGCGACGCCTTCCAGACGTCGAGAAGGTTCTTGCCGTTGAGGATGCCGATTTTCAGCGCCTCGTGATTCGCCGTCGCCGCGCTCGGGTAGAGGATGCCGTCCGAATAGAGGCAGAGCGCTTCGACGCCGGCCATGCCGAGGTCGTGTTTCACGCCGGGCAACGCATTCGCACGTAGCTTGTAGCTCTCCACGTTGTCCAGGCGCACGCCGAGATCGCGGCCTCGGTCACGAACCTTGCGTGCGAGCGCGAGCAACTGCTCCACGGTGGGCAGCTCCTCGAGCATCTGCAGCGCACGGCCACGGCGGTGCGGCCACATCAGGTGCATCGACACCGCGCCGAGCTCCTTCGCGAGCTCCGGCAGCGTTTCCAGACCCGCCAGGTTCTTCGTCGTCGGCACCGCGGTGAGCGACACCTCGAAGCCCATCTTCGCGAGCTGCTTGAGGCCCGCAGACGCCTTGACGAAGGTGCCCTTTCCGCGGATCGGGTCGTTGTCCTGAGCCGATGTGCCGTCGATCGAAACCTGCATGCGGACCTTCTTGCGGTCGAGCTTGCCGAGGCCGTTCTTGTGGATCTCGCTCTCGAAGAGCGTCGCGTTCGTGAGGATCACGAGATCCTTTGCATGCTTCACGGTCACGCGATCGATGAGCTCGTAAATGTCCTTCCGCATGAAGGGCTCGCCGCCCGTGAAGTAGAAGACCTCCGTGCCGAGCGCGGCCGCCTGATCGATCGCCTTGAAGAGCGTCTCGCTGGCGACGCCCTTGTCGCCGTCGGGACCGGACGAGACGAGGCAGTGCTCGCACGTCAGGTTGCAGGAGTTGTTCGTGTGGATCCAGAACTCGCGCAGCTTGTGGTCGCCGAGGTGCGCCGCGCGGCCGGCGTACGGCGGACGCACGAACGGGGTCGTGCGTGCCATTCCTGCCCGCCAGAGCTCCGCCACGAATCCGGTGACGTGCTGCCACGCCTTTACCGGTTCCGAGTCGTTGCGCACGCGCTCCGCGATCTGCGCGAGCGTGGAACGGCCGTCGAGCTGGCCGAGGATCTTCGCGCCGCGGGCGTCCGTGGCGATCCAGTTCGGTCCGTCGGAATCGACGGCGTAGTGGATCCCGTCGGCGGACTGCCAGCGGGTGAGTGCGGGGGTGTGAAGGATGGTCTGCGCGGTGACGTCCATGGATCTCCCGGTGCGGTGACTTCGATGAAGAAAGGCGAAACGAGGGAATGAGATACGGTCGCCCGAACGCGCCGGAGAAACGGGCGACAGGCAAAGACGGATGGAGCGGCGCTTCTCGCCTTACGCGCGCGGAGGCGGGCGAGGGCGGGACGGGCTGCCGGCGAGGAAGAGCGGCGGCTCCTCCTTCGGGACCACGTCGGTGTTCGCGAGGCCAGGGCGGATCGCCCAGAGGAATGCGCGAACGAGGTCGTCGTGCGCTTCGCGACGGCAAAGCGGAACATCTTCGATGGCGTCGAGATCGCTGCGTTCGTCGAGGAGCGCCGGCCGTGAGCCGAGCTGATCCACGAGAACGTCCGAGAGCGTCGTGAACGCGTCGGGTGTGCACCACGCCACGCGCGTGCAAAGCGCCGAGACCAGGGCCGCGTCGATCGAGGCGAGGCCGAGCAGCCAGAAGCCGCCGTCCTTCGCGCGCCCGGCGACGGAGCCGGCGCCCCGCTCGAGCGCGAGCACGGCGGCGTCGAGATCCTCCGCCGTGAGCCCCGGACAGTCGTCACCGAGGAGGATCACCGGTCGCGACGAGAACGGCGGTTCCTGCGCGCGCACGGTCGCGAGCGCCGCCGCGACGCGGGCGCCGAGCGCTCCGGTGGCCTGGCGAATCCACGGCACCTCGTGCGTGCGCGCAAGCTCGACGGCGTCGCTGCCATCGGGCGCGCAGACCCGGACGTCGCCAACTTCCTTTGCCACCGCGAGCGTGTGCGCGAGGAGGGCCTCGGCCGCTTCGAGCGAGCCGTGGGCGCTCCGCAGCTTCCGCCGCGCAAAGCTCCGGGCTCCCTCCGTGATGACGACGATCAGCGGACGCATTCGCTCGTCCGGGTTATCCCGCTCCAGCCGCAGGATCTGCAAGCGGAAAGAGCCCGAGTGGCAATCCCCTGGCGAGTGAACAAAGGCTTTCAGGTGCTCGACGCCCTGACCCGAACCCACGTTTCCCTCGGACACATTGCTGGCGTTCCCGTCGGGTTGAACGCCTCCTGGTTTCCCGTGTTCGGCCTGGTGGCGTGGAGCCTCGCGACGGGCTTCATCCCGCATGCGGCGCCGGCGGCGGGGCCCGAGACGGTGTGGGCCGCCGCGCTGATCGGCACGCTGCTCTTCTTTGCGTCGATCCTCGCGCACGAGTTCGGTCACGCGCTCGTCGCGATGCACGCAGGAATCGGCGTGTCGTCCGTCACGCTCTTCGTGCTCGGCGGCGTGAGCCGCATCGTCGAGGAGCCGCGCACCGCCTGGGAGGAGCTGCGGATCGCCGCGGCCGGTCCGCTCGTGAGCATCGCGACGGCCGGTGTCTTTCTCGGCGTGACGCCGTTTCTCGGCGGCTACCCCCTCGCAATGTCGATCGCGATCTACCTCGTTCTCGTGAACGCGGCGCTCGCGCTCTTCAACATGCTGCCCGCGCTTCCGCTCGATGGAGGGCGCGTGCTGCGCGCGATGATCTGGGCGGCCACCGGCGACCCGCTCTCGGCGACGCGCTGGGCGGCATGGAGCGGACGCGCGATCGGAGGGGCGTTCATGGCGGCGGGCATCACCGCGGTTGTCCTCGGAGCGTTCGTTCCGGCGGGCTGGCTGCTCCTGCTCGGTCTCTTCATCGAGCGCTCCGCAAACGGCGCCGTGGAGAGCGGAGATTTCGAGGTTCACGTGCAGCCCGCCGTTTCGGTACTACCGGTATTGTTGATGAACGAGGCGAGATTCCGGCGGCTGGAGACGAAGGTGATCTGGTGGCGTTCGCGGCTCGATGTCTTGCCGCGCCCAGGCGACCTGGAAGCGCAGACGGGCGACGGCACTCTCGTCCGGCGCTACCAGGAGGCGCGGATGCGGATGTACGAGATCCTCGACGGGATCGACGTCGGCATCCGCTCTTTGATGACGGACGAGGTCGTCGAGCTGGAGTTCCGCAAGCTCGACGAGCTCCACGACGGCTGGCGTCCTTCCGTGTTCGCGGGCGAGGCCGACCCGGACTCGCCTGAAGCGGGCGAGGAAGCCGCCCTTGCCGGGCGGCCCGAGCGCTACGCGCCGTCCCCCGAGGACGTGCTCGCCCGGGAGCCCGGAAGCAGCATCGAGGTCTGAGGGTTTGCCCTCGTACTCCGGCGAGCGGTAGACTGGAGTCCGGGATCTCCTAGCGAATGGGTGAAGAAAAAACGTTCGTCGGGCGCGTCGACGACCTCATCCAGCAGGGTGACGCGCGACCTGGCGGCGAGCGGGAAGTGAACATTTTCCTGATCACCGGGCAGGCGATCGGACGCAAGTTCCGCCTTCGCCCCGGGCAGATCCTCTTTGCGGGCCGGAGCGCGTCGACCGACATCTTCATCGACGAGAACCTCGTCAGCCGCCGCCACGCGAAGTTCGCCTGGGTCAACGACGAAGTGAAGGTCATGGACCTCGGCTCCACGAACGGCACGTTCGTGAACGGCCGCAAGCAGCCGACGGCGACGCTCGTCAGCGGCGACAAGGTGCAGATCGGCCAGACGCTGATGAAGGTGTATTTCAGCGACGACCCGACAGCGGATCTCTCCGCGATCTACGCGCTGACCGATGCGTTCCGCGAGAGAGCGGAGCCGGCGGCCGCGACGCCGCGGAAGAAGACTTTTCAGGGCAACCTCGCCCTGATGGCGCTCCCCGAGCTCCTGCAGATGATGGTCGCGAACCGCTCGACGGGCGTTCTCGAGCTGACGCGTGATGCGCTCGCCGGGCGGATCTACTGTCGTGACGGCCGGATGGTCTACGCGACGCTCGGTCTCGTCGAGACGGAGAAGGCGATCTTCCGCATGCTCGCGTGGAAGGACGCCGACTTCGAGTTCACGCCGGACGCGTTCGATCCCGCGAAGTTCGAACGGCAGATCTCGATGAGCGTGGAGAACGTGCTCATCGAAGGCTTCCGCCAGATGGACGAGCTGGAGAAGCTCGGTCCGGAGATTCCGCCGCGGCGCATCCGACTGCGGCTCTTGATCACGGACAACGCGGTGCTCGATCAGCTTCCGCCGGCAGTGAAGACCGTGCTCCGCTCGATCGTGCGCTACCAGACGGTCGGCGACATCCTCGATCGCACGCCGCTCTATGACCTCGACACCGTGAAGATCCTCATCGTCCTCCGCCGGAAGAAGCTCATCGGCGTGATGGGCGGGTAAGGAAGAGGGGCTCCGCCCCTCCCCGGAGGGGGCGCACCCACCCCAGCGCTCAAAAGAAAACGGCCCGGTTTCCCGGGCCGTCGTTCGAGCGTGAGCTCGAAATTCTTACCAGTAGACGGAGAACGACGTGCCGAGGCCGAAGCCCGTGGTCGTCGAGTCGCCCTTGAAGTCGCCCGAAATGCTCTTCGGCGCGAAGGTGATGTTGAGGCCCGCGCCGAGGATGCCGCCGGTGCCGAACGGGACCTTCGCGACGCCGCCGAGGTTGATCTCGGGTCCGGCGGTGCTGTACTCGACCTTCGCCGCGCCTTCACCCGACGACACGCTGTCACTGCCGAAGCCGAGCGTCGCCCGCGGACCGGCATGGATGCCGCCGAGGGGCAGGAGGTACGCCGCGCCGACGCCGAGACCGAAGCCCGACGAGCTCGACTTGGCGCCGTCGCCACCGGTGCTGGAGGAGGAGATGCGGAGCGCGCCGATGAGCTCGAGCTGGTCCATCAGGAAGTACCCGACTTCCGGAGCGAGCCGGATCGACGTGAGCGTGTTCGTGCTCTCGCTGCCGCCCTTCGGCTTGATGGCGGTGCTGTCGCTCTGGATCGAGACTTCACCGCCAACTTCGATGACGCCCGTGGTGCCGTAGTCACCCGCGAACGCCATTGCCGGGAAACCGAGAACTGCCGCAACCGCGAGAATCGAGAACTTGCGCATTCATCCCCTCCTGAGAAAGTAGACCAACGACCCCTAACTGCACGGAAGAGAACCACGTCCCAACGCCGGTGGGAAACGCGCGCAATCGGCTCTGCAAGCATCGCGCAGCCGATTTTCCCCGGGGAAAAGGCACTTCTGACGATTTTTCGGGCGCCGTTCGCTCAGCTCTTCGTGCGAAACCGGGGATACGCGCCGGACACGCTCCACCAGCGGATGCGAAGTACGTCGGCGAACATCCGCGACGCGTCCCGGAGGAAGCGCACTTTCGACTCGGCGTCGTTGAACCAGCGCACCGGGACCTCCTCGACGGAGAGACCGGCGCGCAATGCGAGGAAGATCATCTCGACGTCGAAGCTGAAGCGCTCCACTCGCATCGCGTCGAACACGGGCCGGCACGCGTCGCGGCGGAAGAGCTTGAAGCCGCATTGTGTGTCGTGGAACGGAAGGAAGAGGACGCCGCGCATGATCTTGTTGAAGATCTTTCCGGCGAAGCTGCGCACGCCGCGCTGCGCGACGACGACTTCGCCGAGCGCACGCGAGCCCATCGCGATGTCGGCGTTGCGCGACGTCATCGCCGTCTCGAGCTTGATGAGCTCCTCGATCGGCGTGGAGAGGTCGGCGTCCGTCATCAGCACGCGATCGCCGGTCGCCTGCAGCAGACCGTGACGTACGGCGTAGCCCTTTCCGCGATTGCCGCCGTAGCCGAGAACGGCGAATCCCGGGCGAGCGCCAAACTCCGCCTTCACGGCCTCGGCGGTGCCGTCGTTCGACCCGTCGTCGACGACGAGCACCTCGACGTCGCGGCGCTCGTTCTCCTCGAGCCAGGCGTACACCTTTCGCAGCGTCGGCGGGAGCCGGCGCAGCTCGTTGTATGCGGGGATCACGATCGACAGGCCCGGCACGGGCGGATCCTATCGCAAACCGTTCGGCCGTCGCCAACGCACTGCTTGGGCGACGGAATCTCCGGCATCCACTTTTTGGATCCTGACGTATCATGCCGGGCGCAATGGCTGCAGGAACCCCGAGAAAACCAGCGACTGTCGCGGTGCCGGACACCGGCCGCTATTACTGGGTCGAGCTCGCGGGGATCGTCGCGTGGGTGGGGCTCTTCGCGTGGGCGCTCTTGCGGCTGGTTCCCGCCGTCGTGGAGAACCCGTTCTGGGCCGTCGCGATGGTGATGTCGGGCTACGTCGCCGCCGATTTCCTGTCCGGCTTCGTGCACTGGGCCGGCGACACGTGGGGCTCCTACCAGACACCGGTCGTCGGAAAGGCCCTGATCAGTGGCTTCCGCGATCACCACGTCGACGAGCTCGGCATCACCCGCCACGACCCGGTCGACACCAACGGCAACAACTGCCTCATCGCGTTGCCGGCGATGGTGTTCCTGGTCGTCGTACCGATCGGCAATCCGTGGGTCGACGGCCTCTCCGGCTTCCTGCTGATGACCGCGATGTGGACGATGGTGACGAACCAGATCCACAAGTGGGCGCACCTCCCGCCGGAAAAGCTCTCGCCGTTCCTGCGGATGCTCCAGCGCTCGCGCATCATCCTCGATCCCGATCACCACCGGCTGCATCACGCCGAGCCGTATCTCTCCCACTACTGCATCACGGTGGGCTGGTTGAACCCGGTGCTCGACGGCCTCGGCTTCTTCCGTGGCATGGAGAAGGCGATCCAGGCCGTGACGGGCGCCGTGCCTCGCGCCGCAAACGGCGAGGCCGAAGAGTTCGGCGTGTTCGGCGAATCGATCATCCCGGCGATCGTCGAGTCCGAGCCCGAGACGCGCGCGAGCCGCACTGTCGCCGGCGGCTGACGCGTACACCCACGTGGGTGTACGCGCCCGGTCTAAGCCGCGAAAAGCTTCCGCAGCTCGACCTTCACACGCTCGAGCTTCGTCCGCTGGTCCTCGGCCATCGACTTGCCGCGCCGGTTCATCAGGAAGTTGACCGCGCCCATCGCGGCCTGGAGCGGCGTCCCCTTCTTCGTCGTGCTCTCCTCCGCCGCAACCTTCAGCGTGTGCGCGATGACCTTCGCGCTCTTCTCGTAGAGCCCCGGCTCCAGATCGAGCGCGCGCTTCTCCCGCGCGACGCGCTCCGGCCACTGCGTCTCGTCCTTCTTCGCTCGCTTCTTCGGCTTCGTCGGTTTCGTCATGGTCGTCGTCTTTTCTGCGAGGCGTCCGGCGGCGTCCGGCCACACGTCCGGATTCCGGACGTCGTTCCGATATGCCGTTTCGTGGTGCTCGCGTTCGTACTCGTGCGTTGTCGTGTGGTTGCCGGAAAACGGCGACGAATCGTGATTCGCCACCGATGTCCTGCGCCCCGACCAGAGCAATCCCGGTGCCGAGATCGACTACGATCCCGGCGTGCAGTTCGGCCGCTACACCCTCACGAAGCGCGTCGCCTCCGGCGGCATGGCCGAGGTCTGGAAGGCGAAAGCCTCCGGGCCGGCAGGCTTCGAAAAGACGGTCGCGATCAAGAAGGTGCTCGCGAACCTCGCGACCGATCCGGAGTTCACCGCGATGTTCATTGCGGAGGCGAAGCTCGTCTCCGGGCTCCAGCATGGCAACGTGGTGCAGGTCTTCGACTTCGGCCAGGTCGGCGACGACCAGTATTACCTCGCGATGGAATACGTCGCGGGCGGCTCGCTCGCGGTCCTCTGCAAGCGGCTCGCGGACGCGCAGAAGGTTTTGCCCCTCGAGGTTGCGCTCTACGTCATCACGGAAGCGGCGCGCGGTCTCGGCTACGCGCACACCAAAACCGATCGCACGGAGAAGCCGCTCGGCATCATTCACCGCGACGTCTCACCCCACAATCTGCTCGTCAGCTTCGACGGCGACGTGAAGGTCGCCGACTTCGGGATCGCGCGCGCCGAAAGCCGCATGTCGGTGACGGCGACCGGAACGGTGCGCGGCAAGGCGAGCTACATGAGCCCCGAGCAGGCGAGGGGGCAGGCGCTCGACGCGCGGAGCGACCTCTTCTCGCTGGGTCTCGTGTTCTACGAGCTCGTCACGGGGCAGAAGCTCTTCGGCGGCGAGAGCACGACCGAGATCATGGGGCGCGTCGCGTTCTGGGTGACCGGGGAGATGACGGAGGCGCCGCCGTCCGTCGTGCCGATCCTGAAGAAGATCCTCGCGGCGAACCCCGGGCATCGCTACGCCGACGCGAGCGAGTTCGAAGAAGCGACCGCCGCGATGCTCGGCAGCGACGGGGCGAAACGCGCCCGGAAGGCGCTGGCGGCGACGATGCGCGAGCACCTCGCGCCGGAATACGCCGCCGAGATGGCGGTGGACGAGACCGCCGTCGAGCCTGCCGCGCCGAACGCGCCGAGCAAGGAGAAGACGAAGATCCTCGCGGATCGCGCGCCGGCGAAGCGCGGACGCACGGGGCTCCTGCTTGCGATCGCCGTGGTGGGCGCGATCGCGGTGTGGATCGCGTGGCCGGAGGGGCCGCAGCTCCCGGCGCCGTCGCCGGGGGCGCAGTGGCTCGCGGGTGTGCGCGGCGCGTGCAACCTCCTGGAGGTCGAGACGAGGCTGCGCGACACGCCGCCGCCGCCGGGAACGGACGGCGCTGGCCACGCGGCCGCGTGTTTCGTACTCGCGGGAAAGAGCGAGCGCGCGCTGCAGATCATCGAGACGCTCCCGCCCGAAGAGCGGGCGCTCGCGGCGCAGACGGTGTTCGACGTGGCGGCCGTCGCCGCCGGCGCCGACGACGAATCGACCGTCCGCGTGATGGAGCTCGTGCTCGCGTACGCGCCCGACAACAGCGACGCGCTGCTTCGCGCGGGACTCGCGGAATACCGGATGGGCAGCGACTCGTCCGCGACCGCGCACCTGAACCATTACCTCGCGCTGAATCCGGGCGCCGGCGAGTCCTCCGAGCGCGCGCGCGAGGTGCTCGCGCGTGTCGACGAGTTCGTGAAGGTGCGCGAGAGCATCCGCTCGCGGGCGGCGGCGACGCCGCGTGCGCTGGTCGCGGGCACGTCGATGGCGGCGATTCCCGCGGGCTGCTTCGAGATGGGCGAAGCCGAGGGCGAAGCGGACGAAGCGCCGAAGCGGCGCGTGTGCGTCGGCGCATTCCTGCTCGATCGCGACGAAGTGACGAACGCCCGCTATCGCGAGTGGCTCAGTGCCGACGCGAATCGCGCGGCGCCCGTGAACTGCTGCAACGCGATCTACGACTACTGGACGCCCGAGCGCGACGTGCCGGAGGCGTGGGCAGCGAAGCCGGTCATCAACGTGAGCTGGGGCGACGCGACCGCGTTCTGCAAATGGGAGGGGAAGCGCCTTCCGAGCGAAGCCGAGTGGGAGTTCGCCGCGCGCGGCGGGTTGCCGGCGGCGCTTTTCCCGTGGGGCGACGAGCTGCCGGTGGACGACGCGACGCTCCTGCACGGTGCGCGTTTCGGCGCGGTGTGGTCGAGCGGCGGCGCGATCGCGCCGGTCGGCACGTTCGCAGCGAACGCGTACGGCCTGCGCGACATGGCCGGCAACGTGTGGGAGTGGGTCGACGATCGCTATCGCGAGGACTGGTATCTCGCGCGTCCGGGCGAAAGCCCCGCGGGCCCGCCCGACGGCGAGTGCTGCGTCGTGCGCGGCGGCGCGTGGGCGAGCACGGAGCCCGCGCACCTGCGCGTCGCGAACCGGCTGCTGATCAACGACGAGCGCCCGGCCGAGACGCTGCGCAGTGTCGGCTTCCGCTGCGCGGCCGCATCGCGCTGACGACGTCAGGGGACGAGGCGGGCCACGGCGAAGTCGGAGCCGCCGGCTTCGCTCCAGACGCGACCCGCGACGAGCAGCTTGCCGTTCGGCTGCAAGGTCAAGGCGTGCAACGCACTGCTGCCGCGCCCCAACGAGAGCGTCTGGATGCCGCCGGGCCCCATGGACTCGTCGGGTGTCCCGTTGGGCAGCAGGCGAACCAGCACCGCGGACTCGAGGAGGTGGTCGCCGGAGGACTCCGCGAGCCCGATGACGAGCGTGCCGTCCTCCAGGACCGCCGCGCCCATCGGCGCCTGGAGGTAGTAGTAGTCGGTGCCGCCCGCGAGCGTGACCGTGGCGACGCCGTCGACACCGAAGCCCGTGTCTTTCAGACCGTCCGCGTCGAAGCGGGCGGCGACGAGCACGCCCGTCGAGAAGTTGCCCGCGATAGCGACGAGCTTGCCATCGGGTTGCCGCACGAGTGCGAACGGATCGCGAGCGTCCGCCGAGATCGGGAGGTTCGCGCGGCCGCCGGTTCCGAAGGTCGAGTCGATGAGGCCGGCATCGTCGAAGCGGACGAGCGTGATGCTCGTCGAGAGCCCGAGCGTCACGGCTTTGCCGTCCGGCTGCATCACGAGGTGCGTGGCGATGTTCGCGCCCACGCCGCCGAAGTTGGAGAACGCGGCACCGGTGCCGCCATACGTCATGTCCTGAACGCCGTCGGGTGAGAACCGGGTCACCGCGAACTCGCTGCCCGTACCGTCCGCGCTTTCACCGGCGACGAAGATCGAGCCGTCGGGGCCCTCGGCGATCGCGCGGCTGACCGCCCGCATCGTCGGGAGGGGTTCCGCGCGGACGATGCCCTCGGTGCCGAAGGTCGGATCGGGGAGGCCGTCGGCGTCGAGTCGCACGAGCGAAAAGCCGCCCTGGTAGGTGGGGCCCGTGAACACGATGCGATCGTCGGCCTGCACGATCGATGCGTTCACGAACGCGAGGTCGCTGTCGTAGAGAGCCGTCACGAATCCCGCGGTTCCGAAGGTGGTGTCGTGGTTTCCGCGCTTGTCGAGGCGGAGGACGCCGACGCCACCGGAGTCCGCCGACCAGCCGGCGACGATCACGCTGCCGTCCGATTGCAGCGCGAGGTGGTTTGCGCGATCGAACGAGCCGCCGATCTCGCGACCGACGGTGCCGCCCACGCCAAACGTGTCGTCGGCGGCGCCCGATGCCAGAGTGCGCCCGAAGACGGCCTGGAAGGATCCGGTGCCGAGCCACGCGCCCGCGGACGTCACCGCGCCATCGGACTCGAACACCGGTTCCGAGAACGCCACCAGGTTCAGCAGCGCGCCCGCGCCGGCGCCGCCGTACGTCGCGTCGACGATGCCGTTCGCCGAGAAGCGCGCGCTGCGGCCCGCGCTCGTGCCGGCGACGTTCGCAAACCCGACACCGACGATCTTGCCGTCGGGGGCGATGCCCATGCCGACGAGGTTCGATCCGCCGTCCGCTGTGTTGCCGTCATGGGCGATCCCCGCGTCGCCGAACCCCGCGTCGAGCACGCCGTCCGTGTCGTACCGAGCTATCGCGAAGCGCGGATCCACCGCGCCCGGTATCAGGAGCGTTCCGCCGGCGAGGATCGTCCCGTCCGTCGCGAGCTCGACCGAATACAGGGTGTCGCTCGCGTCGGCGGTCGTGACCATTCCGGCGGGTGCGGCGAAGGTGAGATCGGGCTCGCCCATCGAGGTGAACCGCGCGACGTCGCGGCCGCCGACGGTGACCACGCCGCCATCGGCTTGCACCGCCAGGTCCTGCGCGAGAACGCTGACGGTGGCGACGCCGTCCGTTCCGAAGGTCGCGTCGCGCGTTCCGTTTGCGAGGAAGCGCTCGAGGCGGCCGGACCCTCCCGCCACGATCTTGCCGTCGGCCTGAACTGCGATGCTGCGGAGGTCGCGGTTGATCTCCGAGAGGACGTAGCCGGTCGAGGCGAAGCTCGTGTCGAGCTCTCCGTCGTTCGTGAAGCGCGCCACGATCGGCTGGCCCCCGAGTGCGCCGTAGATGCCGAGAATCCGGGTCGTGATGACGATCTTGCCGTCGGGCTGAATCGCGATGCCGTGCGCCTTGTTCACGCCGTTCGTCGGAATGCCCCATGGGAGCTGCACGACGCCGTCGACGCCGAAGCTCGTGTCGAAGCTTCCGTCGGCGTGAATGCGAACGAGCGCGATCGACTCGCGGCTTCCGCCGAACCCGACGATCTTCCCGTCGTCCTGGCGGGCAACGGCCATCAGCCCCGAGAGTCCTCCGCCGAAGTTGACCGTGGCGAGGCCGTCTCTACCGAACGACTTGTCCGCGCCGGGGAAGAGCGGGTCTCCGCCGCCGTTGCCGCCGCTTCCGCTGCACCCGATCGAGAAGAGGGCCACGGACAACACGAGAAACCGCATGGGATCTCCTTGCGCGCGTTCTGGATTCTGAGGTGACTCTACCGCGACGGGGCGGCCGCCCGTTCATTCGGGGCCGCGACTCTTCAGAGCGCCTTGATCGACGCGAAGACGGGCTCGATCAGGTACTGCTGGCGGTCCCAGTCGCCGGCGAGGGATTCCGCGCCGACCGCGTAGCAAAGCGTGCCCTTCACGATGAACACCCAGCGTGAGCGGACGGGCGTGTCGAGGCCGGCGACGGTCACCTCGTTCGTCACGTCGAGGACCTCGAGGCCGCCGATCGCCTTCTTCACGGGCGGGCTGATCAGCTTCCAGGAGGATTGGGCGCCGGACTTCACGGCCCCGGTCTCGTTCCTCGCGCAGCCCTCGAGGTCCTTCGCGTTCTTGTCGAGCTCGTTGATCAGGGCTCTGCGGCGAATGGTGATGTTGGGGAAGCCGAGATTCGTCGCCTGGAAGCGGACGTCCGACGACCAGCCGTTCCCCTGCTGCGCGAAGCGCATCGACGCCGGCTTCGTGCCCGCCTCGGTCTTCACGTTGCGACGCATCGGATCGTTCTTCCCATCCTGGAAGATCCATCCCGAGACGTCGACCTGCGCGCCGACTTCCGGCATCTCCAGCACCATCGGCGGCCCCTGCAACTGCCAGCGGCACGAGCCGAGGAGAGCGACGGCACCAAGGAGCAACAGCGCGCGGCGATCGACCATGCGCGAACGTTACAACAGCTGCATCTGCGACAGCTCCTTCTCCTTGTAGTCCTTGCCGTCGAAGGAGAGAAGGAGCCGTTTGCCTTCGCCCGCGGTTTCGATGTTCACGGGACGCCGCCAGATCGCGTGGAGATTGCGGAGCGTGTCCTTGCAGTAGTCCGGATCGAGGTCGATGCCCTCGTGCTGATGCTGGAGAAGGAGCTCGCCGCGATTCTCGAAGTTGCCGTCGATGACGCGGATGAACGGCTGCCCGTGGTTCGTGAGCATGAAGAGGAGCCGCTGCTTCACCTTCTGGAACTCGCGATCGCGGATCTCGTACGAGTTCGTGTTCTTGTTGTAGTCGTAGGTGAAGAGCTTCTGGTTGATCGCGAACTCCGGCGTTAGAAACTCGTCGATGAGCGTGACGTCGTTGTGGAGCTTGCGGACTTCAAAGATCTTCTCGCGCCCGAGGCCGAGCTTCTTGTCCCACATCTTCAGCTCGACCATGTCGCGGCATTCGTCGTAGTCCTTGCCGAACTTCCCCTTGTTCCAGCGGTCTTCGATATCGCGCAGGAGCTCGATGCCGAGCTTGTAGGGATTGAGGCGACCTGAAGAGCTGGCGAGCGTTCCCGAGTGATGATCGGCGTAATCAATGAATTCATTCGGAGTCAGGATGTGCTGCGTCATCAGCTTGCTGTGCCAGTACGACGCGTACCCTTCGTTGCATATCTTGGTCATGCCCTGAGGCGAGAAGTAGTACGCCTCATCGCGCACGATCTCGAGGATGTCTTGCTCCCATGCCTCGAGCGGTGCGTTCTCGAGGAGGAACAACATCACGTCGCGCACGGGCTCTTCCGGAAACCGCCGCGCCTTCCTTCGGTCGTCGTCGATTTTCTTCTGCTGCGCGTCGAGGAATTCCTTCGGGTTGATGAACTTGTCCATGTAGGACTTGGCCTTCATCTTGGCCGGGACCAGCACGCTGTCGTCGGGCGTCTCGAACTCGCCGCGCTTGTCGCGCCGCCGCTTGATGCCGACGGAGTGACGATCGATCAGGTTCTCGATCGAGAGGCACGCGTCGATGAAATCCTCGACGCGTTCGATGCCGATCTTGTCGACGGTCCGGCGCACGCGCGTTGCGTGGTTCGCCATCTCGTCGACCATCTTGCGATTGGTGTGCGCGAAGTAGACGTTGTGTTTGAAGAAGTCGACGTGCCCGTACACGTGCGCCATGACGAGGCGCTGATCCATGTCGGTGTTGCCCTTCATCAGATACGCGTACGAAGGGTTGGTGTTGATCACCATCTCGTAGATCTTCGAGAGGCCGAACTGGTAGCTCTTCGCGAGCGCCTCGTACTCCATGCCGAAGCGCCAGTGCGGGTAGCGCGTCGGGAAGCCGCCGTACGCGGCGACCATGTTCAGCTCGTCGTAGTCGAGGATCTGGAAGATCGTGTCGTAGAAGTCGAGCCCGTAGCTGCGCGCGACGTTCGCGATCCTCTCGGCATCCTTCATCAGATACGGCGGTAGCGCTTCGGCCATCGCTATTTGCCCTTGCCCAGGAAATCTTTGATCGACTGGTAGATCGCGTCCTTGTCCTCGATCTTCGACAAGGTGAGGTTTTCCTTCGCACCGAAATACTCTTCGAGCTCGCCGTAGAACTGGCCGCTGCCGTATTCCGACTCGACTTGCCCGTAGCAGAACAGATTCACCTTGGGGAGCACGCGCGTCTCGAGGATCTTCATGCACTCGGCCGTGTCGTTGCCCGACCAGTTGTCGCCGTCGGAGAAGTGGAACACATACGTGTTCCACTCGTCGGCCGGGTAGCTCTGCTCGATGAGCTTCGCCGCGAGCTTGTACGCCGACGAGATGAGCGTGCCGCCCGACTCGCGCGTCTTGTAGAAGGTGTCGCTGTCGACCTCCTTCGCCGTCGCGTCGTGGATGATGTAGCGGCTGTCGATGCCGCCGTACTGGTGCCGCAGCCACGTGTCGATCCAGAAGCTCTCGATGCGGACGATTTCCTTCTGTTCGTCGCCCATCGAGCCGGACACGTCCATCACGTAGATGATCACGGCGTTGCGCTCGGGCGCCGGGATCTCCTTCCAGCTTCGATACCGCTTGTCCTCACGCGTCGGGATGATCGGCCGCGCCGGGTTGTAGGTGCCGGAGCTGATCTCGCGGCGGAGCGCCTGCTTGTAGGTTCTCTTGAAATGCCGCAGCGACTCGGGACCCGCGCGCGTGATGCCGTTGTACTTGTCCTTGGTCGCCTGGACGTTCTTCCGGCCCTTCGGGAGGATGTTCGGGAGCTCGAGCTCCTCGCCGAGGATCTGCGCCAGCTCTTCGAGCGTGATGTCGACTTCCTCGATGTGGTGGCCGGGCAGATTGCCGGCGTGGCCGTGGCCGTCGCCATCTTCCGGATCACCCTGGCCGATCGACTGCCCCGACTGGCCTTCGCCCTGGCCGACGCCGCCGGTCTTGCGAGTGCCGTACTTGAAGTGCGGCAGGTCGATCTGGGGCAGGGGGATGGACACGAGGTCCTTCCCCTTCTTGCCGATCATCTCGCCCTTGCTCATGTACTTCCGGAGCTCGCGCTTGATGCGGCCCTTGATGATCTGCTTGAAGCGGTTGTGGTCCTGCTCGATCTTCAGCGACATTCAGTCACTCTCGAACGGGGTCGGGGGACTCCGTGAAGAAGCTGTTTCCGCAGACCCGCATTCCGGAGTCCTCCGATGCGAGGAAGACGAGCTCTTCACGCGGACTCAGAAGATGCGTCGGAGGCGCGCGTCGAACGCATTCGATCCACGCGGCGTCTAGTCCTGTCCCGCAAAGGAACACATTCGGATGCGAGTTGAGGAGCGCGACGGCCCCCAAGAGGAGCGCAGCTCCGGCGGTCGTTCCGATAGCGACTCTCACCCTTCCCATCAATCCTTGATGTCGCCTCGCGCGAAGATCGAGGCCACGTAGTTGAGGACGTCGGTCGAGCAGATGTCGCAATAGCCGTAGTTCTTGATCATGCGGCCCTTCACGACGTCGATCTTGGCCTGCGTCTCCTTGTCGACGACGGAGCTCGCCAGTGAACGCAGGTTGATCGTGTCCTTCTGATCCTCGAAGAGCTTCCGCTCGAGGGCCTTCTGGAGCCGTTCGTTGGTCCGGTAGTCGAAGTGTTTGCCGTCGATCGCGAGCGCGCCGATGTAGTTCATGATCTCCCGGCGGAAGTCGTCCTTCCGGCTCTCGGGGATGTCGATCTTCTCTTCGATCGAGCGCATCAAGCCTTCGTTCGGCTCCTCGTACTGGCCCGTGTACTTGTTCCGGACCTTCTCCTTCTGCGTGTACGCCTTCACGTTGTCGATGTAGTTCGTGCAGAGCTTCGACAGCGATTCCTCGTCCGCCGAGATCGCCCGCTGCACTTCTTCCTTCACGATGTCGTCGTATTCCTGCTTCGACACCGCGAGCAGCTCGCGATACCGCTTCCGCTGCTCTTCCGACGAGATCAGGCCGTGGTGCTTGAGGCCGCTCTCGAGCTCGTTCAAGACCATGAACGGGTTCACGCAGCCTTCGCCCTTGTCGTCGACGAGCGCGTTCGAGATCTTGTCCTGCACGTAGCGGGGCGAGATGCCTTCCATGCCCTCGCGCTGCGCTTCCTTGCGGAGCTCCTTGACGTTGTCCTCGGTGAAGCCGGGGAGCGACTTGCCGTCGTAGAGGCGGAGCTTCTGGACCAGCGTGAGGTTCGCCTTCTTCGGTTCCTCGAGCCGCGTGAGGATCGCCCACATCGCCGCGATCTCGATCGTGTGCGGCGCGATGTGCTTACCGAGGATGCGCTTCGCGTTGTAGTCCTTCTCGTAGATCTTGATCTCTTGCTTCAGCTTCGTGATGTAGGGGACGTCGATCTTGATCGTGCGATCCCGCAAAGCCTCCATAAACTCGTTATTCTGCAATTTCCGGTATTCCGGCTCATTTGTATGCCCAAGAATTACCTCATCAATGTCCGTCTGCGCGAACTTCTTCGGCTTGATCTTGTGTTCCTGCGACGCGCCGAGGAGGTCGTAGAGGAACGCCACGTCCAGCTTCAGCACCTCGATGAACTCGACCATGCCGCGGTTCGCGATGTTGAACTCGCCGTCGAAGTTGAACGCGCGCGGATCCGAGTCCGAGCCGTATTCCGCGATCTTCCGGTAGTTGATGTCGCCGGTGAGCTCGGTCGAGTCCTGGTTCTTCTCGTCCTTGGGCTGAAAAGTACCGATGCCGATGCGGTCGCGCTCGGAGAGCAGCAGCCGGTGCACCTTCACGTGGCCGACCACCTTCGTCCAGTCGCCCTGGTATTTCCGGAGGAGGTCCTTCGCGACGTAGCGGCAGGCGGGGCAGAGGTCGCCTTCGATCTGCAGCTTCACGCCGTCGGGCGCGATCCCCGTGTTCATGAGCTCCAGCATCTTGAAACGGAACTCCGGCGGCACGAGCTTGAACGGATCCTCGTGCATCGGGCAGTCGAAGTTGTCGGTGGCCTTCGCGTTGTCGCCGTAGGTGCTCTCCGTCCGCCAGCCGAACGTGTAGAGCGCGCCTTCCGGCGTGCGCGAGTACGCCTCGATGCCCTTCTTCAGCATGCGGGCGATCGTCGACTTCGACGAGCCGACGGGTCCGTGCAGCAGCAACACGCGGCGCTCAGGGCCGTAGCGGCGGGCGGCGGCCTTCATCACGTTCGTCAGCTTCATGAGCTGGACGTCGAGGCCGTAGATCGCGTCCTTGCCGCCGTCGATCGGGTCGTCGAAGAACTTGTAGTGCGTGATCTCCTTCTTGTGGTCGGTGTACTTCACCGTCCCGTAGGAAAGGATCATGTCGTACATGCGCTGATACGCCGTGCGCGTGACGGCCGGGTTTTTCTTCGCGAGCTCCAGGTACTCGTCGAAGGTGCCTTCCCAGGTCAGCTCCTGGAAAGTCTTCGGATCTTGCAGCTCCCGGATGACGCTGAGGAGATTCCCCTTCGGTGTCGTCGTCGGCATTTTTTCGTGACCCCTGAAATGGAACACACCGGACGGACGGCTTTTTTGGAGGCCGATCCAACCGGTGCATTGGCAAAGAGCTCGTCGCGTGGAGGTCCGAGGACGGGCGGGGAGTCACGGAAGGGCGCTCGAAATGCGCGCCGACTGCGAAGGGGACCTGCCTTCAATATAACACACGGGTTCGCGGAAGCTTCCCAAGCGCGGCGATCTTCTCTGCCGTCTTTGCGTGGCGTTGACGGTTCACCCTCGTTCCGATAGACGGCGAGGCGTGCCTTCTTCGGTTCCCGCAGCCACTCCCCGCGTGCGCTTCCGCGATCTCGGGTTCCAGGTCGGGCGCTTCGCCGCCGGAAAACTCAACGCCATCACCGACGTGCGTGGGGTGGCGGTCGGCCACTCGACCATCCACAAGGGCCAAGGCCGGCTCGTCCCGGGCAAGGGTCCCGTCCGGACCGGGGTCACCGCGATCCTGCCCAACATGGGGAACGTGTTCGAGGAGCGGTCCCTCTGCGGGGCGTACGTCCTCAACGGCGCCGGCGAAGTCGCCGGCCTGACGCAGGCCGTCGAGTGGGGCCTCGTCGAGACGCCCATCCTCCTCACCAACACGATGAGCGTCGGCGTCGTCTCCGACGCGGTCGTGAAACACATGATCGAGAAGTACCCGGGCATCGGCGAGTTCTACGACGTCGTCATCCCGGTCGTCGGCGAGTGCGACGACAGCTATCTCAACGACGCGAAGGGCCGGCACGTCACCGACGCGCACGTCTTCGACGCGATCAACATGGCCCAGCCCGGCCCGGTACAGGAAGGCGCGGTCGGCGCCGGCACCGGCATGAACGCGTACGACTTCAAGGCGGGGATCGGCACGAGCTCGCGCGTGCTGCCCGCGCGCGAAGGCGGCTACACCGTCGGCGTGCTCGTGCTCGCCAACCTCGGCGTGCGCCGCAACCTCTCGATGATGGGCGTTCCCGTCGGCGAAGAGCTCGCGGAGTACCACCTCCCGAAGCGACACGTCGAAGGGTCGATCATCGCGGTCGTCGCGACCGATGCGCCGCTCCTCTCGAACCAGCTCACGCGCATGGCGAAACGCGCCGCGCTCGGCATCGGACGCACGGGCTCGTTCGCGTCGCACACCTCCGGTGAGATCGTGATCGCGTTCTCCACCGCCAACAAAGTGCCGCGCTCGGCGCGCAAGCTCACGACGCGCATCGACGTGCTCTTCGACCACCGCATGGATCCGCTCTACGAGGCGTGCATCGAGGCGACCGAAGAGGCGATCTACAACTCCATGTGCCAGGCGGGGACGACCGACGGCATCAACGGCGTCGTCAGCTACGGCCTCCCGCTCGACAAGCTCGTGGAGATCATGAAGCGCTACAACCGGCACCCGCGCGCAGGCGCCACGCCGCCGCCCCCGACCGCGGCCGCCGAGCTCGCCACGTCGAAGGAGCGCCCCGACGTTCTTCCCGGCACGCAGCCGCACCCGCGCGGTGCGCCGCTCACGAAGGAAGGCACGCTCGCCGAGCCGCCGCGCCCGGGCCCGGTCACGCAGAAGATCTCGAAGGCGGAAGTGCTCGATCGCCTCGGCAAGTCGGAAGCGGCCGCGAAAGCGGAGCCGAGAGAGAAGGAAAAGGAAAAGCCTGCAGCCGACAAACAGGACAAGCCGGAGAAGAAGTAGGCCTGCGACGTCACGCGATGTATCGGATTTGATCCGTTGCTCACGCACGGATTGAGGAATCGGCTGGTCGCGGCCTTGCACAAGGGGAGGGCATGAGCCTTCTTCGTTCTCTCGGACTTCTCGGCGTTGTCGTCACCAGCCTCGCGGCGATCCCCACCGCATCGGCGCAAGACTCGCAGTATGGGCAGAGCGATTTCGGTGTCGGCCTGATGGTCGGATCGCCGACGGGCGTCACCGCGAAGAAGTACCTCGCGGAGAACCACGCGTTCGATGGCGCGTTCGGCTTCGGCTACGGCGGCTACAGCATCCACGCGGACTACCTCTTCGAGCAGCCCGACTTCCTCGGCGAGAACGACGCTCGTCTCGGATGGTTCCTCGGCATCGGCGGCCAGTTCCAGGTCGAGCGCGAGCGCTATTACGGCCGCAACGGCTACTACGACCGCAAGTACGATCGTGACGATCGCGACCGCCGCCACATCCACGCCGGCCCGCGAGTGCCCATCGGCCTCGAGCTGCGCTTCCGTTCGCTGCCGCCGCTCGAGATGTTCGCGGAGATCGCGCTCGGCTTCGAAATCGTCGAATACCCGGGCCTCACGCTGAACGGCGGCCTCGGCGCACGCTGGTACTTCTGATCGGCGCGTTCGCTGATCAACGCACGAGGTCGTAGCCGTACGACTCGTAGCAGACACGGACGGCCGAGGCATCCGCCTCGGTCGTCGTCGTTCCCTCGGTGAGGGTGATCTTCCCGTCGAAGCAGCTCCACGAAAGCGTGCGGATCCCGGTGGCGCGGCGGCGTCCGGATCGTCCGGGTCGGGCACGTAGTCGGGATCGGGGCAGGGGTAGGGCGTGGTTTCGCCGGCGCCGCACCCCGTCACCGTGAGATCTGCCCGGGGCGGAGCGACCCTCTGCACGGTCGATGCCCGATCGCGCGTGCGGCATTTCGCGCGTTTAAGCGGTTGGCATACGTGTCCGCGGATCGACCCTGACAGCGGCGTCGCGCATTCTCGGCAACGAAGATTCTAGGTACTGCGCGCCGCCTGTCCGACAATGACGTCCATCCCCGGGGCACCTCGGGAGCCGCGGTTGAACCTTCACAGGCCTCTCCTCGCCGCCCTGCTCTTCGTCTCGCTTCCGGTGTGGTCGCAGCCGGCGAAGCGATCCCGCCCTTCGCGCGGGTATTCCCTCGGCTTCTCCGACGAGGCGATGTGGTCTCGCATCACCGATCGCCAGGGCAACCTGCGGCCGGACGGATGCGACGACGAGGTTCGCGCGCGGGCCTGGGAGGCTGAGGTGCCCTCCACTCGCGAGTTCCGCCGTTGGGACGGCGTGCTCCTCCCGCTCCGTCCGGAGTGCGGACAGAACGCGAAATACCGCATGCTCGAACGCGCCCATGCAGGCCTCCTCGTCGAGGACGCGATCTGGGAGGAGCACGAGGGCGACGGCCTCCGCATGTGGACGGGGTCGTTCCATCCGATGAGCTTGCTCACGTGGGTCGAGCTCCGGAAAACGACCGCGCTCACGTCGTCGACGCGCCTGCAGTTCCGCTATCTGCGCGAAGCGTCCGTGGAGTCCGAGCGCGATCGATGGACGGTTTCGGTCCAGCAGAGGATCGGCCGTGCGCACACGGCGTACGTCGAGGTGCTGCCGCAGTTCTACAAACCGGAGACGGACGTAGAGGCCGGCGTCGCCTGGCGCTCGACGAATGGCCGCCTCAAGCTACGCGCGGGCATCGCCGACCTCGACGCGTTCAGCGACTACCTCTTCTACCTCATCCGGAGTCGCGACGACGAGAACACGACGGGCGTGATCGTGGACCAGCGCGGAAGTCCGAAGCTCGCCGCTCGCGCCCGCGTGGACGCGACCGCCGGACCGGTGAGCGCGGAGCTGCGCGTCGCGCGCGTGCTCTCGCACACCGCGCGCGTGGACGTCCCGGAGATCGCGACGTTCCTGCAGACGGAGGACGCGACGTACGCGGCCGCGCTCGTCGAGCTGCGCGCCGGGCGATGGACGACGGGAACGTGGGGCTCGGCGGCGCTCACGCGCATCGAACGCGAGTCTTCGACCGCCGCGGGACGCCTCGAGGAGAACGCGCTTCGCGCCGGCGGCTACGCGATCCTGCAGGTGAACCGGCTTCATCTCGAGGGGCGAGGAGACGTCGTACTCCGCCCGGAGGACGGTTCGGGAACGCTTCGCGCGGGAGAACGTCGCGAGACGGAGTCGTCGCTGCAGGCCGACGCCCGCGTTCGCACGAGCGATCGGATCAGCGGTCTTCTCGGCGTGGTGTACGACAAGTGGACCGTGAACGACCAGGACCCTCTGCACCTCGTCGATCGCGAGGCGACGTTCACCTTCGTGCGGATGCGGCTCGAAGGACGCTTCGGGGATCGGGTCTGGGTCCGCGCGGGCGCCAACGGAGGCTTCCCCAAGCTCTTCGAGGGAGGGAACGTCCTCGTCTATTCGCTGTGGTAGAACGCCCGAATGACCGCGCCCATCGTCGTGAAGACCTCCGCCGCTCCCGATGCCATCGGCCCCTACGCGCAGGCCGTGAAGGCCGCGGGTCTCGTGTTCACCTCGGGACAGATCCCGTTCGATCCGAACACGATGGAGCTCGAGACCGGCGACGTGAAGGCGCAGACGCGCCGCGTTCTCGAGAACCTGAAGGCCGTGCTCGCGGCAGCCGGTACGTCGCTCGATCGCACGGTGAAGGCGACCGTGTATCTGCTCGACATGAACGACTTCGCGGCGATGAACGAGGTCTATTCCGAGTATTTCCACACCACGCGTGCCGCGCGAACCACGATCCAGGCGGCGCGGCTCCCGCGCGACGCCAAGGTCGAGATCGAGCTCGTCGCCGCGCTCTAACGCACGAGCAAACCGTCGGCGAGGAGGCCGTCGATCAGCTCGCGGTCTTCGCCGGGATCGGCACCTTCGCGACGCGCGATCGCCAGCAGGTCCTGGACGATCGCGCCGCCCGCCGCTGCACGCAGGATCGACGCGAGCGACGCGGGCAGCTCTTCCAGCGAGAACGCGTCGCCACTCGACGGCACGGCGAGCAACGTCACGGGCACGTTGTCGGGGCCGATCGCCGGAAGCGCGTCGAGCGGCGTGGAGCGCTCCGCGATCGCGGCGATCACGCCGCCGGGATGCAGGGCGAGGCGCCGCGTGATCTCCGCCAGCAAAGCCGCGGTACCCGCCGGCGCGTCGAAGAGCGCCGCATCGGGGCGAAGCGCGGCGCGATTGCCGGTGGGGCTGCCCCTGAACGGGATCATTCCCGGGGGGAGCTTGGGCGTACGCCGCACCGACGCGAGGGCCCCTTCGACGGAGGCAAGCGCACGCACGCGCGGATCGACGACCGCGCCGGCGACTTCGCGAGCGAGATAGCTGCCGAACGCGAGCGCCAGCGACGCGCCGTCGCGGATGCACGCGTGGAACGTGGTCGACGAGAAGAAGCGGTCGAGGAACCCGAGACCCTGCTCGTGCCGCGTGGCGAGCGCGCCCGCGCCGGGGAACTCCTCGAGGAGCCCGTGAAGCGTCCGCGCGCGTCGCGCGGGATCGGTCGACCACGCGCGGCGCGCGCGGACGCTTCACGGGC
>Ga0163152_10002355_pt1 | contig 27161 bp, 27 predicted proteins | sample OliLakLV19MP8IB2_FD_148635 | JGI IMG/M metagenome (GOLD analysis project Ga0163152, IMG submission 148635) | Freshwater microbial mat bacterial communities from Lake Vanda, McMurdo Dry Valleys, Antarctica - Oligotrophic Lake LV.19.MP8.IB-2 | ecosystem: Environmental > Aquatic > Freshwater >...
AGTTGCGGCACCTGGGTTGCCGACACAGGCGACGATCCCGTTGAACGCTGGCGACGGCTGTTCCGGGTTCGGAGTGAACACGACTTGGAACGACAGCGCGGATGGACGTAGATAGAGATACAACGTCCAGCCGCGGTAGTGGTCGGCGTTGGACACCTGATCCGTCCACGCCGCCGGCTGGATCGCGAGCCACGCCGGGTACCGCGTGATTAATCCGCCCCAACGGTCGACTACTGGGTTGCGGTAGACGACTGGCTGAGTAAGTTGCAGTTCGTTGTAGAGGTTGGTGACACGCACTCGCGGGTCGAGCATCGAGTCGGTCGAGTAAACGATGATCGTGTCGATGTGATGCGCGGTGGTATCGCAGTACACCTCGAACACGCGGCCGACTTCGGACAACGCGCCAAAGCTTTCACTGGAAGCGTTGGGCTGATCGGGGTCGATGGCGCCTTGGAATTTCGCTTCGATGAACATCCACCGCGTCGAGCTGACCTCTTGGCCCGCGACATAGCCCTGCCCGTCGTGCGTGGTCCCCGACTCGAACGCGGTGAAGCCGCAAGGCCCACGCCGACCACGCTTCGTGAAGATCGAAGAAGTGGGAATCGTCGTGTACCGAGTGATCCCACCAGAAGTGTTCCGAATGTCAACAACATCCGCGCCAGTGGCTGTGATGGGCGGGGCGTCCGAAGGAAGCTCAGTGTCGGCGTGGGCAGATCCGGACGCCACAAATGGGGTAACCAATACCAGTACCAAAGCGAGGCGTTTCATGCACACGCACCCCGAGCATCAGCTATGGCATCGAGTTTCCAACTATCGCCGTCCAATTGCATCGTAGAACCTTGGCCGTCTCGTCCTACCCCAGGAGTGCTGCCGTCCGCTAGGGATCCATCGGAGTTGCGAAAAACGGATCCGTTAAGAATGCAATCGAGAACGAGTGCGTGCACCTCCGTCCGACCATCACCTCCGACCGTCGGGCGCAGAACAACTCCTGCGTCAAGGTCGAGTACTTGTCCTGCAGCGTTCAACGGAGTGACCACGCCAATCAATCGTTCACCACCGTCTAAGTACAGGTCGTTCCATAACGGGCTCGAAAAGTTCATTGGGGCGGACGTGATCGCTTTGAAAAAGACGAGTCGTGCTTGTAGGTACGCCTCGATGATGGGGCGGTCTTCTTCGTTGAGGGTCCAGGTGATTCCGTTTGGGATGTCCTCTACCAGCGGCAGGTACGCCCACAGGCCGGGCATCAATTCGTAGACCAACCCGGGCGTCGTGACGCCAGGGGCGGAATCCACCAGCGTCCATGGGCCGTCGGCGCTGAGACCTATTGCCCCGTCGGGCAATGTCGCCGTCGGAGCGGGTGCTGTCGTTACCGCCGCCGCCGTCGTGGCGGGCAACGTGGGCAAAGGGCCAACGGAAGCTGAGGTCGGCGCAATCGTGTCGGGCTGGGCGGTACCGCCTCCGTCGCAGCCCACGACCACCAGTGCACCGAGAACGGCGAAGGCTTTGATGCGGCGCATTTGGACTCCGAGCGGGTGAGGATCACTTGAACTGGGCACGGCGAGTACCGCCAATCGGCACCCATCACTATGACGCACGAACCAACCCGGGTATGACGCGGGAACCCTAGAAGTAGATGATTTTCTCGGCGGCGGCTTCCGCGGCGTCGAGATCGTCGGTGTAGGCGCCGGTGCTGAGGTACTTCCAGCCGCCATCGCAGACGATGAACACGATGACACCAGACTCGATCTCGGAAGCGACCTTGGCGGCACCCGCCAGCGCTGCTCCCGACGAGATGCCGGCAAACACGCCGCACTCGGAAACCAACCGGCGCGTCCATTCCAGACTTTCCCGTGGGCGCACGACCCGCTTGCGATCAAGCAGATCGAAGCCGTACCAACTTTCGAACAACGGCGGAATGAAGCCCTCGTCGAGATTGCGTAATCCTTCGACCTTCTCACCAAGCGGTGGCTCGACAGCGATCAGTTGGATTGCCGCGTTCTGTTCTTTGAGGAAGCGGCCGGTGCCCATCAGCGTTCCACTGGTGCCGAGGCCAGCCACGAAGTGGGTGATCTCGGGGCAGTCTCGCCAGATCTCTGGCCCGGTTCCCTCGTAGTGAGCGAGCGGATTGTTGTCGTTGCCGTATTGATAGAGGAAGCACCACTCGGGATGCTCGGCAGCCATCGCCTGCGCGCGGCGTACGGCTCCGTTGCTGCCTTCCTCGCCCGGTGTGAGCACCAACTCGGCGCCGAACACTTCCAGCATCTGGCGGCGCTCAATCGAAACGCTCGTTGGCATCACGATCGTGATCGGGTAACCCTTCATCTGCGCGATCGCCGCCAACGCAATTCCCGTGTTGCCCGACGACGGCTCGATCAGGCGTTGACCGGGCTGCAGGGTTCCGTCCTTCTCGGCATGCTCGATCATCTGCTTGGCGATGCGATCCTTCACCGAGCCAAACGGGTTTTGGCTTTCGAGCTTGGCGATGATGCGCACGTTCGGGTTCGGCGACAGCTGGCTGACATCGACCATCGGGGTGTTGCCAATTAGGTCGAGCACGCTGTTGTTGATCATCGCTACATCCTCATCGGTTCAGGTTCTAATTCCCGATCAATCTGGTCGACAATCTACCATCAGCCGACCGAGATAGGAACCTCGCTGATGACGCCGTCAACGATGCGATAGCCCCGGGCCTCTGGCGCTTCCCGCTTCAAGCCGACGATGACGTAGAACCAACCGGGGTCGGGTGCCTGAGCCACATCAGTCGGGCTGGGGTACGGCTCGCTGTGCGTGTGGCTGTGGAACACGCCGATGATTGCCAGCCCATCGGCTTCGGCCGCGCGATCGGCTTGCAATAATTCCTTGCCGGGCACGCTGTAGATGCGCGCCGACGCGGCCTCGTTCGTGCATGCGACGAACCGATGGACGTGCGTGCCCTCCCCCACCAGCAACCCGCACGCCTCCAGCGGATAGCCGTCGTACGCGGCACCGATCATCTGCGCATACGCAGCCGCAGTGAACGACAGCGGCTTCGGCGCAACGTTCGGCGAAGGGAGAGAAACCTCGAGCATTGGCTCGGAAGGGTACCGCTACCCTGATGGGTCGCATGGTTACCACTGGAGATCGCAAGAACTTGAACGGTCGCGACGGCGCCCGCAAGCTGATCGCTAGTAATCGGCGCGCCCGCCGCGACTACGACATCATCGAGACGTACGAAACGGGCATCGTGTTGAGCGGCAGCGAGGTCAAGTCGCTGCGCGCCGGGCACGCGCAGGTCGCCGATTCATACGCACGCGTGATGAACGGACAGGTGTGGCTCGACGGTGTGCACATTCCGCCTTACCAGAACGCGCATGGCATCGGCGCCCACGCCCCCGATCGCGAACGCAAACTGCTGATGCATCGCCGCGAGATCGACAAGCTCGCCCACACCGTCGCCATCGAGCACCTCGCACTTGTGTTGCTGGCGATGTACTTCAAGGACGGACGGGTAAAGGTCGAACTCGGCCTCGGGCGCGGCCGCAAGAAGGGCGACAAGCGTCAGGCGATGGCCGAACGCGACTCGAAACGCGAAATGGCCAGGGCGATGGTGCGCAGCGCGAAGGGTCGCGACCAGTGACGCGGCAAACATTCATCGGAAAGCTGCCGTGAGGTTGTCATGACAAAACTCGCACTCGTTCGCCCACCAAGCCCGCGCCTCGCCGAGGGCATCGTCACGCACATCGATCGCTCCCCCGTCGACGTCGCCCTAGCGATGCAGCAATGGGCCGCCTACGTCGCGGCCTTGCAAGCACACGGGTGGACGACACGTGAAGTATCCGCCGCGCCGGATTGCCCGGACTCGGCGTTCGTCGAAGACACGATGGTCGTGTTCCGCGATTTGGCGGTGCTGGCGCGTCCCGGTGCCGACGAACGCAAGCCGGAAGTGGCTGGCGCCGCCGATGCAGTTCGCGCACACGGCTATCGCACCGTCGCGATCGAAGCGCCGGGCACACTCGACGGTGGCGACGTGTTGAAGGTCGGCGACACCATCTATGTGAGCAACGGCGGTCGCACCAATCTGGACGGCATCGCACAACTTGCCGCCGCGCTCGCACCACTTGGCGCGACGGTCGTCACCGTGCCGCTCAGCAAGGTGCTACATCTCAAATCGGCAGTAACCGCGCTTCCTGACGGAACGATCATCGGGTGGGAACCGGCAGTCGACGACCCGTCGCTGTTTCCCAACTTTCTTGCCATGCCCGAGGAACCCGGTGCTCACGTCGTGTTGCTCGATGACAAACACGTCCTGATGTCGTCTGATGCACCGCAAAGTGCAGAGCTGATTCGCGCGCGCGGCTACGAACCCGTGCTCGTCGACATCAGCGAATACATCAAGCTTGAAGGCTGCGTGACCTGCCTCAGCGTGCGCCTGCGCGAAGCGCCACTCCCGCGATAATCCTTCAGCTTTCGATCACATCTCTCCATCCGTCACGGACTTGGTCACGAACGTCATCCAACGACCAATCGACCCGGCACGTCTGCTCGCTGCCATGTCGCCCAACCGAAGGAGAGAACGTGAGACTTACTCAACCAATCCGCCTCGCACGACGATCGCTTGCGACCGTCGGAGCCCTTGTTTTGCTGGGGGGCGCCCTCCTTGTAACAAAGGCGAGTCCCTTTGATGCGAACGCTTCCAGCCACCGCGAGGCTCCGCTGATCGCTGGTGACCCACGCGCCGACAACACCGACTTGTATGCCTTCGTCAGCCCCGATGCGCCCGACACCGTCACGTTGATCTCGAACTGGTACCCGTTCGAGGAGCCCACGGGTGGCCCGAACTTCTACACGTGGGCCGACGACACCCGCTACATCATCCACATCGATAACGACGGTGACGCACTCGCCGACCTCAGTTATGTGTGGGTGTTCGACACAGTCATTCGCGACGCCGACGGACAGTTCCTTTCGAACACCGGCCCGGTGACTTCATTGGACGACCCGGACTTGAACGTCTATCAGACCTACGACCTGACCGCTGAGACCGAATCAGGCGAGACGGTTGTGCTGCTGGGCAATGGCGACGGAGTCTTCACTGAGGGCGACCCAATTGCGGCGCCTTCAATTGCTGGTGCCGCGTCGGTGCCGGATTACACGACGCTCCGCGACCAGGCCATCTATTCCCTGCCCGATGGTGGAAGCGCTTATGCCGGACAAGCCGACGACCCGTTCTTCCTCGATCTGCGCGTCTTTGACTTGCTCTACGGCGGCGACGCGTCCGAGGTCGGTCAGGACACGCTTGCGGGTTACAACGTCAACTCGGTTGCACTGCAAGTTCCCCAGGGTGCATTGGCCATCAACGGCGACGCCGTCGCCAACCCTGTGGTCGGACTGTGGAGCACCACCGAGCGCCGCAGTGCGACGGTTGGAGCGACGCCCGATGCACCGTTCGTGCAGGTTTCGCGACTCGGCAACCCACTTGTCAACGAGGTCGTTATCCCGTTGGCCTTGAAGGACGCGTTCAACTCCATCAGCCCCGAAATTGACGCGACGATTCCTGAAGTCGTCGCCAAGGTTGAGGATCCGATCCTGCCCCACTTGATTGAGGCCATCTACGGCGTTCCGGCACCTGCCGGTCCGCGCAACGACTTGGTCGAGATCTTCCTTCAGGGAGTCAGCCTCGCAAATGCAGGTCTGAGCGGCGATCCGGCGACGGTTCTTCCGGTCGACCTGAACTCGCAGGACCTCAACGCCGATGCACAATCGGCCCGCGGCGCAGACGTTGGCTTCCAGCCGTCGGAGATGCTGCGACTCAATATGGCAGTTCCCCCTGCCGCCGAGCCGAATAGCTACGGCGTTATCGCTGGTGACACTGCCGGCTTCCCGAACGGTCGTCGTCTAGCCGACGATGTTGTCGACATCGCCATTCAAGTGGTGGAAGGCGCCGCGATCACTGGGGAACTCAATCCCGGGCTGACGACGCTCGACTCGGTCAATGCCAACGACGTCGAGTTCGGCACAGTGTTCCCGTACTTGGCGCTACCGCATGTCGGTGCTGTCAATGGTGGCGGGGTCGTTGCGGAGACGCCGACGACCGAGCCTGCACCAGAGACCACGGTGGCCGAGGCGCCCGACACTTCTGTGGCGAGCGACCCGGAGACTTCGGGTGACGGGGACAGCGACGACAGCGACACGAACTGGCTGCTTCTTGGTGGCGCTGCGGTTGTCGCCGGAGCAGCTGGCGTCGGCCTCGGCCGCCGAGGCCGCAAGAGTTAGCAACCGCAACACGCAATAAAGGGATGTGGCAGCCGCACAGCGTGGCTGCCACATCCCTGTACCCCACCCTCGCAAATCGTGAAATGGAATCAATCATGCGTCGCTTTATCGCCCCGACTGTCGTTGCCCTAACCGCCTTCGCTCTCGTCATCGGCACCCAAGGCTTCGGCCTGCTGACTACCGATTCAGACACCAAGAGCACACCGATCGCAGCTGGCGATTTCGCCGCCCAGGTCTCACGGTCCTCCGGCATTTCGCTGCAGCAGTCCGTCGACAGTCTTGAGACACGCGTTGCTGACGTTCCGGGTGACTATGTCTCGTGGGCGACGCTCTCGTTGGCGTATGTGCAGTACGCACGCGTCACTGTCGACCCATCTTTCTATCCCAAAGCTGAGGATGCGATCGCACAATCGTTCGCGCACAACAGCGACGACAACTTCCTTGCCTACGCTGGCGGAGCCGCACTCGCGGCGGGCCGGCACGACTTCGTACTGGCGTTGGAACTTGCCGCCAAAGGACTCGAAATCAATCCGTATAGCGCGTTGCTCTACGGGATCTTGAGCGACGCGCAGGTCCAACTGGGCCAGTACGACGAAGGCTTCGACAGCGTGCAGAAAATGCTCGACCTGTCGCCTGATACATCCTCGCTCAGTCGCGCTTCTTACGTCTGGGAACTTCGTGGCGACATAGCGCAAGCCCGTGTGCTGATGCAACGAGCCCTTGATGACGCGCCGACGGCCGAAGACCAAACTTTCGCACTTCATCACCTCGGTCAATTGGCCCTCGAAGCTGGCGATCCCGCCACCGCGCTCGAGTACCAACTCGCAGCACTCGCTCTCTCCCCTGATGACGCGGTCTCTCAATTCGGACGCGCCTTAGCCGAGGCCGCTCTCGGACAGACCGACGCCGCGCTTGCCCGCCTCGCCGAACTCGTCGACAGAATTCCTGACCCCGGCTACCTTCTCGCCAATGCACGACTGCTGGAGTCTGTCGGGCGCTCCGACGACGCCGACATTCAGTACGCCGCGATCGAAGCGCAAGCGAAGGTCGCCTCCAAATACGGCGAGCTACCCGAAACGAACGGGATCTTCTTCCACATCGAAACCGGCAACATCGACCAGGCGATCATCGAGGCCGAAGCGGGACTGAAAGTCCACGCTTTCATTCGCACCTACGACGCGTACGCATGGGCACTGCACGCGGCCGGACGCTACGACGAAGCACTCGTCCAGATCGAGACAGCACTCGCGCTCGGTACACGCAACGCATCGTTCTACTACCACTCTGGGATGATCAAGCTCGCGCTCGGCGACGAAGCTGGCGCGCGCGCGGACCTCACCACAGCACTCGAAATCAACCCAAACTTCGACCCGCTCGACGCACCCATCGCCACGCAAACTCTGGAGACACTGGCCTGACATCGGCTGACATCCAGCGATGATCGTCGCGGCCATACCCGCGTCCTTGTGGTGGTGCAGGTCGGTGAAGTCCTTGCGAGTTTGCATATCGATGAACGAGCGCCGCGTCGGGTACTTCGTCACTGCAAATCGATCCCACCGCGGTGTGTCGTTGAAGAACTGTGTGTCGACATCGGCAATGAACACGACCGAGGCTCCTACTCCCTTGAGCGGACCAATCGTCGGTTGTAATCGGCTTGATCGCGATAGTTCATCAAGTTCACCATCCACACCGGACCGTCGTCCTCGGGAGGTGTCGTCGCCAAGCGCAATCCGTAGTCGCGGTCGACCTTGCCGTAGCGGACATCGTTGGTTGTGCTCTCAGCCAGGCGAGCGACACTACGTTCGAAGCATGACCAGCTTCACAGTCGAACCAATCGGATACGTGCGTTCCAGCCGCGACGCGGCAATAGACGACGATTGGGATGCGGTGACGGCGGTCATCGAATTGGATGCGAATCAACTGCAGCCCGACGCGACGGACGGTTTAGAAGCGTTCTCGCACATCGAGGTTGTATTCCTGTTCGATCGTGTCGACGTCGAGGACGTGTGTCGCGGTTCGCGCCACCCCCGTGGCAACACCGCGTGGCCGCGCGTCGGAATCCTGGCGCAGCGCGCGAAGGACCGGCCCAATCGCATTGGCCTCACGACTTGCCGCGTGCTGCAGGTCAATGGTCTGCGTATCGAAGTGTCCGGGCTCGACGCCATCGACGGCACACCCGTGCTCGACATAAAGCCGGTGATGGCTGGGTTCGCGACCCGCGGCGACATGCGCGAACCCGCCTGGGCCACCGAACTGATGGCCGAATACTGGTAGTCGTCGTCGCCGTACCTAGAGGCCGAGCCACACCTTCATCATGTTCAGCGATGCAGTGCGACTGTCGCCATCGATCGTTGCGCTTGTTTGATACAGCGTGCCGCTTTGTTCGTAGTACACGGAGTTGCCTTCGCCGGCGTAAAAACCAGGTGCACCGTCCAGCGGAATGATGTCGATCGAGAAGGTGTTCTTCGCGTACTCGATCTGAGCAGCGATTGTCAGCCCTGGGGTAGCAGTGAAAGTGATGCCCGGGAAGTCGTCGTTCGCCCGCAACAGGGTGCATGACTGCTGAAAACCGGCGTCGCCAATGCCAAGCGGATCTTTCACGGGCTCGCCGATGGCTGCCTCGATCGCCGCGAGATCGGGAATCGTCAAGCACAGGTCGTCGCCTGTCGGGACCGGGGTCGGGGGTTGGGTGTCGCCGGCAGCTGGCACTGTCACATTGGTTGAGCCGACCGAGGTGTTGCTGACCGCATTGTCGGAGCTACATGCGCCCAACACAGAACCGACGATCAGTACCGAACCACACAAACGCGCCACACCAATCACTTACAGACCCCCCAGGTCAATCTCCGCCCACCGTGACCGGAACGCCGCATCGTAACGGGACCGCCGTGTGGACCGCGGGCACCCAGTTGCCGATTACTTCTTCGCACCGCCATCTACGCGGCTCGCCGATCGCCCTCTAGTGGTCAAGAAACTCCGAGAATTGTTCGAGCGTTCGCTGATATCTTGATGGTGCTATCCCAAACAGTTAATCCAACACGGGGCTGACAGGTTTCGACGTCAGATTCACTGGGCGGGCGTGCGACCCGAGTTGCTCAGACTCGCTAAACGGGGCACAAACCAGAATTGCCAACGAGCAGTTCGCTCTCGCCGCCTAATTAGTTAGGTAGTGAAGAGACATCGTGACCAGAAATGGCGCACGGGGCCGATTCACCGCAGCCTGGCACCAGAAGCGGGGAATGACAGTGGGAAAGACCGCTGGCGTCGGGAAAGACCGATGACGATTCGGAAAGACGATTCGCGGGCCACCGGGTAACCGATGGTCAGCCGACCCGCCGGTCTTCCTGCGTTAGGAAGTGAGTCGGGAACGGTCGTAGCACGTACGTTCAATGCCTGATGGACGGGGGTTCGATTCCCCCCAGCTCCACGCATGTGCAACTGACGGTCATGGCTTACGGCTGGGCGTTGGTTGCTTGGGTGGTTTTCTCTTGTAGTCGTTCGTATGGGGTTTGTCCAGCGAGGCCGCCGTGGGGTCGGTCGAAGTTGTAGAAGTTCTGCCATTCCTCGAGTTTGTCGTTGAACATTTTGGTGTCGTCGATGACGACGCCGTCGAGGAGTCGGTAGAACTCTTCGTTGTCGATGCGGTGTGATCGTTCGACTTTGCCGTTGAGTCGTGGGGTTGCCGGCTTGATGTACACGTGGCGGATTCCGCGGTCGAGGATGTGCCAGTGGAACTGACTGCCGAACTCGGAGCCGTTGTCGGTTTGGATGACCTCGAGCGCGAACGGGAGTTTCTGGCAGACGTAGTCAACGAACTGGATCGCCGTTTTCTGATTGTTGCGGTCATAGATGCGCAGCACCCGTAGCCGGGTGCAGTCATCGATCGCGGTGTACTGGTAGTACCTCGGCTTGCGGGAGCCTTTCAATGGCTCTATGAACTTCACATCGATCTGTACCCGGTGACCCGGTTGCTGCTTCTCATAGCGCTTCCAGCGAGTCGCGTGGCGTTTGTGGCGTTGCGAGCTGGGCAACAAGTTCATGTCCAGGCGTTTGAGTATGCGCCACACCCCCGATTGTGAGATCTCGACGTCGTGGTAGCGCTTCAGATACATCGAAATCTTGAGCGGCCCGAAGTGGTAGTGCTGGCGCAGGTGAATGACCTTGCCGATCACTTCGCTGTTAGTCGCGGACGGCATGTGGTGCGGTCGTTTGGATCGGTCACGAAGGCCGTTCAAGCCTTCGGCTTCGTATCGTCGACTCCACTTGTAGAAACGTTGTCGGCTGATGCCGTAGTAGCGGCAGGTAGCCGCCACGTTCCCGGACACTTCATCGGCGTGTTGCAGAATCGCCAACCGATGTTTCGCCTGGCGCTGGAGCTCGTCTTCGTTCATCAGATCTCTCAATCACAAAGAGACCCAACTGTCAACCATGTCTGTCAGTTCTATACCCCCAGCTCCACGCAGTCCAAAAAAAACCATCTGAGCTGGTCTTTTACGCCAGGTCACGAGGGGGCGGATTCCCCCATCGGTCCGAAGTCCCTGAACAGGGGAAATGCGGCCGAAAGGGACGGCGATATCGGCGATCTGCGATCAGTCGCAAGCCCGCAATGCGCGTTCAGCGGCGACTCGCCGCTGAACCGTGAGAACTGCCTCCGTCATCTCGGGTTGATGGCTGAGCCGGTCCTGCGCAGAGGTGGAGTAGAAGCAGGAGAGCACCGGAATGGGGTCGAGCCGCTGTGTGGCTGTGATGCGGATGAACATGTCCCAGTCCTCTAGACCGTTAAGCGAGTTGTCGAAGTGCAACTCGTCGGTGCCCGCACGAAACGCTGCGGCGCCGATGTCGACGAAGTTGCCGACCAACAACTCGTCGCGGGAGAACGGCGCCCGGTAGAGCAGGTTGAGGTCGCCAGCCTGCTCGGGTTCGCGGATCTGGGCGCCGTACACGCCGGCGGATTCCTCGTGCTGCGAGAGATGCCTGGCTGCGGCCGCTAGCCAGCCAGGCGCCATGATGTTGTCATCGTCGACGAACGCGATGATGTCTCCGGTGGCATGCTTGATCGCAATATTGCGAGCCGCCCCGCAGCCCGCCCCGACGCCCGCCGCGCCGCCAACGAGCACCGTGACGCGCGGATCTTCAATGGTGGCAAGCACGGCCGCCGTGTGATCTGTACTTGCGTCGTTGACGACGATCAACTCGATTCGCACGTTGGCCTGCTGCAGTACCGACCGCACAGCGCGGAGCACGAGGTCGGCTCTGTTGCGGGTGGGTAGTATCACGGTGACGAGCGTCGCCAACGGCGAGGGATCGGCGGCGTTCCACATGGTGGCCCAAACGATGGTCTGCGCCAGCCTGGCGGCACGCGATTGTTCGACGAGGACATTGATGTCGACAGCGTGCTGGACGAGGCTGGCCTGATGTGCGGCCAACGCGGCTGCATGAGCGGCCATGTCGGCACGGAGCGCTTGGATTCCCAGCCGACGAGTGACGAGACGCCGCGCCGAGCGAAAGGCCATGAGCGACAGGGTAGCTTGACGTATTACGCGTGGTGCATGTTGACCGCTACGCAATTTAGTGAGCCGGTCGGCTTACTTGATCGGTCGCCGCAGCACGAAGCTTTGCGTGTACGGCTCGACCTCGCCCTTCTGGCGCGACCTTGATGCCCCGGGGTTGCTTCCCTCGGTACCATAACGTCGTGAGTTCCGAGCCGATCAGCGTCGTGTTGCATGACGAACCTGCCGACGTCGTTCGGCGCGAGGCGTCGCGCACGGCAAGACGGAGGCCGAGGTGGTCGAGCTCGCGGTTCAACGCCTGGCCCTGCCGCCGATCCTCGACCGCCTGTGGGAACGTGCGACCCTGAGCGAGGACGAGGCAATGGCGATCGCCGTCGAGGAAACGCGAGCCGCCCGAGCCCAGCGACGCGCCAGCTGAACGACCTTGGCGGTCATCCTCGACGTCAACGTCTTCGTATCGGCCGCGCTGTCAGCAACAATCTTTCTAGGCTCTGCAAGCCTTCGAGATAGGAGCCTGACCATGAAGACCCTGCGCACACGCGACGATCGGTTCACTGACCTTCCCGGCTACCGCTTCGCACCCCACTATGCGGAGATCCCCGACGGCGACGGCGCCACGCTGCGCGTCCACTACATCGACGAGGGTCCGAGCGACGCGGCGCCGATCCTGCTCATGCACGGCGAGCCGTCGTGGAGCTACCTCTACCGCAAGATGATCCCGATCCTGGTCGCCGGCGGACACCGCGTCATCGCCCCAGACCTCGTCGGCTTCGGCCGCAGCGACAAGCCGACGGAAATGAGCGACTACACCTACGCTCGCCACGTTGAGTGGATGCAGGCGTTACTCATCGACCACCTCGACCTCCGCGACGCAACCTTCTTCGGTCAGGACTGGGGTGGGCTCGTGGGCCTGCGGGTCGTGACCGCGAACCCCGAACGGTTCGCCCGGATCGTGGTCGGCAACACCGGCCTGCCGACCGGCGACCGCAGCCCCGGCAAGGCATTCCTGGCCTGGCAGAAGTTCTCCCAGACCTCGCCGACATTCGACATCGGATCCCTCATCAACACCGCGACAGTCACCGAACTGTCGCCCGCTGAGGTCGCTGCCTACGACGCTCCCTTCCCCGACGACGCCTACAAGGCCGGTGCCCGCATCTTTCCGTCGCTGGTACCGACGTCGCCCGACGACCCCGAAGCACCCGCGAACCGCGAGGCGTGGAAGGTACTGGACACGTGGGACAAGCCGTTCGTCTGCTGTTTCAGCGACAGCGATCCGATTACCGCCGGCGGCGAGGCGGCCTTCATCGGTCGCGTCCCCGGCACGGCGGGTCAACCGCACATCACGGCAACCAACGCGCATCACTTCTTCCAGGAGGACGCCGCCGATCAACTGGCGCAACTCCTGATCGACGTCATCGGCTGACCCCCGAGCACTACTCACCGAGCCCGCTGGCGACAGCGGGAGGTTGCTGGGGGTCCAGCCTCAACGACCGGAGATGTGAGGCTTGGCCGCACGGGGTCGGATCGCGTACCCGCAGCCGTTGGCGCCTGCTGCCTTATGCGTGACCCGTTCGATCTCCGTCTCGGGGAGCGACTCGCGTAGGAATTCGAGTTCCGAGGTGCACGCCTGTCCGTAGCGCGACGCCACCGCCCAGATGGCGCAACTGTGCAGGTTCATCTGGTAGCTGCCGTCGGGCAGCTTGTCGAAGCCGGCTAGATACCCCTCCCCGTCGAGGATCTTGGCCATGATCGCCACCTTCTCGTCGAGGGTCTTGCCGACCAGCTGCTCGCCGGCTTGCTCGACACGGCGGCGTCTGCGTCGCTCGAAGACGCGGGCGACGAGTGCGGGGTCTTCCTCCTCAATGTGGCCGAGCAGTTCGAGCGAGAGGTCGCCGGAGGCTCCGGCGAACAAGGTCTCGCCCAGATCGGTGCCGCGGTAGAGATCGACGGGCCTTCCGGACCGACCTCGCTCGTGACGCGAAGCAGCGAGCCCGGCGGACCTGAGGACTGCGAGGTGTTGGCGGACACCGCTCGGAGTGATCCCCAGGGCCTCCGCCAGTTCGTCTGCTGACGCCTCGCCTCGTCTCTTCAGGGCGACAAAGACCTGCCGCTGCGCCGAGGACAGTTCAGCTGACACCACAGGTGGGCCGTTCACAGTCGCAATCTACACCGCAACAAAGGCTGACCGCAGATTTGCAAGTAATAACTTGTAGAACTACGTTACAATGACAAGTAACAACTTGTGAAACTACCCTAAATGACAAGAGGCCCCGCCCCAGCCGGACGGGTCGTCGAGACAACAACGAGACGACAAGGAGACGATAGATGAGCGTTCTCACGATCACCGGGCACAGCATCGAGGGTGCGACCCTGATGACCGAGGCGATGGCGTCATGACCGCCGTGTCGACCGAGGTCCGCGATCTCGCCAGCCAGGAGTACCAGTACGGGTTCGTCACTGATCTCGAGACAGACCTCGCCCCCCGGGGTCTGAACGAGGACATCATCCGGCTGATCTCGACCAAGAAGAACGAGCCGGAGTGGATGCTCGACTGGCGCCTCAAGTCCTATCGCCACTGGCTCACGCTGGAGGAGCCCAACTGGCAGAAGCCCCACTACGCGCCGATCGACTACCAGGACATCATTTACTACGCCGCCCCCAAGGCGAAAGTAGCGCTGGCGAGCCTGGACGAGGTCGACCCCGAAGTGCTGGCGATGTTCAACAAACTCGGGATCTCCCTCGCTGAGCAAGAGCGCCTGAGCGGCGTCGCGGTGGACGCAATCGTCGACTCGGTGTCGGTGGCCACGACGTTCAAGGCGAAGCTGGCCGACGTCGGCGTCATCTTCTGCTCCTTCTCCGAGGCCGTGCAGAACCACCCGGATCTGGTGCGCCGCTACCTCGGTTCGGTGGTCCCCTATCGGGACAACTACTTCGCCACGCTCAACTCCGCCGTGTTCTCCGACGGCTCGTTCTGCTACATCCCCAAGGGCGTGCGCTGCCCGATGGAGCTTTCCACCTACTTCCGCATCAACGCCGCCGACACTGGCCAGTTCGAGCGGACCCTCATCATCGCCGAAGATGGAGCGTACGTGAGCTACCTCGAGGGCTGCACCGCCCCGATGCGCGACAAGAACCAACTCCACGCCGCGGTGGTCGAACTCGTCGCCCTCGAAGGTGCCCAGATCAAGTACTCCACCGTGCAGAACTGGTACCCGGGCGATGCCGAGGGCCGTGGCGGCATCTACAACTTCGTTACCAAGCGGGGCAAGTGTGCCGGCGCGAACTCCAAGATCTCCTGGACCCAGGTCGAGACCGGCTCGGCTATCACCTGGAAGTATCCCGGCGTCATCCTCCAGGGCGACAACTCGGTCGGCGAGTTCTACTCCGTCGCCCTCACCGCCAACCACCAACAGGCCGACACCGGCAGCAAGATGATCCACATCGGCAAGAACACCAGCAGCACCATCGTTTCCAAGGCGATCTCCGCCGGCCACGGCCAGAACACCTACCGGGGCCTGGTCAAGATCCTGCGCTCGGCCAAGGGCGCCCGGAACTACACGCAGTGCGACTCGCTGCTCCTGGGCACCGACTGCGGCGCGCACACGTTCCCCTACGTCGAGGTGAAGAACTCGACCGCGCAGGTCGAACACGAGGCCTCCACCTCCAAGATCGGCGAGGACCAGCTCTTCTACTGCCGCCAGCGGGGCATCCCCGAGGAGGAAGCGATCTCGATGATCGTCAACGGCTTCTGCCGCGAGGTGTTCAAGGAGCTGCCCATGGAGTTCGCAGCCGAAGCTCAGAAGCTTCTGAGCGTGAGCCTGGAAGGGAGTGTCGGGTGATGCTGCAGATCGAGAACCTTCACGCCAGTATCGGTGGCAAGGAAATCCTGCGGGGCGTAAGCCTGGAAGTTCACGCGGGCGAGGTGCACGCCATCATGGGGCCGAACGGCTCGGGCAAGAGCACCCTCGCCCAGGTGTTGGCCGGCCGCGAGGACTACGAGATCACCACCGGCCGGGTCCTCTACGACGGCCAGGACCTGCTCGCCCTGTCGCCCGAGGACCGGGCCGCGGCTGGCGTCTTCCTTGCCTTCCAGTATCCGGTGGAGATCCCGGGCGTCGGCAACCTCTACTTCCTGCGCACGGCGCTCAACTCCGTGCGCCGCCAGCGCGGGCTCGACGAGCTCGACGCCATCGACTTCCTCGCCCTGGCCCAGGAGCGGATGACCCTCGTCGAGATGGACCGGAGCTTCATGAACCGGTCGGTCAACGAAGGCTTCTCGGGCGGCGAAAAGAAGCGCAACGAGATCTTCCAGATGGCGGTCCTCGAGCCGAAACTGGCCATCTTGGACGAGACCGACTCGGGCCTCGACATCGACGCCCTGCGGATCGTCGCCAGCGGGGTGAACGCCCTGCGCAGCCCAGACCGGGCGATGCTGGTCATCACTCATTACCAGCGGCTCCTTGAATACATCGTCCCCGACCGGGTCCATGTCATGGCCGGAGGCCGGATCGTCCGCTCCGGCGACAAGGACCTGGCACTCGAGCTCGAAGAGCACGGCTACAGCGGCCTCGAGGATCAGGCGGCCCCGGACCGGTCCACGCCGGCAGGAGCGACGCGATGACCACGGCCACCGCCGTCGTCGGAAACCTCTCGCGCCTCGAGCCCCGGCCCATCGGCCATCATCCCGCGTGGCTCGCCGAAGCCCGTCGGACCGCCTTCGGGTGGGTGGCAGAGCACGGGTTCCCGACGCTCAAGGACGAAGACTGGCGCTACACGCGGCTCGACTCGATCTTGGACATTCCGTTCGCGCCCGCCGTCGCTGGGGTGAGTCACCGGCTGTCGTCGAGCACGATCGACGCGCTGGCCGCCGACGTGGGCGGCACGCGGCTGGTCTTCGTCAACGGCCACTTCGCGCCCGAGCTTTCGTCGTTGACCGAGCTGCCCGCAGGTGCCACGGTGACGAACCTCGCCTCGGTAATAGCCGAGGACGGCGAGCTGCTCGAACCGTTCCTTGCGCGCCCGTTCGGCCAGGATGACCACGCCTTCACCGCGCTCAACGCTGCCCTCACCGAGGACGGGGCGTTCGTCCACCTCCGAGCCGGCACGATCGTCGACAAACCGATCCAGCTCGTGTTCTTCTCCGACACCGGCGGGTCTCCGCTGGTGGCGAGCCCGCGGTCGGTGGTCATGGCCGGGCCCGGCAGCCGGGTGGAGATCGTCGAGACCTACGCCGGCGTCGCGGGCGACGTCTACTGCACCAACGCCGTCACCGAGATCGTCCTCGAGCAGGGCGCACAGGTCGAGCACTACAAGGTGCAGGACGAGCCCGAGACCGCGTTCCACCTCGCGCTGCTCGACGTCCGCCAGGGTCGCGACAGCCGGTTCTCCTCGCACTCGGTGGCGCTTGGGTCCAGCGTCGCCCGCCACGAGGTGCGGGTGAACCTGGAGGCCGAGGGGGCGCAGGTCACCCTCGACGGTCTCTACATGCCCCGCGGCGACCAGAACCACGACAACCCGATCCTGATCGAGCACGCCGCGCCCCACTGCACCAGCCGCCAGCTCTACAAGGGCGTGCTGGACGGGCACGGCCAGGGCGTGTTCAACGGGCGCATCGTCGTCCTCCCGGGCGCCTTCGGCACCGACGCCAGCCAGACGAACAAGAACCTGCTCCTCTCCGACCACGCCGAGGTCGACACCCGGCCTCGGCTAGAGATCCTCGCCGACGACGTGAAATGCACCCACGGCGCCGCGGTGGGCCGACTCGACGAGGGCGCAGTGTTCTACCTGCGCTCGCGTGGGATTCCACACCAGGCGGCGCGGGGCCTGCTGATCTACGCGTTCGTGAACGAGATGGTGGAGCGACTTGCGCTCGAGCCTCTGCGCTCCCGGGTGGGCAAGCTGGTCGCCCACCGGCTCGCGACGGACATCGACGCGCTCGTGCCTGGCCTCGACACCGTCACGGAGGCGTTCCGATGACCAGCGACCTCCGGGACCTCTACCAGGACGTGGTCGTCGATCACGGCCGCCATCCCCGGAACTTTCGCGAGCTCGAGGACGCCACCCGGACGGTCGAGGGTGTCAACCCCTTGTGCGGCGACCAGCTCACGCTCTATGTGAAGCTCGCCGACGGCCGCATCGCCGACATCGCCTTCCAGGGCACCGGTTGCGCAATCTCCCAAGCCTCGGCCTCGCTGATGACCGCAGCGCTCAAAGGCAAGACGCAAGACGAGGCCCTCGCTCTGTTCGGGCGCGTCCACACGATGCTGACCGAAGGGCCCAACGGCGAGGCCGGACCGCCGGAGCTGGGCAAGCTCGCAGTGCTCTCCGGGGTCTGGGAATTTCCGACGCGGGTCAAGTGCGCCATCCTCGCCTGGCACGCGCTGCGAAGCGCCCTCGAATCCGAATCAACCGTCGACCGCGTGTCGACGGAGTAGGTGACCATGACCGACCGACATACCCCAATCGAGCTCCAGCGGGACTGCGAGGCAACCGTGATCCCCGGCGGCGACCGGATCACGCTCCGGCGCGGCGACCAGGTGCGGGTAACCCAGGCCCTCGGCGGCAGCTTCACCGTCACCACCGACTGCGGTTATCTCGCGCGCATCAACGCCCAGGACGCCGCCGCGCTCGGCCTGGAAGGCACCGTTGTCAACGAAGGACCAGCGCACTCCGGCCCGTTCGAGCTCCAGCATGTGATCGAGCAGCTCAAGACGGTCTACGACCCCGAGATCCCCATCAACGTCGTCGATCTCGGGCTGATCTTCGCGTGCGAAGCCCAGCCGCTCGCCGACGGCGGCCACCGGGTCGAGATCAAGATGTCAATGACCGCCCCTGGGTGCGGGATGGGCGACGTACTACGCGAGGACGCCCGCGCCACGGTGCAGACGGTTCCCGGTGTCAGCGAGGTCGACGTCGAGTTGGTATGGGACCCGCCCTGGGACCCGAGCCGTATGTCTGATGCCGCCAAGCTGCAACTCGGAATCTACTGATGGGGCGACACCGAGTCCGTTTGATGAGAACCGAACCAAAGGAGAACACATCACCATGAAGGTCTGGATCGATCAGGATCTGTGCACGGGCGACGGCCTGTGCGAGGAGATCGCACCTGAGGTATTCACCCTCCTTGACGACGGTCTGGCCTACGTCAGAGACAGCGACAAGATCTTCGCCGACGTCAAGGGCAACCCCCAGGGTGCCGAGGGCATGGCGATCATCCCCGACAGGCTGCTCGACGCGGTGATCGAATCAGCCGAGGAGTGCCCGGGCGAATGCATCTTCATCGAGGCCTAGAGATGAGTCCGTTGCGAGCTGAGCACACCGAGGTAGGCGACGCCAACCGATGAGCAGCACCACCTCGCCTGATCAGGACAGGCTGCCCGGCATCCGCCAGATCGTCGCAGTGGGTAGCGGCAAGGGCGGCGTCGGCAAGTCGACCGTCGCCGTCAATCTCGCGCTCGCGCTCCAGCACGCTGGCGCTCGGGTGGGGCTCGTCGACGCCGACGTCCTCGGGCCCAGTATCCCCGGCATGCTGGGACTGCCCACCGACTCGCCGCCCGAGGCGACCGCCGACGGCAGGATCATCCCCCCCACTCGCTACGGCCTGAAGGCGATGTCGATGGGTCTGCTCCGAGGCGACGACAACCCGGCCATCCTGCGCGGTCCGATGGTGGGCAAGTACCTGCAGATGTTTATCGGCCAGGTGGACTGGGGCGAGTTGGACTACTTGATCCTTGACCTGCCGCCCGGGACCGGCGACACCCAGCTGACGCTGGCCCAGAGCCTGCCACTATCGGGTGTGGTCATCGTGACGACACCCCAGGACGTGAGCTTGAAGATCGCCCGCCGAGGGTTGCGAATGTTCGAGACGGTGCACGTCCCCATCCTCGGCATCATCGAGAACATGAGCACGTTCACCTGCCCGCACTGCGGTCAGGGCACCGACGTGTTCCGCAGCGGCGGCGGAGAACGGATGAGCCGCCAGATCGGCGTTCCATTCCTCGGGTCGCTCCCGCTCGACGTCGATGTCGTCGCCGGCGGCGACGAAGGCCGCCCGATCTTGATCGACAAGCCGGATTCGGTGTCGGCTCAGGCTTACCGGGCGATCGCCACCGAGCTCGCTGGCCAGCTCGAAGGGCTCCCGACGTCCGCGGTGAGGCCGTTCGCTTGGACCTGGGACACCAACGAGGGCGAACCGGCCTGGGTCGAAACCGCGACCCGCCCATCGGGTTCTCAGATCACCCCGATCGGCTTCCGCCAGCGAGATGTGCGCACCCTGTCGGTGCTCTGGGAGGACGGCCACCGCGACGACTTCGATGTGCGGGATCTGCGGCTGGCGTGTCATTGTGCGATGTGCGTCGAGGAGATGAGCGGCCGGCCGCTGCTGGACCCGACGAGCATCCGATCCGACGTGGCCCCGCGGACGATCATCAGCGTCGGTCACTACGCCATCACCGTCAACTGGAACGACGGCCATAGCACCGGGATCTACTCGTTCGAGTACCTGCGGGCTCTCGGTGAGCGCGACATGGCCAAGGTGGTCGAAGATGTCTGACGTCCTGCCTGTGGACTCGTCGGTCGCGATCCGCGCCGAGACGTCGCTGGCCGACCCGGACGCCTGCAAGTTCACGGTGAGCCAAACGGTGCACCCCGGCGGGCCGTTCTTCTTCGCCACCAGCGAACGCGCTGGCGGGTCACCACTCGCCGAGCGGCTGTTCGCGCTCGACGGTGTCGCCCACGTCCTCGTTGCCGACAACGTGGTCACCGTCGGCAAGCAGGCAGACACTTCATGGAACGGGCTGCGCGCCGAGATCGGCGCGGCCATCAGAGCGCAGCTGCTGACCGGGATACCCGCCGTCCTCGAAACAGCTTACGTCCCGAGCGTGTGGGGGCGGTCCGACCAGGCCAGCCCCACGATGATCGGTCCCCCGCCGGATCTGAGCGGCGACGTTGCGCAGCGGGTGATCCAAGTCCTCGACCGCCAGGTCAACCCGTCCATTTCCGCTCACGGCGGCCGCGCCGATCTGGTAGCGGTGGAGGACGACACCGTGTACCTGCGCCTCAGCGGCGGCTGCGCGGGCTGCGGGATGGCCGCCGTCACCCTCAGCCAGGGCATTACGGTCGCTATCAAGGACTCGGTTCCCGAGATCGTCAAGATCGTCGACGTGACCGACCATGCCGCCGGGACCAACCCGTTCTACGAGCCGGCGAAGAAGTAGGAGGCGCGCGTGTCTGGCAACCCGGTGGCTGAGGAAGCCGTGCGCAATGTCCTGCTCGGGGTGATGGACCCAGAGCTGGGCGACAACATCGTCGACCTGGGCATGGTGCACCGCATCGAGATCGACCCGAAGGGCGGCGACGTGGACATCACCATCGCCCTGACCACGGCCGGCTGCCCGTTGCGAGCCCAGATCATGAAGGACATCAAGCTGCGCGTGGCCAGCCTGCCTGGTGTCGCCGAGGTGCGGGTCCACTTCGGCGAGATGACCACAGAACAGAAGAAGAACGTCATGGCCCGGGCCCGGTTCAAGGCGCGCGACAAGGCGCTCGACACCGACATCCCGGCCACCACCCGTATCGTTGCAATCGCCTCGGGCAAGGGCGGAGTGGGCAAGTCGTCGGTCACGGCCAACCTGGCCGCGCAGCTGGCCCAGCGGGGGCTGACGATCGGTGTGCTCGACGCCGACATCGGCGGGTTCTCCATCCCGCGCATGCTGGGCGTTGAGGGCCGGGTCCAGGGGGTCAAGGACGAGGCTGGCCGGGCCCGGTTCGTCCCGCTGGAGAAGCCCGTTGGCGCAGGCCTGCTCAAGGTGGTGTCGATGGGCTCGATCGAGGGGACGGGCGAGGACCAGGCCATCATGTGGCGGGGGTTCATGCTCAACCGGGCCGTGCAGCACTTCCTCGAAGACGTGGCGTGGGGCGACATGGACTACCTGCTGATCGACATGCCCCCGGGTACCGCCGACATCCAGATGGGCCTGGCCCGGATGATGCCGCGCACCGAGGTAGTGATCGTCACCACCCCGGCGCTGGCCGCCCAGCAAGTCGCGGCCCGGGCGGCCGACATGGCCCGCAAGGGGTACCTGCGGGTGGCCGGAGTCATCGAGAATATGAGCGCCTCGGTGGCTGCCGACGGCACCCGGTATGCCGTGTTCGGCTCGGGCGGGGGCGAGCGGCTGGCCGAACAGCTCGGCGTGCCCCTGCTCGGATCGATCCCCCTCGACCCGGCCGTGGGCGCCGGGGGCGACGCCGGTGAGCCAGCCGTGATCGCCACGCCGCACACACCGGCGGCCCAAGCCTTCGCTGCCCTGGCCGAGTGCATCGTCACCGAGGCCATCCCGCTCGTCGAGATGGTCACCTGCACCGCCCGACAGTTCTTCAAATCCCTCGGTCTGCTCAACCCCATTGCGGAGCCAGAGGCCCACAGCAGCTACCAACTACCCGACAAATTGACAACAACAAGGAGCACTCCATCATGAGAACCATTGAGGTCACAGCCGCACCCGCACCCGTCATCAACCTCACCGACCGCGCTGCGGCCAAAGTCGCCGAGCTGATCGCCCTGGAGGGCGACGACCAGCTCGCTCTGCGCGTCGCCGTCAAGGCCGGCGGATGTTCAGGGATGTCCTACGAGATCTTCTTCGACGCCGACACCGAGCCCGGGGACAATGAGGCCGTGTTCGGCACGGTCAAGGTGAGAGTCGACCCAGCCAGCGCCCCCCACCTCGCCGGTGCCACCCTCGAGTACAAGGATGGCCTCAAGGACTCCGGGTTCCACATCGAGAACCCCAACGCCCAGCGCTCCTGCGGCTGCGGGCAGTCGTTCTCGTGACGCATGACGCGCCACGCGAGGCGGTAGATCCCCTGGTCCGTCAGAACTGGGCTGATCTCAGCGAACGACTCGTCAAGGTCCTCCGGCTCTCCACGGTCCCGGTGGCCATCAGCTTCTCTGACAGCCCGCCGCCGGGCGTCGACCGTTTCGACGCCCCGATGTCGGCCGCGACCGAGGATGGTCGCCGCGGGCGGGTTTCGGCTGGATGCGTGTTCTGGGTGCACGGAGCCAAGCGGGCGTTCGCCACGGTGCCCGAGGACCACGGCAACTGCAGCGTCGGCAGTGTCACCCATGGACTGCTGGCGCCGAGCGAGGTGGTTGATCACAGCGACGTCGCCGAGCTGGTCGGCGCCGGGTGGGTCGGCCCCGACGTTCTCGAGCAGCTGCCCAAGGTGACGGGGCAGCCAGGATCGGTCGTCTACGCGCCGCTCAAGGACACCCCGGTCGAGCCCGACGTGGTGCTCTTGAGGGTTGACGCCCGTCAGCTGATGGTGCTGTCCGGTGCGCTGCCGGGCCTATCGATCGGTGGAAAGCCGCAGTGCCACATCGTGGCGCTGGCCAAAGAGCACGGTGTCTCGGCGGCGAGCGTGGGCTGTGCGCTCAGTCGCCAGCGGACCGGCATGGGCCCCGAGGAGATGACGTGTGCGCTGCCGGCCAAACAACTCGACTCGATCGTCGCGGCCATCGAGAAAACCTCAGGGATCGACGCCGCCGTCGGTCGCTACGCCGCCGAGGACGCACGCCGCTTCGCCGACCTGGGGTCGTGAGCCCGCATGACGCATGACGCGCCGCTAGTGGCTCCGACGATGGGGCCGTTGGACACGTTGGGTCGGCCTGTCCGCGACCTACGTATCTCGGTCACCGATCGGTGCAACTTCCGCTGCACGTACTGCATGCCCAAGGAGATCTTCGGCCGCGAATATGAGTTCCTGGACCGGGGAGCACTGCTCAGCTTCGAGGAGATCGACCGGGTGGCCCGCTCCTTCGTGCGCCATGGGGTGCGCAAGCTGCGCCTCACGGGCGGGGAGCCGCTGCTGCGCAAGGGAATCGACGACCTCATCGCCAAGCTGGTCCTGATCCCCGATGTCGAGGACATCGCCCTCACCACCAACGGCTCCTTGCTCGGCCGCACAGCAAAGGATCTGGCGGCGGCCGGGCTCCACCGGGTGACGGTCAGCCTCGACTCGATGGACGACGCCGTGTTCATGGCCATGAACGACGTCGGTTTCGGTGTGCAGACGGTGCTCGACGGGATCACCGCCGCCTCCGAGGCCGGGCTCACTCCGATCAAGATCAACATGGTGGTGAAACGGGGCGTCAACGACGGCTCCATCCTCGACATGGCCGGGTACTTCAAAGGCTCGGGGCACACGCTCCGGTTCATCGAGTACATGGACGTCGGCACCACCAACGGCTGGCGGCTCGACGATGTGGTCCCGGCCCGGGAGATCGTCGAGATGCTGGACCAAGAGTTCGGGATCGAGCCGGTGAACCCTACCTACCGGGGCGAAGTCGCCCAGCGCTGGCATTACCGAGACGGAACCGGGGAGGTGGGCGTCATCGCCTCGGTCACCCAACCGTTCTGTGGTGACTGCACCCGAGTTCGCCTCTCGGCCGAGGGCGTCGTCCACACATGCCTGTTCGCTACTGGTGGGACCGACCTGCGCCAGGTGCTGCGCGCGGGTGCGAGCGACAAGATGCTCGACGAAGTGGTGTGCGGGCTGTGGACGAACCGTACCGACCGGTACTCCGAGACCAGGTCGTCACGGACCGCAGGCCTCCACAAGGTCGAGATGAGCTACCTCGGTGGCTGACTCGTGAGCCGCGTCTTGCTCCTCCTGCCGACCGAGACCTACCGGGCTGCGGATTTCCTGGCGGCAGCCAGCCGCCTCAACGTCGACGTCGTCGTCGGCTCCGAGCGTCGCCAGGCGATGGCCGCGTCGATGGGCGACCGGGCGGTGATCGTGCCCATGGGCGACGTCGACGTGGCCGTCGACATCATCGCGGCCCTCCACAAGCGTCGACCGCTCGACGCGGTGCTGGCCGTCGACGACCAGGGGTTGCTGGTGGCCGCCGCCGCGTCCCAGCGCCTGGGGTTGACCCACAACCCAACCGACGCGGTGGCCGCGACGAGAGACAAAGCGGCTCTGCGGGCGCGCCTGGCCAAATCGTCGGTGCCCCAGCCCGACTATCGGGTCGTCATGCCCGGTGGTTCGGTCTCCGCAGCGGCGGCGGAGATCGGGTACCCGTGCGTGGTCAAGCCTGTGTCTCGCTCCGCTAGCCAGGGGGTCATCCGCGTCGACGACCGCGCCCAGGCGGACGCCGCCCTTGACCGAATCCGGTCGATCGTCGGTGCATCCGAGCCGCTCCTCGTCGAGCGGTTCGTTCCCGGCGCAGAGGTCGCCGTCGAGGGTCTGCTCGAAGGCGGGACGCTCGCGGTTCTCGCCGTGTTCGACAAACCCAACCCGCTCGACGGTCCGTTCTTCGAGGAGACGATCTACGTCACGCCGTCACGCCAGCCGCGACCGGTGCTCGCCGCCATCGAGGCGACGGTCGCGTCCGCCGCAGCGGCGATCGGGCTGCGGGAAGGCCCAGTCCACGCCGAGCTGCGCATCGGCCCGGCGGGCGAGCTGACCGTCCTAGAGGTCGCGGCGCGCTCCATCGGTGGGCTGTGCGCACGCGCGCTGCGCTTCGGGGCCGGGGTGAGCCTCGAAGAGGTCATCATCCGCCACGCCATCGGTGCCGGTCTCGACGGGCTGAGCCGCGAGACTCAGGCGTCGGGGGTGATGATGCTCCCGATCCGCTCGGCCGGGGTGCTCGAACGGGTCTGCGGCCTCAGCGACGCGCTGGGCGTCGAGGGCGTCGTCGGCGTCGAGATCAGCATCCCCATCGGGCGGCCGGTGATCCCGCTGCCCGAGGGCGACCGCTACCTCGGGTTCGTCTTCGCCCGCGGGCCGGAGCCGGCCGACGTCGAGCTTGCCCTACGCCGGGCCGAGGCTTTACTGGACGTCGTCGTGCGCCCGGCGCCCGAACAAGCCGGGTCCGGCAGTAGGGCGCAAAGGTGAGGGTTCTGGTGGTGTCGACCTACGAGTTGGGGCACCAACCGCTGAGCGCGGCGACGGCCACCGCCGCGCTGCGCGCCGCGGGCCACGAAGTGCGTTGCGTCGATGTCGCCGTCGCCACCCTCGACAGCGCCGATGTCGACTGGGCCGGGCGGGTGGCACTGTCGGTGCCGATGCACACGGCGATGCGACTGGCATTGCGGGTCGTCGAGACCATCAGGGCTCGTCGGCCTGGCTTGGCGGTGTGTTTCTTCGGCCTGTACGCAGGCATGGGTCGGGATCTCACCGCGACGTCGCCGGCGGACGCGATCATCGCTGGCGAGTACGAGGCTGGCCTGGTGGCATGGGCCAACGGCGCCGACCCAGGAGCCGCCGTCCAGCTGCAGCGCTCCGTAGGTCGTGTGCCGGACCGCGAGTTGTTGGCGGAGCTGGGGCGCTACACCCGCCTGGTCATCGCCGGCGAGGAGCGACTGGTCGGCTCCGTCGCCGCCAGCCGCGGTTGCGCTCACCGCTGCCGCCACTGCCCGGTGCCGGTGGTCTACGACGGGCGGGTCCGCCCCGTCGAGGAGGCCGTGGTGCTCGCCGACGTCGACCAGCTGGTGGCCGCCGGGGCCCGGCACATCAGCTTCGCCGACCCCGACTTCCTCAACGCCCCCCACCACTCCCGTCGCGTCGTAGCAGCCATCCACCGCCGGCACCCGAACCTGACCTTCGACGCCACGATCAAGGTCGAGCACATCCTGCGCTACCCCGACGCGCTCCCCGAGCTAGCCGAAGCTGGCTGCGCGTTCGTGGTCTCCGCGTTCGAGTCGGTCAGCGACCCCATCCTGCGCTGTCTCGACAAAGGCCACACCGCCGCCGATGCCTCCGCCGCGGTGATCGCCCTTCGAGCCCACAGCATCGAGGTCCGTCCGTCGTGGCTGCCCTTCACTCCGTGGGCCACCGTTGACGACCTGGTCGACGTGGTCGACTTCGTGGTCGCCCACGATCTCATCGCCAACGTCGATCCGGTGCAGTACAGCGTGCGCCTGCTGGTCCCCGACGGCTCGCTGCTCCTCGGTGAGCCGACCATGACCGCGCACCTTGGTGCCTACGATCCGACCCGGCTGGGCTGGACGTGGGCGCATCCCGACCCAGCGATGGACCGCCTCCACGCTCAGATCGCGACGCTCGTCGAGGCGCGGGTCGAGCAGGCCCCCGTGCGGACCTTCGACGAGATCGACGCGCTGATCCGATCGAGCGCCGAGACGTCATCGGCCCGCCCCGCTCTAGGATCGGTGTCGGTTGGCCCGATCGGGGACCGGGCGCACCTCACCGAGCCGTGGTTCTGTTGCAGCGAGCCCACCGAGGCGCAGATGGCACCGCTCGAACCCCTCGTCTGAGGGGCTATCCACAATCCACCAATGCACAATCCACCAGTGAGAGGAACCCATCATGACCGAGAACAATCCCGACGGCGTGCCTGTCGTGAGCGTGACCGACGCCGCCCTAGCCAAGGTGCTGGAGTTG